>Ga0187782_10002840_pt1 | contig 12856 bp, 12 predicted proteins | sample 0715_SJ02_MP15_2_FD_132454 | JGI IMG/M metagenome (GOLD analysis project Ga0187782, IMG submission 132454) | Tropical peat soil microbial communities from peatlands in Department of Meta, Colombia - 0715_SJ02_MP15_20_MG | ecosystem: Environmental > Terrestrial > Soil > Wetlands > Peat | place...
CACAACGTAGTCAAGACTTCGTGCATGTCGCGCCAGGACACATACGATCCGGTGACCAGCAGTAGCGCCAGTGCCCGAGTGACCGTTTTCGACAGGAGGCGGCCGTAGTTCCACAGATCCGAGATCCCCTCGCGAGCAATGGGGGGAACGACCAGAAGTCCGGAGACGATAATGGCGCCGGACCACACGGCGGTCGATAGGATGTGAATGAACTGCGAGATCTCGGCGATCGAGAAATCTCCCTCTTCCGATGCGTGGCTGGATCCTGCCTTGGTTGCCGCAAGCACACAGAGCGCCACGATCTCAATCCACCGCATGGCTCCGGCAAGGCGCCGAGTTCGCAGCCATTGCGTTGCAAACAAGGTCACCAATGCAATCGAATTCGCGTACCAAAGCCAACCCTGGCGAGTGGAAGAAAGCACGGTTGGTACGAGAGTGAGAACTTCTGTGAATCCGGTCGATCCACTCATGCTTGACGATGCGAGCCACGGTCGCAGGATGTGGCACACCAACAATGCGGCGAGGCATGCGGTGATCAAACGACGCAGCAGTCGCAGATGATCCGCGCGCACGGCACTGCGCTCCGGCTCAGCGGGGTTCGTCCGCAGCCACTGTCCTGCTAACATCGCCCCGACCATGAGGGCGAAGCCCGAATCGTACAAAATCGCGGCGAGGACGCTGAGGGCGGGAACTAGTCCCACTATTGAACTGTGAATTTGTAGTCGCCCTGAGCGCGGTGGGAGTCGGTTGAGACCCCTACCCAATGCACGGTGTACACGCCAGCGGGCAATGCCGGCAGCGCGACCATCATGATCTTGGTGTCGGAACCGACTGCTGATGCTTCCTTGTTCACGACGTGACCACCGGAGTTGGTGACTGTGATCGAACTAAATTTGGGCTCCAGCGCCCCGCTGAACTTGATGGTCACGTTCGCGGGGGCACTTACCGTCGAATTCGCCGCCGGAGTCATCGTTACTGGTTCAGTGTGGGCGAATGCGACCGGAGAGATAGCGAGGAAACCGACCATCAGAGCGAAGACGGCCGCGTGACCTTGGAATTTAGAGCCGTGGTTCAATTTCATGGGCAAATCCTATCATCCTGACGGATTCAGTATAGCTGGCGCTAAGGTTTGCGAAGTGCGGCAAATTGCCGCAGTCAACCATCCGCGCTGTACGTTGCATCGATAGATCTCCACCCCGGCTGCGACAAAAGACCACATTCCCAAAGTTACTTTCCTTTGCGAAACTCAGCAGGTAGCTGCCGAGGGAAGCACCGTTCAAGTCGAAGCTCCAGCTGGTGATTCGAGAGCGTCTAGCGAGCCGCAAGCGAACTGCAGCCGGTGAATGTGTGCCCACAGAACGGGTTCGCGCCCTTTCGCAGCTCATCGCTGAATTGAAATTCGTGGTGGGAAAGGATTCATGTGTCTTCGGGATCTAGCATATGCGACTCGGTTGTCTTCGCCGTATCGATGTTGCAGGGCGCAACACTCCAAGTCTGCGTGAAGGATCCCTCGGGAGCAATAATTCCCGGCGCCTCGGTTGCCGCATACTCGCGTGCAACACAGCAGCGCAATGTGGTTTTAACCGAAACCACTGGGTGTGCGCGTTTTGAGCAGATTTCGGCGGGCAAATACGATCTGAGCGTCGAGGCGAACGGGTTCGCAACCGAACAGACGGAGGCGAGCTTCCAAGGCAGCGCCGATCAGTCAGTCGATGTGCAGTTGCGCTTGGGTCATACATCCGAAACAACGGTGGTAACCGCGGACCGAACGAACGAAGAGATTGACCAAACCCCGGCCTCATTGAGTTTATTTGACCAGCAGGACTTTTTAGCGCGACAATCCCCCGACCTCTCCGATGTTCTCGAGCAGCTTCCCAACGTCGAGATGAGTGGAGGCCCGCGGGCCTCCGGTCAGATACCTTCGATTCGAGGGTACATAGGACCAGAGATTATTACTCTTATCGACGGAGCCCGCATTAATTTCTCAAATGGACTGTTCTCGCCAATCTTCGTAGAGCCGGTTCTCATCGGAGAAGGCGAAGTGATTCGTGGAACCAGCTCGACAACCTACGGCACCGGCGGTATGGGTGGTGTCTTGGCCATTCGAACGATTCGCGCCAGCGATGAGTTGGAACCCCGGCGTGATTGGGGCGGCCAGTTCAGCAGCGGCTATGACTCCGGAGACACGGGTCAGCATTACAACGGTATGCTGTACGGGCTAATGAATAGCTTCGACTGGTTGGGAGACATTGGATACCGGAATTTTGAGGACATTCGTCAGGGCGGCGGGACCGAATTGAGACCGAATGACGGCCATGACTATTGGGGACTGCTGAACTTAAGGCTGGCATCCAACGGAAAAATGGCGGTTCCGTTTGGGGGACGAGTATTACCAGGAGGAATCGTTTCGGCCCAACAATCCTCAAGCTGACGCGACGTTTCCGTACCTGCAAAACAACCACATTCAACAAAATGTAGGAACGCTGCATGCCACTCGGGACCAGACGCCAGGCGACGGCGCGTTGCAGTTTTCTCTGTACCGTGCATCGAGTAAATTCTGGAACGAAGCGATCACATCCCCCAATGAGCCCGCCACGAACACCGCTCTGGTGACGCGGGGCGGCAGTGTGCAGAACACCACCCAGCTCCACGGCGGCACGTTCGGCAATCACCGTCTCACCTATGGCTTTGACTCTTACGACGATTACGAGTTCGCCGTCAGCGCCGGAGTTCCGAATCCCGTCATTCCCAACGGTCGTCAAACCGACTACGGACTTTTCGCATTGGACCGTATCGCGTTCGGCGAACACTTGACACTCACACCGGGTCTGCGTTGGGATCACTTCGGAACGAGTGTAGACATGAATAACGGAACGCAGCCATCGACGTCCTTGAATCGTGTATCACCTCGAATCGCCCTGTCGTTTTCGCCGGGGTCGCTCGTCATGATCTACGCCGATTTTGGGCAGGCATTCCGCGCGCCCGTGCTAGCGGAACTTTATGAGTCCCTGACGCTCTCCACTGGTTTCGCCAACTTCGTACCGAATCCCGGTCTTCAGGACGAGCGTTCCAATCAGGCTGAAATGGGAACGGTGCTGCGGAAACGAGGCCTGTTCGACCAGCGCGACAGCTTCCGGTTCCGAGCAGCGGGCTTCTACGCAGCAGACCGGAACCTTATTGAAAGTGCAATCGTGGGGTTCTTCCAAAATCCCTTTCTCGGCCAACGTCCTATTTTTCAGGATCAGAACGTATCCCGCGCGGAACGTTGGGGTGGAGAGTTTGAAACCGAGTATTCGTCGGGTGGATGGTTCGCGAAACTTTCTGGAAGCCACCTCATAACGATCGACCGGAAAACGGGCGCCGGTCTCTACTCGCCTCCAGACAAGTTAGTCGGGACTGTATATTATCAGTTTCGATCTCCGAACCTTTCCGTCCATTGGACGTCCACTGCTGTCGGCGCCCAGGATTACGACTCGACCGTAGCTAGAAGGACCGGCGGCTACGGCATTCAGGACGCGTTCGTGTCCTGGTATCCCGGCGGCCTCAAGAGATTGAGGTTCGACGCCGGCGCAGCCAATCTTCTCGACAAGAGATACGTAATCTACAAGGAATCGACGGGTTACCCGAACGTGCCGGAGATTGGCCGCGATGTGAGAGTCACCATGACAGTCGGCTTCTGATCAGAGAAGAGAGCTTTATGAAACTCTACACTTCTTCGTTGGCATTCGCGCGTCTGCATCCGCTTTGGCTGGTCGCTTCCCTCATACTCAACGCCTCGGCGCTGCGGTTTGTGCTAAAGCATGTTTGAGAGGTGCCGTAAATTCCAGTAACAGTGCTGCGGTTATTCGGTTTGGTTTCAATACCGTTGGTCGCGGCGAGCGCGTTGTACGCTCAAGCCATAACCGCTGAGTCGCCACCCAAACCGCCGCTCGGGCTGCCGCCTGTCACCTGGCCGGCAGACAATCCCTATTCAGCGGCGCGCGTCGCACTTGGCCGGTATTTGTTCTTTGATCCGCGCATGTCGTTCAACGGCAAGGTTTCCTGCGCTACCTGCCATCCACCCGAGCATGCATTCGCTGGAGGAGATCCAGCGCCTGTAGGTGTCACCGGAAAACCACTTCGCAGGCGCGCGCCGACGTTAATCAATCGAGCTTATGGCCGGACTCAGTTCCTGGATGGTCGGGCGCCCACGCTCGAAGTGCAGATCTCGGGCCCCATCAACGATCCGAACGAAATGGGAGCAAGCGGACAACCGGCCGCGGCGGCCATCTCCGCCATTCCCGGCTATCGGCCGCTGTTCCAACAAGCGTTTGGCGATTCCGAGGTAACTTTCGATCGCATCACGAAAGCGATCGCGTCCTTCGAGAGAACGATCCTATCGGGTAACTCGCCTTATGACCGTTTTGTGGCAGGCGACAAACATGCGCTGAGCGTGGAAGCGAGGCGCGGACTTGAGATCTTCGAGCGCGCGGGTGAATGTTCTGAGTGTCACAACGGCTTCAACTTTACCAATGAAAAGTTCGCCAGCCTGGGCATCGGCCCGGATCAACAACCGCCCGACCTCGGTCTGGCGGGCATTACAGAGAAGCGTCGCGATGAGGCGAGGTTCAAGGTTCCGACGCTGCGAGAAGTGGCGCACACTGGTCCGTACATGCACGACGGAAGATTCAAGACCCTGGACGACGTCTTGGACTTCTATCACAAAGGCGGGCGGCCGAGCGCGCAGCTCGATTCGCGCATCGCGCCATTCTTCCTTGACGCGCCTGCCAAAGCCGACCTGATAGCGTTCCTCGAATCGTTGAGCGGCGAGGGCTGGCAGGATATCAAGGTTCCTGGGAGATTGCCTTGAGCGAAACTGCGCGAACCTAGCGTTTGCCCAGTTTCAGGCGCCGGCCAAGAATCATTTTCACAAGCAAATGATCCGTGCCTCCAGTTAGACCGATGCCCGTGGCAAAGTTGAACTCCCAGTTGGGGCCGAGGTTCAGATCGATGGCGGGCATAAGCGCCTGCAGCTGCTGCTGGATCGGATCGAAGCCCGTGATCGAGCCGAGATCGCTGTAATAGTCAAACCCCATGCTGACTTTCTTCGTGACGTCGTAGCTGACTTTGGCGTCGGGGGCGAACGTGACCCCTTTGCTGACGTTCAGGCCGTGAAAGGACCGATCGATCGCAGGATTCACTGCCAGATACCAGCGATCCAGTTGCTTGTCGATGATTGGCCGGATCTCCCAGGTCCAAGTGTCTGGCGAAAAGGCTCGGCGCTGGTAGCCGACTTCGGTCGACAGGCTCACGTTGACGGGCCAACGCCATTCTTCGGGAATGCGAACGCGAGGACGGATGTGATCGCCGACCCATTGGTAGCCTTCGTCGGCGCGGTAGCTGCTGAAAATGTAAAATCCAACCTCAAACCAGTTGGCGATGCCTTGTGTGATCTCCACGGTCTCATGCAGCGCGTGGTTGTCGGGGAGCACTCCGTTTTCAACGGTCTTGGAGCCTTCGAAGGTGAAGTTGGAATGCAGCTCGACCATGGTGCGTCCCGGAGGGACCATTTCCGCGCCGTAGACTTGCACTTCGTAGTTGCCCTGAGCGCGCAGATCTAGTGAGGAAACGAGGCAACATCCGACTATCAGACCGAAGTAACGCAACTTTAGAGACACGTTCTTCATCGGTCAGAAGCGCATCCGCGGGGGTTGTTTTATCGAGCGAGCTCGGAATAGCGTTGGGAGACAAAATCCCAGTTGATCACGTGGGTGATTGCCGCCAAGTAGTCCGCACGCCGATTCTGATACTTGAGGTAGTAGGCATGCTCCCAAACGTCGATTCCCAGTAGCGGGCGCCGTTTCGTAAGCAGCGGGCTGTCTTGATTGGGCGCCGTGTCGAGCATCAACTTTTTCTCCGGATCTACCGACAGCCAGGCCCAACCGCTGCCGAAAACGCTCAGGGCCGCAGCTCGCAGCTGTTGCTCGAACTTTTCCTGGCTGCCGAAGGCCTGATCCAACGCCTGCGCCAGGGCGCCGCTCGGCTTCCCGCTCTTCGAAGCCGGCACCAAAGTTTGCCAGAACAACGTGTGATTGGCGTGGCCGCCTCCCTGATTCCGGACCGCCGTGCGAATCCCCGCGGACAGGGTGTCCAAGCGCAGGAGGAGCTCATCCACGCTCAATTTCGAAAGTGCCGGGTCGCTCGCCACCGTTTTGTTGAGGTTGTCGACATAAGCCTGGTGGTGCTTGTCGTGATGGATCTGCATCGTCTGCGCGTCGATGTAGGGTTCCAGCGCGTCATAGGCGTAGGGGAGTTTGGGAAGAGCAAATGGGGGTTCGTCCGCAGATGCGATCGCGCTCACGGCGCCGAGGGCCGCGAACTCCAAAAGGGATCTTCGGGAAATCATGATTTAGAGTCCTCCTATTTCGCCGCCGGAACCTCGCCGGCAGGGTTCAGAACAGCCTCGCGATGAATTCCGGCAATCCAGAAGTCCATACCTTGAACAAATACGGTCGCACGGATGTGCTCGCCCGGACTCAAGCTTTGATAGTCGTTGTCCGCCTTCACTGGGTATTCCATGGTCATCGCCGACATCCAGCCCTCGATCTCCTGCCCGTTGATGACGGCGGCATGTGTTTGCGGATTCAGCCGGACTACGCGCCCGTGGAGCTCATATTGCTTTATCGGAAGGCTACTAACCGACTTCTTGCGCTGACACGCGCAAACACTGATTATTACAGCTAGCAGTATCGTCGCTCGCACCGGCGTTGAATGCCTCATTGGGAGCCGTGGTTTTCTTTTGAAATGAGCGCCCGTGCTGTGGACGCCAGGTCATGCGCATGTGCGATGTCCTCGGCACTCATTTCTTTTGCGATGCGGTCCCGTAAGTCCGCGCATGCGGAAATCTTCTCGCTGGCTATATCCAGCCACGCATAGGCCCACGCATAGTCCCGAGCGACGGCTTGGCCATTTGCGTACATGAGCGCAATATTGTTTTGCGCCACTGCGTAACCGAGTTCAGCCGCTTTTCGAAGGAGCTCGAACGCCCGGACGAAGTCACGCTTGACAGCTCGTCCGCGAAAGTACATCATTCCAAGATTGCTGGTCGCTTCCGGGTCACCCTGTTCTTCAGCCAAATGGTACCAGTGAAGCGCCTCCTTATCGTTGCGGCGGACACCACGGCCAGTAGCATACAGCGCGCCCAGGTTGTTCTCTGCTTCGGCATCGCCTTGCAAAGCAGCTTTTCGATACCAGTAGGCCGCTTGCTTCCAGTCCTGTCTGAAGCCCAGGCCCTGAGCATAGAGATAGCCAAGACTGTATTGGGCGGCGGCGTGCCCTTTCTCGGCGGCGCTGAGATACAGTTTGGCCGCCAGCGCATAGTCCCGTTCAACTCCGTTGCCGTCCGCAAATTGCAGGCCGCGTCGATACTCTTTCTCCGCTTCCTTTGCCCGTTCGTCGGCTTGCTGCGAAATTGCAGCTGGCATTGGAATCGTTCTCGCTGCGGTGACATCGGCGCCACACTGATGGGGAAGCAGAATTATCAAGAACGTAACAAAAGACGCGAATACATAGCGCATGCGAGAACGGCCTCAGCTAACCATCAGACCTCAGTTCCTTGGCTTTGTCGTGCGGCAAATTGTCGCAGGTCGGCCGTATCTCGCTGCGACATTTTGCCGCAGTCCTGAATTGTGCGGACACGCGCATACTGGAGCGAACCCCACTTCGTACTGTTGATGCCATTGCTTGATTCTCGGGTCCCGGATTGTGCGTCCCGGGCCCAAAAGACGAAGGTGGTGCGCGGTCGGGTCGAATCGGAACCTAAGGATAAATCGCATGCGATCGGAAACGAACACATCGACGTTGTCTTGCCGGGCCAAGAAAGTGGCAACCGTTCTTCTTTTTTCGTGGCTATTTGTAGGAGCCCACATGGTGGCACAAACCGAGTCGGCATCGCTGGTCGGGACAGTCCGAGATCCGCAAGGCGAACCGACGCCAGGTGCGCAGATAAAAGCTACGCGGCTGGAAACTAATGCGCTGGTCACATCCGAAACCAATCGGGCCGGTATTTATGCGTTCACCGCCTTGCTCCCCGGACACTACCAGTTGACCGTTCGCAAAGAAGGCTTCAAGGAAGTCGTGACGGCGGAATTCGTGCTAGCGGTTCAGGACCGGCTGGAGCGGGATTTCGCACTCGAAATAGGCTCAGTGGCGGAGAAGATCACGGTGGAAGCGGGTGCGCCGATTGTCAACACTCAAGACGCCACGGTGAGCACCGTCATCGGCCGTCAGTTTGCGGAAGAGCTACCGCTGAATGGGCGTAGCTTTCAGTCTTTAATCGAACTCACTCCCGGCGTCGTCGTAACGGCTGTAAACGGAGCCGATCAAGGCCAGTTCAGTGTCAACGGGCAGCGAGCGGACGCCAACTACTGGTCCGTGGACGGCGTGGGAGCGAACATTGGCCTCAGCGCCAACGGCTATATCGGAACCGGCATATCAGGTACGCTCGGCGCGACCAATGTGCTGGGCGGTACCAGCGGTCTAGTCTCCGTAGATGCGCTGCAGGAATTTCGCATCCAGACGTCGACCTATGCCCCCGAGTTTGGCAGGCAGCCGGGGGGCCAAGTGTCGATTATCACCAGGTCCGGCACCAACCATTTCCACGGGTCCTTGTTCGATTACTTTCGCAACGACGCACTTGATGCGAACGACTGGTTTGCCGACGCGAATGGGCTACCCAAGCCCAAGGAACGCCAGAACGACTTCGGCGGAACACTGGGCGGTCCGATCCTGAAAGATAGAACGTTCTTCTTTTTCTCTTACGAAGGGCTGCGGTTAGCGCTCCCACAAACAGCATTGACCCTGGTGCCTGACAATAATCCAGCCGATCCGTATTCACGTCAATTCGCGCTGCCTGCAACACAGCCATATCTAAACGCGTTTCCCTTGCCGAATGAGGGCCAAGCTTACGACGCGCTCGGCAACCCCGTTCCCGGCGTCGCTCAGTTCAATGCGAGCTATTCCGTGCCAGCCTCCATGAACGCCTACAGCATTCGAATCGATCACAAATTAAACGACAAGGTGAATGTGTTTGGCCGCTACAACTACTCTCCTTCCAACATCGATCAGCGCGGCTTTACTGGGTCCCTAAACTCCGTCTCTCCTTTTGGAATCAAAATCGTCACGGGGACGGTTGGCGCAACTTGGATCATTACGCCCAGCAAGGTGAACGATCTTCGTTTCAATTACAGCACCAGCACCGGTACTACAGTCTTCAAACTCGATGATTTTGGCGGCGCGGTACCAATCACGGCGCTCCCCTTCCCATCGCCCTTTGACGCCTCCAACGGTTTGTTGCGGTTTACGGTGAGCACCTTGGGAACCGACGGCGAGCTTGTGGACGGCGCCGCCGATGCTAATAAACAGAAGCAGTTCAATCTGGTGGATAACTTCTCCATGCAGGTGGGAAGGCACGGACTGAAGTTTGGAGTCGACTATCGGCGGCTTTCTCCGGCCGTTTTAGGCGGTCCCAACGACCAGGGTCTGTGGTACGCTCAGGTTCCTTTCTTTAATGACATACCATCAGCGGATGCCGGTAATCCTGCATTCACTTTTGTACAAGACACTCTGCCGGTGACGTTTCTTTTTCGTAATCTTGGGGCCTTTGCTCAGGACACTTGGCGGATTTCCCGCCGCTTGACAGTGACCTATGGGGTGCGATGGGATGTGGACTTTTCGCCCACTACTGTTAGCGGGCCGAATCTCAACGCAGTCACAGGCTTCAAGCTAAACAACCTGTTTACTCTTTCGTTAGCTCCCACGGGAACTCCGCCCTATTCAACGAAGTGGACAAACCTGGCGCCGCGTGCAGGCATCGCCTACCAGTTGCGTGAGAACGATAATTGGCAGACGGTGCTGCGAGGCGGGTTCGGTGTCTTTTACGATTTGTCTTCGGCGGAGACTGGCAACATCTATAACGGTGGCGGCTATCCCTATGGCGGCTTCTCGATTCTTTCCACCTCTTTTCCGCCGTCTGAATCTGCTGCCGCAGCGCCGCCGATCGTTCCTCCAACTACTGACAACGGGGCGACGCTTTACGCAGTGAATCCCGCTCTCAAGATCCCCTATACGCTGGAGTGGAATGTCGCGGTGGAGCAGGCGCTCGGCAAAGACCAGACGCTGACGGCCACATATGTGGGATCTGTCGGCAGACGCCTGCTTCAAACGGCAAACATCATGTTCCCCGCCACGGGAACTTATAACTTTGCCATGGCGGATCTGACCACTAATGCCGGCGCGTCCAGTTACAACGCGTTGCAAACGCAATTTCAGCGGCGTTTGTCGCACGGACTTCAGGCTCTTGCCTCCTACAGTTGGTCCCATTCGATCGACACAGGCTCAGCCGGTTCGGTGGGCGATCCACAAAACGCGCTGTCCCTATTTAATTCGAAGGACAATCGGGGACCATCCAGTTTTGACATCCGACAGACATTTACGTCCGGAGTTACTTATGCTGTGCCCAAGCCGTTTCAAAACGCGCTGGCCAAGGCAGCGCTACATGGCTGGTCTATCGACAACATTATCCAGACTCGTACGGCGCCTGCGGTGAACATCTATTATTCGGCGCTCAGCGCACTGACGAACGGATTCGCCGCCGCAACTCGGCCCGACCTCGTCCCAGGCCAGCCGTTGTATCTGTACGGCGCTCAATACCCCGGCGGCAAAGCTATCAACCCGGCCGCGTTCGCTTCCCCACCGCTGGATCCGAACACCGGCGCGCCCACCGAGCAGGGAAATCTTTCTCGAAATTCGCTGCGCGGGTTTGGGATGTTCCAGTGGGATCTCGGAGTCCACCGTGAGTTTGCTCTCGATGAGCGCTTAAAGCTCCAGTTTCGAGCGGAGTTTTTCAACCTCATCAATCACCCCAATTTCGCGCCTCCGGTTGGCGATCTGGGCGCGCCTGGCGCACTCAATCCACAGTTTGGAATTTCCACCCAGAACCTGGCGCAGGGACTCTCGGGTGGCGGCATCGGCAACGGCGCTTTTGATCCCCTGTATCAGATCGGTGGGCCTCGTTCCGTTCAGTTGGCAATGAAACTCGTGTTTTGAGCGAGAAAGACACGGGACCTATGTCTACTGGTGCACTTGCCCGATTAGACACGTGAAGATCAATCAACGCGTTCATCGTTATTTGGTCTGGCAACACCGCTGGACGGGCCTGCTGATGGCGACCTTCCTGGTGGTTGTCGCGATCACGGGCTCTCTTCTGGTCTACTCGCCGGAAATCGATCGTATCGTCAATCCGAATCTTTTTGCCCGGCCACAACCCGGTGTTCCTCAGCTATCCATGGGAGAAATTGCTGAACGTGTCGAAGCCGCGGATCCACTCGTCCGTGTTGGATACTTCTTTCGCGATATCCCCGATTCCGTCATCGTTCGGATCGTCCCACGCAACGACCCCAAAACCGGCAGACCGTACGCGCTCGACTACGACCACGTTTTCGTCGATCCCTGGACTGGCAGGATTCTCGGTCGCCGGGGCGGCTCGAGCCTCTCTCGCGGCAAGATCAACCTGATGCTGTTTATCCGCTCTGTGCACACCGATCTAGCGCTCGGCGCCCCAGGCGCGTTGGTGCTAGGCTACGTGGCCATAGTTTGGACGATCGATTGTTTTGTTGGTTTCTATCTAACGCTGCCGATCAGTCGTCCCGGCTTCTGGCGTCGGTGGGGGATCGCCTGGTGGGTGAAATGGAACGCGAACTCATTTCGCGTGAATTTCGATCTGCATCGCGCCGGCGGCCTGTGGTTCTGGCCACTTCTTTTCGCGTTCGCCTGGTCGAGCGTCCGTTTTGAGCTGCTGCCGGTTTACGAGAAGGTGATGCAGACAGCTTTCTCATACGAAACGGCGGAAGACTCGATTCAAGGCATCCCACAACACTCGATCGAACACCCCCGCCTCACCTGGAGCGAGGCCGAAGCGCGAGGGGTCAATGTGATTCGCCAAGAAGGCGCCAAACATAACCTAAGAATTTTACGCCCCGTTACGTTGGCATACATTGAGCCGTTCGGCGTCTACTCGCTCGGTGTCGAGACGGATCGGGACTTTCGCGGGCGCGATCCCGATACTGGTGTGTACATCGATGGAGACACGGGCGAATTGAAGAAACTATTCCTGCCGCGAGGCCCAGCGGGAAATACCTTCACGAACTTGATCGTCGGGCTCCACTTCGCGGATTTCCGCGGCTGGCAAAGTTATCGCTTCCTGGAATTCTTTTCAGGCTTCCTAATTACCCTTCTTTCAGTGACGGGCGTCTATATCTGGTGGAGGAAGCGAGCAGTCCGCAGGAACAACCCCGCCAAGCGGATGTGACTTCGGCGCCCTAGCGTGGGGCCTTCTTCGACAGTTTCCGCTGCAACGAGCGCCGGTGCAAGCCCAACAGTCTGGCAGCCTGCGAGATATTGCCTGCGCAGTCCGTCAGCACTCGCTGGATGTGCTCCCACTCGACGCGCGCCAGCGTCTGTACGGGTCTGGTCGAAGCGTCACTGGCTGGTTGGTCAAACGGGCGCGCAGCGTGTTCACGTCTTACCAAACCGTTTCCCTCTAAGGCTGCTTCTGGTCTTGGTCCCCCGGCAATTCCGGCTCTGGTTTCCATTTCTCCGCAAGTTGCTCCCCACGGCGGATTTCGCCTTCACTCATGGTGGCTTCCAACTGTTTCCGAGCGTTGAGTGCGGGGCCGTATCCATTTTGCTCAGAGAGACTGAAGAATGCGAAAGCGGCAACCGAATCCTGCTGCACACCCTGTCCATTTGTCGTCATGACACCGAGCGCGTAAAGAGCCAGCGGGTCTCCCTGCCGGGCCGCCAATTGGAACCAATGCCC
>Ga0187782_10002841_pt1 | contig 12854 bp, 10 predicted proteins | sample 0715_SJ02_MP15_2_FD_132454 | JGI IMG/M metagenome (GOLD analysis project Ga0187782, IMG submission 132454) | Tropical peat soil microbial communities from peatlands in Department of Meta, Colombia - 0715_SJ02_MP15_20_MG | ecosystem: Environmental > Terrestrial > Soil > Wetlands > Peat | place...
GTTATCTGAATATGTTTCCGCAAAGTATTCAAAAATAATGACTTATACGCAAAGTATTGAAACAATTGGAGTTATTATAGTCTCCGAGGGCTACGGGATGGCTCACCCTTTGCGATGGGGGTTGCACCATGCTCAACCCAGCAAAGTATAGATTTCAAATAACTTAGTACAAAACCCGGCTACTGCCGCGCTGGGCTATAAGCCTCATTCTTATTCTTAATTATAGCCTGGAGTGTCAAGTGGGTATTGTTGATGCTTTTCAGCGCTAGGGTCGGTGGCCGACGAGCACCCCCGCCCGAGCGGAGCTTGGACGGGCCACCCGCCAAGCGAAATTACCGCGCGGTCGCATTGCACAATGAGATCTTACTCTGATAGCGTGGCGTGTAATTTGACATCCTGTTGACAACTCCTGGACGAGCCACAGCTAAATTGTTTGGGCCTGGGAGTTGGGCATGTTCTAGGCACATTTCTTGCCTTCCGCACAGACCCGAGGAGGAGACCATGCACTCAGCACGGACAAACAGTGGCAAGGAGCGTCGGTTAGAGGTGGCTCCTTGTCGTCCCTTGGTTGTGGTTGCCGTTATCCTGGTAATTCTGTGCGGCGGGTGTGGCAGCTCCAGTTCCAGTTCCAGCAGCAACACCATGTCGCCGGCGCAGGCCCAGGCAGTGTCGCAGCAAGTTTTACAGGCTGTCGTGGCGGCCCTGGTGAATGCATTTGGCGTGAGCCCGTCGGCGGCGAGAGACGCTCGCCCAAGTTTGTCGACCGTGGTGGGAGACATTCAACCGGATCAGTCGTCCGGCTGCACCCCGACTGCGACTGGGGAGAGCTGCAATTTTCCGTTGTCCTATAGCGGGTCATGTTCCGGAGGGGGGACAATATCCGTTTCAGGTGATATCGACGGCACGCTGAACACTTCCGAGAGTGGATCTATCGACAGCCAAATCACGATCACACCAGCGAATTGCGCCGTATCCAACCTGACTTTCAACGGAGATCCCAATATCTCGATTGGTGGCCAAGTTGGCTTCACCGACGGAGGTCCCGTGTTTCCGATAACTCTTATGGAAGGCGGGGGTATATCTTATGGGCCACATCCGTCCGGAGGCTGTCAGCTCAATGTGACGTACACGATAAATTCTCTGACGAGCTGTACGGTCACCGGGACGGTGTGCGGGCAATCTGTCAACGGAAGTTGCTAGCGAAGGGGTCTGGAGCGAAAGAGCAGGCGTTAGTGGCGTCGCTCGCGGGTGTAATTGTGATTCATCTCGATCAAATCAACGACCGTGGAGCGGCTTTTCCGGGCACGAACTCTAGCATTAGCTCCCGTCTTCCGGTTTGTGCTCGTCCAGCGAGTGCTGTGATCCGAGCCATGCCTCGGCTTCGGTCGCGATTCGGAAAGTGCAGGTCACGCGAAAGAGATTCTCTGCCAGCGCCTCAAACATCCTCATCATGCCGAAAAGAGCGTCGCGACTGGCTAGGATCGCACACGCCTCGAAGCGAACCTTGGGACGGATCCTTTCCAGTTCAGCGATGACGGTCGAAAGCTGCGGAGTTTCCGGCAGAGAATCCACTCCACTCAAGTCCAAAAAGACATCGGGGCGCTCTGGGCATTCAGGATCTTGCTCCAAAGTCCGAAAATGATCGATAACCTCCTGCAGCGTCACATACCCGGCGGCCTTGGTCCGAATCGTTCTCTTATCGGCGTCGAGTTGGTACGTGATGGGCACAAGCAGATTCTACCTTCCCATCTTCCCGGCTAGAGATATTTCGGCTTCAGGAGACCGGCGTCAGTCATTATCTGGGGTGAACTGTCGCCCATGTCTCCACCACCAATATAGGATCACGGCCCCGGCGACAATTAAAACCGCTATATGGAAGCGCTGCATGGCCCGCAGCAGGCTGCGCCAATGATGCCCGAAGAGGTACCCGGCACTGGCTATGAAGGTGACCCAAACCGCTGCACCCAGAAAGTTGAAAACAGCAAATGTTCGCCCGGGCATGCGCAGCACTCCGGCCAGCGGTCCGGCGAAAGTCCGCATGCCGAAGACGAAGCGGGCAAAGAAAATGGCGGCTGCGCCGTAGCGCTCAAACATTTCCTCGCCGCGTTTCAGGGTCGCCGCCGGAATCCGAAAGAAGCTTTGATAGCGATCGAGCAGCGGACGTCCACCATAGTGGCCGAGGGCGTAACCGAGATCGCCGCCAAGAGTGGCGGCACAGGTGGCAACTACGATGATCCAGCCGAGATGGAGTTGGTGTTCGGAATAGGCCAGAAAACTCGCCACCAGAAGTGTGACTTCACCGGGAAACGGGATGCCGGCGCTCTCCGACAGCAAGGCCAGAGCCACGGCCCAGTAGCCGTAGTCGGCAATGAATGCGCGCAGCGAATGAAAAGTCGTGGGGCCCATGAATTTCAAAAAAAGTTCTCAGTTCCCAGTTCTCAGTTCTCAGATTACGGCGTTGACTGAGAACTGAGAACCGGGAACTGAGAACTGGGGCTGGTTAGAAACTCGACGAGCGCGCGGTTGAAGTCCTCGGGCGCTTCTTCGTAGGGCAGATGGCCTACGCCCTCGAATGCCACCAGCCGCGCATCGCGGAAATTCCGGCGCAACGGCTCGGCGGAATGAAAATCAACGGCGCGGTCTTTCGTTCCCCAGAGGAGGAGCGTGGGGTAATCGCGAATCTTGGGGAGCGCTTTTTCCAATGCCGCGAGGTCCGCCGTCCAATTCCTGACGATGTGCCCGGCATGGCGGTAGCCATGATTCTTTTCTACGGGTATGCGATAGCCCGCCAACGAATCGGGCGGAATCTTTGCGCCGTCGCCGAAGAGGCGGCGCAGCCACAGGTAGTCGAGCGCGCGCCAGCGTGCGATCGTGCTGCGGAAGAGCAGAGAGCCAAACGCACTCCCCAGAAACGGCGCCAGAAGCTTGCCATGCGGCGACCAGGGATTGACAGGCGCAGCCAGCACCAGACGGCGAAGGCGCGCATGGTTTGTTTCTGCACAGATCGCCGCCACCATGATGGCGACGCCTCCGCCATGCGAAGTGCCCAGCAGGTCGAAATCTTTGATGCCGAGCGCGTCCGCGAACTGCAGGACGCGTTCGGCGGTGGCACGTACGGTGCGGTCCAAGCCCTCAGTCGCGGTCGACAACCCGGCGCCCAGATTGTCGATGGCATAAACGGTCGCATGGGGCGCTAGCGCGGGGATGGTGAACCTCCACGAAAAGGCATATCCCATCAGCCCATGAATCAGGATGAGCGCCGGGCCCGACCCGGCCTTGAGGTAGCGCATGCGCCCACCCGCTAGTTCCAGCCAGTGCTCTTTAACTGCAAGTCCAAGCCCCGCCGTTCCGGGGATGGTTTGGAGCTCGGGGGCGGGGGTGAATTTTTCTCCGGAATTTTTCGTTTCGATGGGCAACGCAATCCTCACAGGCTGCGTCATAGTAACTGATATCGCCTCTATCGCTTTCTGGGGAGCTGCCTCCTGGCTCCCCTTCTTTTTTGCTCCGCGTTCGGGGCCGCCTTCGTTCATCCTTTCCGGGCTTGATTCGGGCTGCCTTGGTTTGCCCCTATCGGGGCTGGATTCTCTGCGCTTCGTTCCACCGGGTTACCCGAAAACCAGTTCTCACGCGCCAATTGAAGCCGCGCTCTGCGCTTTCTTGCGTTTCTTGCCCAGGAGCTTTTTCAGCACTCTGATGCCTTTATCCACGTGCTTTTCTTGCAGCAGGAAGGGCGGCAGGAAGCGCAGGACCGTGTCTTGGGTCGCGTTGAAGAGCACGCCCTCTGCCAGACCCTGCTCTACCAGTGGGCGCGCGGGAATATCGAGGACGAGGCCCTGAATGAATCCGCGGCCGCGTGCTTGGCGGGTCGCGGCGTACTTGTCGACCAGTTCCTGGAGTTGCTGATGCAGGTATTTGCCAACTTTCACGACGTTTTCGAGCAGACGCTCTTCTTCGATGATCGCCAGATATTCGAGCCCGACGCGGCACGCCAGCGGACCGCCGCCGAAGGTGGTGCCGTGCTGTCCGGGCGAAATCGCGGAGGCGAAGTGTTCTTTGGACAGGAATGCGCCGAGCGGCACTCCGGCGGCGATCGGCTTGGCGATGGTAACAATGTCAGGAACGATTTCAGGCACTATGCCGAAGCCTTGGAAGGCGAAGATGGTGCCGGTGCGGCCGAGGCCGCACTGGATTTCGTCGAAGATGAGAGCGGCCTGGTGCTGGTCGGCTAGCGTCCGGCACGCGCGTAGGAAATCTTCGGAACATTCGAGGATGCCGCCTTCGCCAAAGATGGGCTCGAGCACGATGGCGCAGGTGTTGGCATTGACGGCAGCGCGTAGCGCTTCGACGTCATTCTGTGCCACAAAGGTCACGTTTTCGAGCAGAGGCTCAAAGCCTCTGCGGTACTTTTCTTGGCCGGTCAGGGACATGGCGCCAAACGTGCGGCCGTGATACGAACCCTGCAGTGCCACGAGTTGACACTTCGCGTCGCCGCCTGCCTTGTGTCCGGCCAGACGCGCCAGCTTAATGGCGCCTTCCATCGCCTCGGTTCCGCTGTTCGAAAAGAAAACGCGGTCAAAATTAAAGCCCGAAAGCTGGCAGAGGCGCTCGGCGAGCTGTCCCTGATATTCGTTGTAATACAGATTCGAAAGGTGAATCGCCCGGGCTGCCTGTTCGCGGATGGTCTTCACGATGCGAGGATGCGCATGTCCGAGAGCGTTCACCCCCAGCCCGGCCACGAAGTCGAGATACTTTTTGCCCTCGAAGTCGTAGAGGAAAACACCCTTGCCGCGTTCAAAGCCCACGGGGTAACGATTGTAGGTGGAGAGCAGAAAGCGCTTTTCAAGATCGACAATCTGATCGAGGCGGGACATGGGTTAATTGTAGAACGAACGTCGGGCACGGGGCTCTCAGCTGTTAACTCTCGGTTTTTCAGCTATCGGTTTTTAGTCCTCTTTTTTCAGTCCCTCGCGGCCATCGGATTTTCGGCGCAAACTAGCCTTCTGGGAGCTATACCCGGCATCCCGATCCCTCTTCTCGCGGCCCAGTTGCTAAACCTCCGGCATCCCAAAAAGCAGACGCCACCTTCCATAATTCATAGCTGACATTCCGAATCCTCTCTATAATTGTGGAAGTCGCTCTAAGTAAGCGACTTATAGGCCTCCGCAAGATTAGAGGGTGGCAGTGAAAATGCTTATACCAAATGGGCGTCGAATGTCTGGCCGCGTCGCCGCCACGACGGTCCCAGTCCATGAATCGCGAACTATGAACCGCGAATTTGAGGCCCGGTTTACCGCTATCCTGCTGGCCCTGCTTACTGCAGCGGCAATACTTTTCGCTGGTTTCAACTACAAGATCGAGCACCAGTTTACGGTTCCCGACGACGGCGCGTGGTGGATGGAGAGGAACGGCCGCCTAGTAGCCGACCGACTGGAACCGAACGGTCCGGCAGAGCGGGCCGGAATCCGCCGTGGGGACAAGGTGGTCAGCGTCAACGGTCACGCGGTTGACACGTCCGCGGCGATAACGCGGCAGATTTACTATTCCGGCGTCTGGTCGAAGGCAACCTACTCGCTCATCCGCGGCTCGGTCCCGCTGGATGTGGTGGTAGTCCTGGTTCCATCCGAGCGCTCCATGAACGATTGGCTGCGGCTGATCGCGCTCATTTACCTGGGCATAGGCCTTTATGTGCTGCTGCGGCGCTGGACGGCGGTCGGTTCCACGCATTTTTATATTTTCTGCCTGGTATCGTTCGTTTTCTACGCGCTGCACTACACCGGCAAGTTCAACGCTTTTGACTGGATCGTCTTGTGGGCCAATGAAGTTGCCTGGCTGCTGCAGCCGGCGCTGTTTTTGCATTTCGCATTGACCTTCCCGGAGCGGCGAGAGTTCGTCAGCAAGCATCGCTCGTCGATTCCTCTCCTTTACCTGCCGGGAGCGGTACTGCTCGGAGTCCAGTTACTGGCTCTTGAGTATTTGAAGGCCAGCAACTCGCTGCTCTTTAATCTGAACCGGGTGCACTGGGCCTATCTGACGATTTTTTTCTTCTCCGCGGCGGGGATTCTGCTTAAGAACTACCGTCAGGCGACCACTCCGATCCTGCGGCAGCAACTCAAGTGGATCACGCGCGGCACCATCCTCGCCATAACGCCATTTACGCTTTTTTATGTTCTGCCGTATCTGCTCGGAGTGATGCCTTCACCCCTTATGAAGGTGTCGGTGCTGTCGCTGGGATTACTGCCGCTGACGTTTGGCTACGCCATTTTCCGCTACCGGTTGATGGACGTGGATCTGATCTTCAAGCGCGGCATGGCGTATACGCTGGCGGCGGCGGCCATCGTGGGAGTTTACTTCGCCGGCGTGGCCGCGGTGGCAGAGCTGGTGCATACGCGCGTACCCAGTTCGGGACCTTACGGGTTGATGGTGGCCGTCGTCGTCACTGCGCTGCTGTTTGATCCGGTGCGGAAATGGATTCAAGAGAAGCTCGACCAGTTTTTCTTCCGTACAGGCTACGACTACCGGCGCACGCTGATCGAATTTGGGCGGGAGTTGAGTTCCGAGACCGACCTCGACAAGATGCTTTCCTCGCTGGTCGACCGGGTCGCACGCACGCTTCTAGTGGACCGCATCGCTATCTTCCTCGGCAACAGCGACTCTTCGCGCTTTGAACTGTCGAAGTCGTTTGGCATTGCGCACGTCACCGGCCTCGACTTGTCGTTTCTCGCGAAGCCGCGAACCGAGGACGCTGCCGGGCATGTCTTTTTCGAAAATACGCACCAGTTACCGCGTGAGAATGCCGCCGCGCAGGAAGCCATCGGACGCCTCGATCTGAACTACTACATTCCTTGCCACGCCCGACAAAAAACCATCGCCTTCCTCGGGCTGGGCAAGACTATGCAAGGCGACTTCCTCTCCAGCGAAGATGTCGAGTTGCTCGAAGTTCTGGCGGGATACATCGGCATCGCCATCCAAAACGCGCGGCTGTATGCCTCGCTCGAGCAAAAGGTCATCGAGTACGAGCGGCTCAAGGATTTCAACGAGAATATCGTTGAATCCATCAACGTCGGCGTCATGGCCGTGGACTTGCAAGAACGTATCGAGTCCTGGAACTCGCAGATGGAAGTCATGTATGCCCAGCCGCGTTGGCAGGTGGTGGGGCGTTCGTTGAGCGAGGTTTTTCCGTCCGCGTTCGTCGAGGAGTTCTACCGGGTTCGGCAGAATCCGGGCATTCACAATCTTTATAAGTTCCGGCTCGCGACTCCCACCGGCGAAGCGCGCATTGTTAATGTTGCGATGGCGCCGCTGGTAACCCGCAAGTTCAGCGTAGTGGGACGGCTGGTGATCATGGACGACATCACGGAGAGGATCGAACTGGAAGCCCAGCTCACCCAAGCCGACAAGCTTTCTTCGATCGGACTGCTGGCTGCGGGCGTGGCCCACGAAGTGAATACGCCCTTAGCGGTCATCTCCTCCTACACCCAGATGCTGGCGAAGCAGTTGAAATCGGATCCGCAGAAAGCGGGGTTGCTCGAGAAAATCACCAAGCAGACGTTCCGCGCTTCCGAGATCGTCAATAATCTGCTGAACTTTTCCCGCACCTCGGGCACGGAATTGACGGAAATCAGTCTGAACAAGGTGATCGGGGATACGCTGGCGTTGCTCGATCACCAACTCAAGGTGGCTCACATCCAGGTGCAGACCGTGCTCACGGAAAATCTTCCTTTGATTCAGGGCAACGCCGGGCGCCTGCAACAGGTGTTTCTGAATTTGTTCTTGAATGCCAAGGATGCCATGGCTGGGGGCGGAGTCCTGAGCGTATCCACGCTGAACGGCGAATTCGTGAGCGTGCGCGTCTCGGACACCGGTTCTGGCATTGCGCAGGAACACATTCACCGCATCTACGATCCGTTTTTCACCACCAAGACCGAGGGCCAGAATCGCGGCACCGGTCTTGGGCTTTCTATTACTTACGGCATCATCCAGGAACACGCGGGCAATATCCGCGTGGAGAGCCGCCCGGGCGAAGGCACCACCTTCACCCTGGATTTTCCGTTGATATCGACCAGGAAGGCAATCCATGTCTGAAGTAACAGCGCCTGAAGTTGCCATGTCTGATGGCGCGGCAGTGTCGCGCCAGAACACACCGGAAAGCACACCGCCAAGTGCGGGCAGAATCCTCATCGTTGACGACGAAGCGGAAATTCGGGAGTCGTTAGAGACGCTGCTTCAGCTCGAGGGCTACAGCGTCGCGGTTGCCGGAAGCGGAGGAGAAGGTCTAGCGCAGATTGGCCAGCGCGCTTTTGACGTGGTTTTGCTCGACCTCGCGCTGCCCGACAAGAATGGGATGGATGTGCTCTCGGAGATTCGCCTGCTCCATCCGCAGCAGGCGGTGATCATGATCACGGCTTACGGCACGGTGGAGAACGCGGTCCGTGCCATGCAATCGGGCGCCACCAACTTCGTCCAGAAACCGTGGGACAACGAGAAACTGCTGGCCGACGTACGCGCCGTTGTCGCCCGCCAGAAGGCGGAAGAAGAAAACATTCAACTGAAGCGCGCTCTAAAGCAGCGCTACAACTTTGAAAACATCGTGGGCAAGAGCGAGCCCATGTTGAAGATTTTCGATCTGATCGCGCAAGTGGCGCCTAGCCGCTCCACCGTGTTGCTGCAAGGCGAAAGCGGGACGGGCAAGGAACTGATCGCCAAGGCGATTCATCTAAATTCCACGCGCCGCGACCGGCCCTTCGTGCCCGTCAACTCCGGGTCAACCCCGCCCGACTTGCTCGAATCCACGCTGTTTGGGCATGTCAAGGGCGCTTTCACCAGCGCGGTTGCGTCGAAGAAGGGGCTGTTCGAAGTCGCCGACCGGGGCACGCTCTTCCTCGACGAGATCGGCACCATGAGCATGGACACGCAGAGCAAGATCCTGCGCGTGCTGCAGGACCGCAAGTTCATGCATGTGGGCGGGGTGCAGGAAATTCAAGTGGACGTGCGCATCATCGCCGCCACCAACGTCGATCTTCGCCAGATGGTGCGCGAAGGCCGCTTCCGCGAAGACCTATTCTACCGCCTCAACGTAATCAGCATTGATCTCCCGGCGCTGCGGCAGCGCCGCGAAGATATTCCGCTGCTGGTGCAGCACTTCCTGCAGAAGTATTCGGAGGAAAATGAGCGGCCTCGGCGCCGCATTACCACCGAGGCGTTGCGTCCGCTGGTGACCTACTCCTGGCCAGGCAATGTCCGCGAACTGGAGAACGCGATCGAACGCGCCGTGGTGCTATCGTCCGACAGCGACATTGGAATCGATCTGCTGCCCGACCATATCGTGGGCCAGGGCAGATCGGTTCCGGCTTTGGATGCGAGCGCGGGAGCCACGTTGTTCAGCATCATGGAGGACTGCGAACGGCGGATCATCGTTGACATGCTGGAAAAATGCGGCTGGAACCAGACCGAAGCGGCGGAACGCTTCCACGTACCGCTCTCCACCCTGAATCAGAAAATCAAGCGGCTGGCCATCGAGATCAAGAAGAAAAACCGGGAGTGAGTGATATCGGGTGATCGGGCCATCGGGTCATCTGAAGCCCCTCTGAGGTTCTAGATCACGCGATGACCCGATCATCAGATCACCCGATGTTTTCTCCGATGACCAGATGATTTCTCTCTCTGCTATAGTTCCCTGAGCGGCAGTTCGCCGACCACACATGGCGTTAGAACTCGAACTGATTTCGCCGGTTGAAGTCGCCAAAGATATTGTGCTGGCGGTTCAGGAATACACCCTGCTCTCGGCGCAATCGCTCGCGAACTTCTTCCGTCGTCCTCTGTATATGGCCGACATGCTGCAGCAGGCGGACCTCATCGGCGTCGGCTCCCTGCCCATCGTGGTTCTCACGGGACTCTCCGTCGGTGCGCTCTTGGCGCTGAATGCGGCCAGCACGTTGCAGCGATTCGGCTCGGTCACGCTGATCGGACAACTCGTCTCCATCGGCATGGTCACCGAACTGGGACCGCTCATCACCGGGCTCATGGTGGCCGGTCGCAACGCCTCCGGCATGGCCAGCGAACTGGGCTCGATGATCGTGACCGAGCAGATTGACGCCATGCGTGCTCTGGGCACCGACCCCACCAAGAAGCTGGTTACGCCGCGAGTGGGGGCCACCTCCTTCATGCTGTTTTTCCTGACCATCATCGCCGACCTGCTCGGACTGATCGGCGGCTATGGAGTCGCGCACCTGTTGTTCGGGGTCGACACGGAGCAGTATTGGACTTCAGTGTGGCAGGTCCTTGTCTTCCGCGACGTCTTCACCGGCCTTATCAAGCCCGTGCTGTTTGGGTTCATCATCTCCACCATAGGCTGCTATTACGGCATCTCCACGCGGGGCGGCACGCAGGGGGTGGGCCGTTCGACCACTCAGGCCGTGGTCGCCGCCTCGGTGTTGATTCTGATCACGGATTTTTTTGTGACCAAACTGATCTTCGCAATTTTCGGTTACAGGTAAGCCATGCCGGCTCCCACCCTGCCCAGCGAAAATCCAGCGGCCGCGGCCGTGAGTCCCTCCGGCTACGCCATCGAGTTTGACAAGGTTGCAATTGCGTTCGATGAGAACGTCGTTCTCGACGGCATTTCGTTCCAGCTCCCGCACGGCGAAACCAAGGCGCTGTTTGGCGTCGCCGGTTCGGGCAAGAGCATCCTGCTCAAGCTTGCCCTGGGGCTGCTGCGGCCCGATAGCGGACGCATCTTCGTGCTGGGAGAGGAAGTCACGCGGATGTCGGAACAGGAACTGTTCGAACTGCGCCGGCGTGTGGGCATCGTTTTCCAGGAAAGCGCGCTCTTCGACTCGCTCAAAGTATACGAAAATGTCGGTTTCCGCCCGATGGAAGAGCGGATCTCCGCGGAGGAAGTCGAGCGGCGGGTGCGGGAGGTGCTGCGCTTCGTGGAGTTGGAACGAACCTACGACATGTTTCCCTCCGAACTTTCGGGTGGCATGAGGCGGCGCGTGGCTATCGCCCGCGCCATCATCAGCGAACCTGAGGTGCTGCTCTACGACTCGCCGACCGGCGGACTGGATCCGGTGACTTCGAACACGATCGTCGAACTGATCGTCAAACAACGTGACGTCTACAAAACCAGCGCCCTTTTGGTGACCCACCGCCTGCAGGATGCCTTCACCATGGCAACTCACCAGTTCGATAAGGCCACCAACCAGATGGTCGTCCTGCCCAAGGGCCAGCGCTGCGACGTGCCCATGAGCTTTCTGATTCTGCGCGAGGGCAAAGTCATCTTCGATGGCGACGCTCACGAACTCGCCACTTCGCGCGACGAATATATCCGCGAATATATTTCGTAGCGGCTCGTGTGGGGACGGGCGCCCTCCGAAGTCGAGGGTCCAAGCCGAGCGCAGCTCGGCGAACGGCCTGCGATCATGGCAACTCTGGATTCGCTATAAAGCCCGCCACACAACCGAAAGTTTCACGGCTTCTTGCCATCGCGCGTCTCTCCGCCGGTTTTCTCTCGGCTTCCTTTGCCCGGCAACGCCGCCGGATTCTCATGCACCCGCTCGCGGAATCCGCCTTTCATCCCTCGGGCCAGTCCGATCGACGCTTCGCCAAATTTGTCGCGCACATGATCCGCAGCCGCGAGAGCCTTCCGCCAACGCTCGTTCTGCGCAGGCGCCAGCAGATCGAGCTGAGTGGAACCCGATTCGAAATTTGACGCTTGCACTCCCAGCAATCGCACCGCCGCGCCCGGCTTCCAGTTGGCGAAAAACAGGTGGCGCGCATGATCGAAAATCTGGTTATCCATCTGCGTCGGCTGCTCCAAGGAATGCGCTCGCGTGATGGTCGAGAAATCTTTGTAGCGCAACTTCAATTGCAGCGTGCGCGCAAAATATCCGCCCTCGCGCAGCCGCCGTCCCACCATCTCGCTGAGCCGCATCAGGGTGGACTGCAAGCGCTCGGCGTCGCCCGTATCCTCATCGAAGGTATGCTCGTGGCTGATCGATTTGGGATCGACGTGCTCTCCCACTTCATTGTCGAACCATCCCCCCGCATCCTCACCGCGCGATTTGCCGGCCAGCGCGAGCCCCCATTTTCCGAAGCGGCGTTCCAGGTCGTGGTCGTCGAGGCGCGCGAGGTCGCCCACTTTCTGGATGCCAATGGCGTGCAGCTTCTGCTCCATCACCTTGCCCACGCCGGGGATGTCGCCGACGGCGAGCGGCGCCAGAAACTTTGCCTCCTCGCCGGGCAGAACCCAGAGCACTCCGTTCGGCTTGGCTTTGGCGGAGGACACTTTCGCGATCAGCCGCGAGCTGCCGATCCCGATCGAGCAGTTCAGTTGTGTAGCCGACTTCATCGCGTCATGCAGCCGGTGCGCAGAATGCAGCGGCCTGCCGTGGAGACGGTCCGTGCTCGTCATGTCGAGGTACGCCTCGTCCACCGAAGCCATTTCGACCAGCGGAGAAAAGTGGCCAAGCACCTCGCGCACCTTCGCGGAATACTCGCGATAGCGCTCCGGATGGCCGTTCACAAAAATCGCCTGCGGACAGAGTTTGGCCGCCGTGCGCAGCGGCATGGCCGAGTGGACGCCAAATTTCCGGGCCGCGTACGATGCAGCCGAGACCACTCCCCGTTCGTCGCGCTGCCCGCCGACCACCACCGGCTTGCCTTTCAACGACGGGTCAAACAATTCTTCGACGGAGACGAAGAAGGCGTCCATGTCGACGTGAAAGATGGTGCGGGAAATCGGGCCATCGGCGGATCGGGTCATGGGGTGATCGGAGTGCCTTGCGGAAGTGTACCGCGAGAGCACTCGGCCTAGCTCCGGGTCCAGAACACTATATTGTGTTGCCCTTCGGGCTGAA
>Ga0187782_10002842_pt1 | contig 12851 bp, 10 predicted proteins | sample 0715_SJ02_MP15_2_FD_132454 | JGI IMG/M metagenome (GOLD analysis project Ga0187782, IMG submission 132454) | Tropical peat soil microbial communities from peatlands in Department of Meta, Colombia - 0715_SJ02_MP15_20_MG | ecosystem: Environmental > Terrestrial > Soil > Wetlands > Peat | place...
AAACAACCGACGTGGCGGTCGTGTTGCTCAGCGTACCAGCTCCACTTGCGGGAGAGATGGTCCAGGTGACACCGCGATTGCTTGCATCGTTGCTCACTGTCGCGGTGATGAGCTGAGCACTACGCGCCCCCAATGTGGCTGTGGCGGGTGAGATGGAAACAGTGATGGCGCGTGGGGGAGGAGGCTGCGTAGGAGGCGGCGGAGTTGACGAGCCGCCGCACCCTAAGTTACTAGAGGCGAAAGCGAGCCCCACCAGAAATCCGGCAAGCGTTAAGCGACTTTTCGAATTCATGGCAATTAAAGTCCTAATTGGGAAGCCGACACTCATGTTTCTGGCCTCGACACCGGAGACATTTCCCGCAGAGTGGGCGGTGGGTGTGTCCACACCGCCTTAGGGAACCACGCCCGTGGGAAGAAGAAGCCTTCCGGTAAGGGTGAGTCCCCATTCTGCTGAGACTGGGGTGCTTGAGTAAACGATCCCTTCATTGGCCGTCGCGCCCTGTATAAAGAGTCCTATAGTTGGGATGCTCAAGAATGCCGTTCGTTTCATTTAAACCTCTTCCTGAATGGTTGAATTTGCAAGCCGAGGGTCTCAAACTCACCCCCCTATCTCTTTGCGCGACGTTTTCTGGAAGTGAGGGACATGGTTGCCAAAAAATCCGGTGACAGGCCCAGAGGGTGTGTACTTACGGGCCAAAAGCTTGGCAACACGAGGGCGGCACAGGACACGCGAGCGGCGCCGGAGCAAGGGCGTCTGGCTGGCGGAAAGAAGCTGGCCCGCCAAGTTGCAAACGACCTCCGAAAACAAAAGGACCCAGGTAGGGAAGCACAGGCTGACGTCATCTTGGCACGGCATTACGCCTCCAGGGGAAGTTCAACGAGGCGGAAATTGTGATCGCCCGGGCCAGGGAAATAGCTGGCAAGAGTGGGGATGTTTATACGCGGATCGCCGTGAGCATTGAGGAGGGGCAAGTCCTGGCGGCTCTTGCCAAATACACTGAGGCCAAAAAGATATTGGAAGGAAGTCTAGGAACCTGTCGAATAGGTACTGGTTCATTTTGAATCCGCAAGAGCTACGATCTCTGAAATCTCCCAAACATGATCTGAAACTCCAGCCTCCATTGCGGGCGTGCACCGCAACGTCTCATGAATCTTTGCAAAGTTATAATACATGAAGTGCAAGGCCACGGCGTAAATGTGGTTCTCGATTTTCTTGGAGTGGCCATTCGTCAAACGTGTGAACCTCCGCATGTGCATTCTCATCGTGAGGTTTAGCCGCTCGACATATGACGTACTGATATGAAGCGGGTCCGGATTGCCCATGATGCGCTTGCGTTCGCAGCCGATACATTCTGCCGGGCTGTATCTGGTTTCCTCTTGGCTGCTGGCGTAAATCTTCTGAAGCTGAGCATAATCAATGTTCGCTCCGAATGCATCCTCGACAGCACTGACGTACACCTTGAGTCCGTCACTCGTAAGCTGAATTCGATTTGCAAGGCGTGCGGCCAGATCGTCGATAAACATGCGGGCGCTAAGTGCGTCACGATTGCCAACCAGAAAACAGGGGACGAGTTTCGTATCGGCGTCAACCGCCGTCCACGTCCACACGTCTCCGTATCCGAATTTGCCCTTTTTGTTGGCTGGAACATTCTTAGACTTGGCATAGCAAAATTCCCAGCACTCATCCACCTGTAGCCTAGACACCTTCAGGTGTACTAGCTTTTCGTCCTGATACTCAGCGCAAGCCCGGCCAACTTCCGCAAGTATCCGCAGAACGGAATTCTTGCACACGCCAATCATGCGAGAGATCGCGTTGACCCCGACACCTTCGATCATCGCGGCGATTACTTGAACCTTTTTCTCACGACTCAGCTTATTCATAATGCCTCTATTGTATGCTTGACCGGTCAAGGATGTCAAGCGAAAAATGCAACCTAGGTAAAATATTTTTCTCTTGATTTCCTTAAGCGGTCAAGCTATCATATGCAGCTATGAGCAAAAAGAGCGAAGCCGCGAAATTCCTAGGCAGACTGGGTGGATTGAAGGGCGGGAAAGCCCGTGCACAGAAACTTACGCCAGAACGTAGAAGTGCCATCGCGCGCAAAGGTGCTCAGGCACGATGGGGCAAGAAACCGCCAGTAGGTGTATAATAAGCATGTACGTTTAGGAAGGGCCATCGCAAGCTGGTCCCTTCCCCTTTTTTGCTGGGAACTGGACGGCCCCTAGCTCACTCCGCGAAGGTTACTAGGGGCCGTTACCGGTTAAGGCCAACGATGGCGAACCCACAGACCATCGAAGGCTATTTGTTAATTTCATATCCACCCCCAACATCTGACATGCGCTAGCGTTACTCTGCCGGTGTTCTGGCAGAATCTCTTTGCTCCCGGACGTGCCATTTGTGATCGCGACGGCGAAACCGAGATATGTCGTTCAGTACATAGGCAATGGTTCCTTTCGGAATTCCTGTTCCAACAATGATCTCTGCACGGCTCGCAGAACCGCCATGTTCTCGTATGAATGTTGCCACCTCGTCCTTGCGCTTTGACCTTCCACTACCATTACCAGAGGAAAGAAGATTTGTGGTAGTGATTTGTGGTGCCGGATTCTCGGGCGCGTTAATCTCTGGGGGAGGAGTCGCTTTGCCTCTCGTCGTGAGTAGACGCCTTCGCAGGGAATCAGGAGGATCGAACATTTCAACAAGAGTGTCACGCACTCTTTGCAACGCGGCTATTTTCTCCTCGATCAATTCAATCGCGTTGTCGATTTCTGAACTCATAATGGTCTCCCGACCTCAAATAATTTACGACCATTCAAGTATGGACATGGATTGGGATAAAGTCAAGTGCATAATATCATCCCATGCCAAGCGCCTTGGCTAATCTCCATCTTCGCCTATTTGTCGCGTGTAAGGGATTGCACAACTCTAAAAGCGGCCTGATTAACGTCTTCGCGTGGCGGGCGTTTTGAGGTAGGCTTGCGCTTCGGCTTGCTCTTTTTCTTCATGGCCCGAGTTTGTCATACGCGAGTCGATGACGCAAGGGGAAGAATTTTCAAAATGAACCAGTACCGTCGAATACCGCCTCCGCACTGTCATTCCGGGCGAAGCGCGGAATCCCGCTCTGTGCTCTGTCGGATGACGGGACAATGATCAGGGCGAGATTCCGCGCTTCGCCCGGAATGACAGCTTATTTTAGGGCGGTGCGGGTTTTCCTCGGCATCCAGGGCTCCCCTCGGAACGATGGGCCAGACGAGTCTTCACCTCGACTCCGCCGCAGAAGGCTACGATATTTCGAGGGTGATTCTAGCCTTCCCCGCCAGCACCTCAGGTGACAAAACCACACGGTCCGCACGCACCTCTCCTAGGGAGGACGTCTTCAAGGGGTGTCCATCGGCAGGATGAATGTGAACGGCCAACGTCGCACCCTTGAAGTCGCCAACCTCGATCTCGACTCGCCAGCGCGGGGACTGCGAAGCCAACGGCAGGGATTCCGTCACCCAACTGATCGAACCGAAGCGCGTGGGGCACCCCTCCACACGAATTCTTTCTCCTGCGCTGAACCAGGGTCGTGGCGCGGCTTTTTGCAGGTGAACCACGTCCTGGTCGTGCTCCTCATAGCAGAGGAGCCAGCGCAACCCCAAGGTAGGCTGGAGTTCGCTATTGACCACTGCCGACCAGGCGTAGGGGTTGCCCTCGCCCGGATAGTTACCAGGCAACAAGGAATCCTCCGGGGCGTAGCGGTTCCCCGAATCCATGGCGTAACACATGTTGCCATAGAGTGTCAGCAGGAAAGGCCGGTAGTCATCCTGCCGGATGCGGCCCGCCAGCGTGCCGTGTTCCATGAATCCCGCAGTAATCGGATAGTCCTGCACCGTGTTCATACCGACAATCTGGAGACCCGCAAGGGCACGGTGCCTGAAATGGCCCGCGTCGATTTCTGGATTACCCCAGTCGCTCAACCACCAATCCGAGATATACCGGTGGTTTTCGTAGCTCGTCAACTCCGTTGGCTTGCGGTCTGTATCAAAGGCAAAAATCGGAGGGATATCGGCTTTCTTCATCTCCGGGTTGCGGTTAGCAAGGGTCTTATTCAACGAGCGTTCCACGTCCGTCCGCATCTGGGCGGCAATTTGCGCAACCTCCGTGCCTTCGCGACTGAGTTCGCTATCCTGGTGTTCGGCGCCGGCGCGCTGCAAGCATCGAGAATGTTCCTTCAAGCCTCTCCACGTCCAGGAAGCGTTTTCATAGTAGTAAACATGCGACTCGGGGTAATCGTCGCCGGGATCTCCGTTATCTGCCTCGGCCGACCCCCAGATCAAGCCGTGGCGAGGGTCGTCCGCAGGGAAGTTGGATTTCGTGTACCGGTAACGCCGCAGAACGTAATCAATCATCCTGCGCAAGACCGGCAATCGCTTTCGCAGCGCGTTGATGTCATGGTTGTAATCATAGGCGCGCGCCGAGTTTTCCAGAAAAACACCCACATTGAGAGGCGCTTCCACCTGGTCCTGCGTGTTGTAGAGGAAATTGCCGTCGGGAAGGATATAGTGATCGAGGTAATGTTCGAAGTAAGGCTCGACCTCTTCCGTGAGGTTCCAGAGTTGGTGCGCCCAAACAAACTCATAGTGCGCCACCGGGAACAGGGCATGGCTGCGCACCGGGATCTTGGTGTACGCGCCCTCGCCGATCTGGTAGGTGGGTTCGAGTCCGTGGTAGCTGCAGCGCGAAAGGACAATGCCGGCACGCGCGGCATCGAGCAGCCACTCGTCCGGAATCTCGATTTTCATCCGGTCCTCGAAAAAGTGGTGCCACTTGTTCCAGACTCCGGCCAGAGCGGAAAAGAAATCTTCTGCGGAACCATTCCAGTACTTCTCCACCTGCTCGCCTGGGGTGTTGGCCGCTTCGTTGTCGGATCTGGCGACAAGATTCTTCGGGGGACGCGGGGGAAGCACAACCCGAATTCGCGCCAAAGGGCGGGCGTCGGCGCCGGGCGGCAGCACCACGATGATTTCGTAGCCGGCCTTTGCTTTGGGGCTCCAGACACCGATATCGGCGGCTGGCGCATAGCCACCCAAAAGCGTGCGCTTGCTGTAACCCGATTCATACGTGTAGTGAGAGGGGTAGGGCGAGTAACCGCGATAGAACTCTGGGAGGAAGTGGCTGGGATCAAAAAGGCGACCGATGTGGTCCGGCGCCCAGGCGAGTTGAGGGTCCGGATTCATTTGCCTCGATGTGCCATCGGCCTCGAGCCACAGTGACTTCTCCACCCCGCCTTCTTCATTTCCCACCAGCGTCCAGCCGATCATCTCCAGACCAAGCGCCGCCACATTTTCGTAGCACGGATCTTCGGCGGAGTTCAAGATGTACTCACCCAAGATGTCCGGGCCCGGAATGTAAGGCCATGGACGCTTGAAGCGCATGCCCTCGGGCGTATTGATCGGGCGCGGCCGGATGTTGGAGAGTTCGCCAATCCGCTTCGGGATGTGTGCCACCTCGCCCTTGGGCGTCACATAGGCGATGGCGCCTTGATGCGTTACATGCTTTTCAAATACTGCCGTGGCTTCGCCGTTCAGCCAGGGCAAGATGATCAGTAGCCGCCAGCCGTCGATCGATTCGCCCACCTGCACGCGTCTGCCGCCTTGGCACGTCACCCAGCCGACTCCCATTCCGACAATTCGAGGAGACTTATCGAGCGCTTCCCGCTCGCCGGGAAGAAACAGGCTGTATTCGTTGGGAATTCGCCCTGGGTAATAGCGTCCCCGATCCAAAGCGGTTCGGGGCTGTGCGGCCTGGTTGGCAATTTGTCCATTCGCCCTGACCCAATTGGACGCTACGCCCAAAATAGGTATCGTGCCCATTCTTTCCAAGAAGATTCGTCTTTTCATAGAAGTCGAGAGTGCCCTCCATCCTCAAATTCGGCAGTGCGGCCCGGGAACCGACCTTTCGGTCCAATCCGTGAGCCCTGACACTCTGTTTCTCGCCGCTCGGGCGACGTAAGATAACAAATGAAGTCGGAACAATCCGTGAGAGTTTCGCAGGAGGGGCGATGGACTGTCAAGAGGGTACGCAACAAAGGGTACGCAACTCTCGCGGGAAGTTCGTGGGGCGCGGACGATCTTGAAAGAGTGAGTCGGTGCTCAGGGGGGCCACTCGGAGCCCAATCGCGGATCGGTGCTGGTCGGCGAGGGTTTACCAATATCTGTCGACAGCCCAACCCGCCAGTTAAGCCCGGATTTGGAACGCCCTTTGCCGACACCAAAGTCCTGGGTTCTGCACAATCGTTAGGAAATCCCCACGTATTAAACAAGGGAAGAGATACACGGTGGGTCGTGTCAAACGACTGTTGGTTCCTACATGCAACTCGACCTTGCATAAGGCGAACCTGCTTCGCTGACGTGTCCTCTAAACAGAGGGTCCTCAACCCTCACGGAGTGGAGGAGGTTACTGCTGGCTTAATTGGAGCATGACCAGCCAAGCTGAGGTTGGGTCTGGCCACGACCCAACTTGTATATCTCCGAGCCGGCGATAAGAATTGGCACGCTGACTTGAGGGCGGAATGGACGGACTCATCTCCTGTCGTTCAACGCTTTGGGGGTACCCCTGCCCCAGTTCTCGCAGTCGCCGACCTGCAAAGACAATCCTGGAGGTTCGCTTACATCCTGCTTGCCAGCTGACTGGGGAAATCCGAAGTCTCCACGGCTTCCCAAGGGACGAGCTCACAGCGAACCTATCTCCATTGTTGTGACCGTATCCTTATCCCAATCATCCCACAGGTATGCCTCATGCCGGTCTTGGGCGATTAGGCGTAATGCGTAGCGGACCTGGTCCTCGTAAAGTTCACAGAAGGCTCCGGGCCGGTCCATCCCGCCGTTCATCTCGCTCGCTTCCGCCGGGCAGGGTGACCCGCAAAAGTGCCGCACCGCGCAACATGCGCAAGGCCGGATGTCCTCTACCCTGCGCCCAGTGACTTTGCGAAATGCCGGTCCGTTCAGCACTTGCCGGATGTCGTCGCGAAACAAGTTGCCGCCGTTGAAGGCGGGCACACCGATAAACTCACTGCACGGAAACATGTCGCCTTTGGCCGAGACGGCAAAGAAGGAGCGCCCGCCGCCGCAAGGCGAGATGTCGCACATCAAGCGCCGCGCCTGCGGCGCGAGAATGGCGATCAGGACATTGGCGAAGTTAGCGACCACCAACTTGCGTCCTGTCTTGCGGTACAGCGCGTAGGTGCGGTCCAGCGCCGCAAGGTAATAGCCGCTCATTTTGTGGTCGGGGGGTTTGAGGTGGCGCGCCCCCTCGCGAGTGCAGCGCACCGGATTCAGCATGCAGGTTGGCACTCGCCGCTCGTGGAAAAAGTCCACTGTGCGCACCAGGCGGGACATGTTCTGGCGGCTGACGGTGCATATGACACTATAGTTCGGATAGCCGCTCAGCTTCTCCATTGTGGCCAACACTTTTGCATGAACGCTGCCGCCATCCCAGGTCTTGCGGGTCCGGTCTGCAACGGTTTTCAGGTCAGAATCCAGAGACAGCCCGATAGCGATGCCTCGTGAGGTTAAGAACTCCAGGTCCGTGTCCTCGAGCAGCGTTCCATTCGTTTGGATGCCGAAGCGAAAGTCTTTTTGAAACTCATCCAGGGCTGCGAATAACGCCTCGCGGTTAAGAGTGGGCTCAGCACCGTGAAACACAATCTGCGGTTTCACATCCTTAGGCAGCGTTTCTTGGAAGTAATGCCTGAGGATCTTCAGCGCCGACAGCAAATCATCCTTTGGCATCTGCACGCCGAGCTTACGCATCGTTTCCGGAATATAGCAATAGGTGCAGTTCAGATTACACCGCTCGGTCGGATTGAAATACACCGCGGACGGCGTCAGGCCGAAACGAAGGTCATCCATCTCCGCGGCGAACTTCGCCGCCTTGCGACGATACCGTTTCAAAAACGTGCCCCGGCTGAGAGCATCGGCCAACCTGTCTTTTCGAACCAGTGCCCAGAACGCTGTATCAGGATCCACCAAACCTACATAGTCCCGATGACCGATGTCCAGCGGCTGCAGAGTACAGCCATTCCCCGTGTTGAAGTGCAAACCCCGCGACGAGGCTCTTCCGTTCTTTTGTTCGATTCTCATTCGTACTCCCTAATCCTGCGGGCCGCTCCTCCTCGACGGGAAGAGCGGCCCGCGCCTACCACTACTTCTTCTTTGCATCCACAGATACGTAGTGCGAAAGGCCAGTGCCGGCTGGCTTACAACCCTTGCGAACGGCAATGACATCCTTCTTCTTACTGCACTTCTTCTTCTCCAACAGATATCACCTCCTTTCCATTATGGATTCCTTTGCGACTGCTCCAAGCCCCGGCGCAAACTGGATGTATCCGCTCAGTTGTTAACCCTGAGAGCTGCTCCCGCGGGAATCAAGCCGGAGAAAAGCTTCGGATGAAGGATTTCAGCCAGTATTTCGAGCCCGGTGACAACGCGAGGTCCCGGGCGGCTGAAGTAAGACGGGCTGTCAACGGCGTACACGCGCCCGGCGTGAACCGCGGGAAGCTCCCGCCAGCCCTCAATACTTGCAAGACTGTCGATTTCGCGCAGGGTTCGTTCGATCTTGTACCCGCAGGGCATGACGACCAGAACTTCAGGTGCGTATCGAAGCACGTCCTTCCATCGAATAACGGTGGAGGGCGCGCTTTCTTGGCCCAAGCCATCCGTCCCGCCCGCAAGACGAACCATTTCCGGCACCCAATGGCCGCCTGCCATGGGCGGGTCCATCCACTCCATGCAAAACACCCGCGGACGTGAAATGCTACGAGAAGCCACCTCGGCAACGTGATGGATCCGGCCCTCGAGCGCTTGAGTCACGGCCCGCGCCCGCTCAGCACTCCCCGTCACTTCACCGATAGCCAGAATACTGTCGAGTATTTGCCGGAGATTGTTCGGTTCGAGCGAAACAATCCGGCAAGGCCCCACCAAAATTCTCGCTGCCTCCCGAACCTGCGCAACGGGAATCGCGCAAACGCTGCAGAGCTCTTGGGTGAGGATCAATTCAGGGTTAATCTGCCGGAGCAATTTCTGGTCGAGGCGATACAGGCTGTGGGCTGGATGCCGATGCGTGCTGACCGTGGAGTGGAGCTCCGCGCTGCTCTTAGCGGGACCAAGATCATCGGCTGAGACCACGGGTTTGGCCCTGACTTCGGGAGGGTAATCGCACTCATGGGAAACCCCTACGAGGTCGTCCCCGAGCCCCAAAACATAGACAATCTCCGTCGCGCTGGGGAGCAGGGAAAGGATGCGCATGCGGTTCTCCTTACGGTTCATTCACGGGCCCGCGAAATCGGGACGCCGGAAGGACGATGGGCGGCTGGCCACTGCCCCGCCGCACGATCTCCACGGGCCCTCCATAGGCCTTTTCGACGATCTCAACCTGCAACACGTCTTCGGGGGTACCTTCCGCCAGCACAGTACCGCGGTGCAGGATCAGCAGGCGATTAAAGTACCGCCCGGCCAGATTCAAATCATGGATGGCGGCCACAACGGTGAGACCGCGGCTAAGATTCAGCTCGGTGATTAAATCGAGGATTTCAGCCTGCCGGCCGATGTCGAGCAAATGGGTCGGTTCATCCAGCAAGAGGATTTCCGGTTCCTGCGCAAGAGCCATGGCGATGATTACTCTCTGACGTTCCCCCCCGCTCAGTTCGTTGATGATCCGATCGCTGAGGCTCGCGGTATCCGTTAACTGCATCGCCTGCTCAACGGCGTACAAGTCGACGGACCGAAAACCCCGCAGCATGGCTAAATGGGGAGTGCGGCCCAGTTCCACGATTTCCCGCGCGGTGAAGGCAAACGGGGCAGTCAAATCTTGGGGGACAACGGCAATCTTGCGAGCAAGCTCGGACCGAGGGACGGTTTGGAGGCGTCGTTCGTCTAGGAAGATGGAACCGCAGCTCGGAGAGCGAGCGCCGCTCAGGAGTCTCAAGAGCGTCGTCTTTCCTGCCCCGTTAGGACCGAGGATAGCGATGCGCTCGCCGGCAGCGATATCCAGAGATACGCCCGAGAGGACGGCCTGGCCGTCATAACTGAAACACACTTGAGATACGCCCATGGTGGCCATGCTTAGAACCTGTATTCTCGCTTGGTCCGGCGCAATAGGAGCAGGAAGGCCGGCCCGCCCACCAGGGCGGTCAAAATCCCCACCGGCAACTCGTTGGGGGGCATGACCACCCGGGCCAGCAAGTCGGCGGCCACCAGGAAGGTGGCACCTCCGAAAGCCGCGAGGGGGAGCAGGCGGACATGGTTGGGTCCAAACAGCAGCCGCAAGAAATGAGGAACAATGAGCCCCACAAAACCGATCAGGCCACCCGCGGATACGGCCGCGGCGGTGAGGAGCGATCCGACCACGATCACGGCGGCCTTCTGACGTTCCACCGCGATGCCGAGATACTCGGCACACTCCTCCCCCAGCGCGAAGGCATTCAGACTCCTCGGCAGCAAGAAGGCGCCCGCCATTGCGGCGGCGACGATCAGGGCGATGAGGCCGAGTTGGCTCCAGTGTTCTATCCAAATTCCGCCCAGAAGCCATGCGTATATAATGTGCATATTGAACTCGAAGCGATCATTCACAATGAGTAGGAAAGACACGGTATACCCCAGAACCACACTCACCGCGAAGCCCACCAGCAGCAGGGTCACCACGGGAGTGCGTCCCCCGACTCGAGAAAAGCGGAAGACCAACACCATGGTTCCCATCGCCCCGAGAAATGCTAAGGCCGGAATGGCGCCGAATCCCAGGATCGAGAAATGGGAGAAGAGGACGGCTCCCAAGCTCGCTCCGAAGGCCGCACCGCCTGACGTTCCAATCACGTACGGGTCCGCCAGAGGATTTCGGAGAAGCCCCTGAAAGAGAACCCCAGCCACGGAGAGCGCCGTGCCCACTATAGCCGCCGCCAAAACTCGCGGCAGCCGGATCCCGAAAATGATGGTTTCGTCACTTGGCAGCCAAGTTTGGGGCAGGTGCACCAATCCCGTGCGGTTGAGAAGCATGGCGATAATCTCGCGCGAAGAAACGTGTACGGCCCCCATGCCCGAGGCCAGCACTATGCTTGACGCCAAGAGCACAGCCAACACACCTATTGCAGCTCGAAACCGCAAGATCCCTACCTCCTCTTCCAGCCTTCGCCACCCAGTGTAAATTTTATCCCGGCGCGGAAGTTAAAGGGCAACGCAGGGTATCCGAAGGCCCCCTGATAATGTTCATCCAGAATGTTGCCAATGCTGGTGTAAAGGGTCAGGCCGGGGTGGACCTCATACCAGCCGCTGCCGTCAATAAGCTGGTACGCGTTGAGGAGATTGCGGTTGGGCAAAAGCAGTGTGTTGCCGTAGTTTTCATCCGTCAGAAAGGTGCTGTCATCGGACCGGCTGACGAAATAGCCTGTGGCAGATATTCCAAGGCGCCTCCATGAATAGATCAGCCCCATACTGCCAGAGTTCGGCGGTACTCCAAAGGGACGGCCGCCGATGAGGGGCGTATAAGCCCCGATCGCAATGTTGGGGAATGCTGGATTGTAGGACGGCGCCTGGGCGCTGCTCGCAAACGACTGCGTGACCACGGCTCCGGTGTGAGTGTAGACCGCCTGTAGCCTTAAACGCCGGTGCAACCTGAGTTCCAGTTCCGCCTCACCTCCCAAGCTGCGATAGGAGTCCGAGTTAACCGTCGCTCCATAGGGTACGGCAGCGGCAACGGCGGGCGGCACGCCGAGTTCCGGCAGCAGGTTGTTATCCACAAAGGCGATCAAATCAAAGAAACTCACGCGAAAGCCAGTGAGCGCCAAGCGCGTCCGTCCGCCCCACAGCAATTGCTCGACTCCCCAATCAAAGTCCCTGCTCTTTTCCGGACCAATGGGAGTGACATGGTACTGTGAAATTAACTGCGGGCCGTTGGGCAGGGTCAAGAGCAGGTTGTAAAGCGACTCCCCTTGATTGAGGATGCTAGGCTCATCAATTCCCGTGCCGATATTGAATCGCAGCTTGGTTCCATTAAAAAATGAACTGGAGGTGGGCCGCCGCAGATAGTAGGCGGCTGAAACTCGAGGTGTGGCCGCAAAGCCATAGACCGCGTTGTCTTCCAACCCCAGGCCGGCCGTGGCAAAGGCCCGGTGGCCGAGACTGGCGTGAGCTTCCAAGAAACCGCCGAAGTTGTTGCGAGTGGTCGGAGACGCAGTCCCGGCGGAGTTGGTGTAGCCGCTTTCGTGGTCGAACCAAGCTCCAGCGTTTGCACTGACATTCGGCTTGAAAGTGTAACTGGATAGTGTGTAGAGCGTTTGCACGTCGGTATGGGAACTGTAGAGGACTGGATAGGTGCCGCCATAGTCGAGGATCGCTTGGCCACTCGAGCAATACCCATTCGCGCCGCAGAGGGTGACCGGGTTTCCGAGATAATTCCCCTGGTAGGAGATTCCTTCCGGCGAGGCATCGTTGTAATTATAGTGAAGGGTGGTGGACGTCAGTTGAACGGAATTCCGCCAGTTCGAAGCGGTCTGGTTGTGCACCGTCACTCCCAGGTAGGTGTCTTGCTCCCATTGGTAGGCGTTGTCCGCGATGCCATAAAATGCCAGCGCGTTGGGCACGCCCAGACCGGTTGCAGTATGTCGAATCGTGAAACGAACGTCGGTGTTTTGGGTCGCCTGCCATCCGGTGTTTCCGGAGAATGTGCCGTTATGGAAAGAGCTATTGGGAAGGCTATTTTGGGTGTCGAAGCGCATGAAATCGGCGAAATAATCGAATTGGTGAAAAAGACCCCCTAGCGAACCCTCCTGGCGTAGGGTGTTGAAATTTCCGCCGTCGACTGCGTAGGTAAACTCGGGAGT
>Ga0187782_10002843_pt1 | contig 12851 bp, 12 predicted proteins | sample 0715_SJ02_MP15_2_FD_132454 | JGI IMG/M metagenome (GOLD analysis project Ga0187782, IMG submission 132454) | Tropical peat soil microbial communities from peatlands in Department of Meta, Colombia - 0715_SJ02_MP15_20_MG | ecosystem: Environmental > Terrestrial > Soil > Wetlands > Peat | place...
CAAGGGGTCGGCAAGGTCGATTTCGACGTTCAGAAGATGAACGTGGACCTCGCGTCGATCACGGCTCACAAGATCTACGGTCCGAAGGGGGTCGGCGCGCTGTACGTCCGTCGCAGCCGGCCGCGGGTTCGGCTGGCCGCCCAGATGGATGGGGGTGGTCACGAGCGCGGCATGCGATCCGGTACGCTCCCGGTGGCGCTCATCGTGGGATTCGGCAAAGCGTGCGAAATCATGACGACTGAAGGAAAGGCGGAGCAGGCGACCCTGCGTGCTCTTCGCAACCGCCTGCGCGATCGAATCATGCAGGGGCTCGACGAGGTCTATCTCAACGGCTCGGAGCAGCACGGTCTGCCGGGCAATCTGAATCTGAGTTTCAACTTCGTCGAAGGCGAGGGATTGATGATGGCCATCAAGGACGTTGCGGTGAGCTCGGGCTCGGCGTGCACGTCCGCGAGCCTCGAGCCGAGCTACGTTCTGCGCGCTCTCGGAGTGGGCGACGAGCTCGCACACTCGAGCATCCGGTTCGGCCTCGGGCGTTTCAACACCGAAGAGGAGGTCGACTACGTGGCCGATCTCGTCGTCGACAAGGTCCGAAGGCTGCGGGAGCTGTCGCCGCTATGGGAGATGCACGAAGAGGGTATCGATCTGAAGGACGTCGCGTGGGTCGCGCACTGAGCTCGCGTGAAACGCGCTCTCGGGCCAAAAAAAGACGGGAACTGTCCGCGGTAACCAGAAAACCAAGGTAACGAACCATGGCGTACAGCAACAAGGTCATCGACCACTACGAGAACCCGAGGAACGTCGGCACGCTCGACAAGGCGGACCCCAGCGTCGGGACCGGCTTGGTCGGCGCGCCCGCGTGCGGCGACGTGATGCGGCTGCAGATCCGCGTCAATGAGCAAGGCGTCATCGAGGACGCCAAGTTCAAGACGTTCGGGTGTGGCTCGGCGATCGCGAGCTCGTCGCTCGCGACCGAGTGGATTAAGGGAAGGACCATCGACGAGGCGGAAGCGATCAAAAATTCGCAGATCGTCGAGGAGCTGAACCTTCCACCCGTGAAAATTCATTGCTCCGTTCTTGCCGAAGACGCGATCAAGAGCGCCATCGCCGACTACCGGAGAAAGCAGGAAGAGCGCCGTACGGCCGCTGCTGAGAAGAGGTGATGATGGAGACGACCGCTCCCAGCTCGCCGCAAGAGCCGCAGCAGTCAGTCGGGCCGCGTGTCTCGATATCGGCCGCCGCGGTCGAGGCGATTGCGCGCCAGCTCAAGAAGCGCGGAACGCCGGAGGCGGCCTTGCGCCTCGGCATTCGCGGAGGAGGCTGTTCGGGGTTCAGCTACGTGATCGAGTTCCATGACGGACCCCCGCGCGCGCGCGATCGGATATTCGACCACGTCGCTGCGGATGGGACGGGCGTGCGCGTGCTGGTGGATCCCAAGAGCCTCGTCTACCTCGACGGATCGCGCCTCGAATGGGAGCAAACGCTCATGCAGCAAGGGTTCAAGTTCGTGAACCCCAACGAGAAAAGCGGCTGCGGCTGCGGGAGCTCGTTCTCGGTCTGATGCCTGGGCCAGGTGCTCGCCCGAGGGCGATGCTCGCCTTCCCCCCCCCGCCGCTCTCGCCGGCTCTCATCCGCATTGCGGTCCCCGCGCCCCGCTCTCGTCTCGCGTCCCATGGATCCCTTCGAAACGCTCGGAATCGCTCGCACGTTCGACATCGACCTCGCGGCGGTCGAGCGGACTCATCGTGACCTGTCGCGGGCGCTTCACCCGGACCGCTACGTCGCGGCGAGCCCGACCGAGCGGCGCGCTGCGCTGGGCAAGGCCATCGAGGTCAACGAAGCGTGGCGCATCGTCCGCGATCCCCTCCGTCGTGCCGAGGCTCTGCTCGCGCTCAATGGTGTCGCTGTCGGAGAGGATCGGGAGCCTCCAGGCGATCCGGAGTTCTTGGCGGACATGCTTGAGCAGCGCGAAGCCCTCGCGGAGGCCCGGAGCGCGCGCGACCTGCAAGCCGTCCGGCGGCTTGCGCACCTCGTGCAGCAGCGGCTGCGCGATGCCGAGGCGGAGCTGTCGCGCGGCTTTGCTCGCGGCGAGGTCCGACCCTTGCTGAAGAGACTCGGCGAAGCGCGCTTCTACAGGCGCTTTCTCGACGAGGTGAGCGCCATCGAGGACGAGCTGGCGGCATAACATGGCTCTGTTCGAGATATTCGATCCGAAAGCTTCCCCGCGTCCGATCGGAATCGATCTGGGCACGACGAATTCGCTCGTTGCGTACGTGCGCAACGAGCATCCCGTGGCCATCGCGGACTGCGATCTCGAGGTCCTCCTGCCGAGCGTCGTCGCATATCTGCCGAACGGCGAGGTCGTGGTCGGCCGCCGCGCGGCACGGCTGGCCTCGGAGCATCCGAGAGATACGATCGTGAGCGTCAAGCGGTTCATGGGAAGAGGCGCCGACGACCCGGAGACTCGACGTCTCGGGCCGTATGTCTTCGTTGCGCCGACCGGTACGGAAGCCAACACGGTTCGCTTCCAGGTTGCCGGCCCGCGTGTCGTGACCCCCGTCGAGGTCAGTGCCGAAATCCTCCGAGCGCTCAAGGGACAGGCATCGGACGTACTGAAGAGCGTCGGGCCTGCGGTCATCACCGTCCCCGCGTATTTCGACGACGCGCAGCGGCAGGCCACCAAGGACGCGGCGAGACTCGCCGGCCTCGAAGTGCTGCGGCTTCTCAACGAGCCGACGGCGGCGGCCCTCGCGTACGGGCTTGCGAAGCGGCAAAACGGCACCTTTGCCGTCTACGATCTCGGGGGTGGAACGTTCGATGTCACCATCCTGGTGCTCGACAATGGCGTATTCCAGGTTCGGTCGACCGGCGGAGACAGTCAGCTCGGCGGCGACGACATGGATCGCGCGATCGCTCACGACCTGCTCGGTGCCTTGGGTTTCGATGCGGCGCATCAGACACCGCAGCTCATTCGAATGGTGCTCGATGAAGCGCGCAAGGCCAAGCACGCTCTATCCGACACCGAGCGTGTCGAGGCCCTCGTTCCGGGCGAGAGGCGCCTGGAGATCACTCGCGCGCGGTTCGACGAGCTGATTCGACCGCTGCTCGAGCGAACCGGCGTAGCATGCCGGCGAGCGCTCAAGGATGCCGGCTTGCAGGCGGGCGAGCTCGACGGCGTGATCCTGGTCGGAGGCGCGACGCGGGTACCCGCGGTGCGTCGCTACGTCGCCGAGCTGTTCGGAAAGGAGCCGCTCGGCGACATCGACCCCGATCAGGTGGTCGCGTTGGGGGCGGCGGTCCAGGCTGACCTTCTCGCAGGGCAGGGCCGCCGGGACGACGTTCTTCTGCTCGACGTCATTCCGCTTTCGCTCGGCATCGAGGTCGGCGGAGGGGTGGTCGACAAGGTTCTTCCGCGAAATTCGACGATTCCGTGCGCCGCACGCGCGACCTACACGACCCAAGAGGACCGGCAGACGGGATTCGAGATCCATGTGGTCCAGGGAGAACGCGAGCTCGTGGCCGACAGTCGGAGTCTCGCGCGGTTCACCCTCGGAGGCATCCCCCCCATGCCGGCCGGCGTCGCGCGTCTCGAGGTGACGTTCCAGGTCGACGCGGACGGTCTCCTGAGCGTGCATGCGAAGGAGCTGACGACCGGGGTCGAGCAGGCCGTTACGGTCAAGCCGAGCTACGGCCTGGACGACGCCGCCGTCGAGCGGATGCTTCTCGATGCACTCGATCACGGCGAAGAGGATCTGGCCCGCCGCCGCCTCGTCGAGAGTCGGGTGGAGGCGCGGAGAATCCTGGGGGCGACGCGCAAAGCGATCGCCGTCGACGTCGATTTGCTCGAGCCCGGCGAGGCTCAAGGAATCGAGGCCGCGTGCGCCGTTCTCGAACGCGCGGCCTCACAAGAGGAGCCGGGTCGCATTCGGGCGGCGATCGAGGCGCTGGACGATGCGACGAAGAAATTCGCTGCGCGTCGTATGAACCGCGCCATCGCTCAAGCGATCGAGGGACGCCGCGTCGAGTCCGTGGAAAAAGAGGTCGAGCACGCGAAGGGAATCGAGCGGGCCCACGCGACGTAGCCGCGCGGGCCGAAATGCCAGAAACCGACGATGGCAACCCTTCATTTCAAAGGATTCGGGCAGGTCGAAGTTCCGGTCGGCACTTCCGTCCTCGAGGCCGCGACGAAGGCGGGCTTCCCGGAGGGTAGCGCGTGTGGGGGGGTCTGTGCGTGCTCGACCTGTCACGTCTACGTCACCGGCGGAGCCGATCTGCTGAGCGATCAGCAGGACGAAGAAGCGGACATTCTCGACAAGGCGTTCGACGTCCGCGCGAGCTCGCGGCTCGGATGCCAGTCGCGCGTCGTCGAAGACGGCGAGCTCGAGATCGAGATCACGCGCGAGAGCCTGGAGGCGTTCGAGAACGAGCACCCGGCCGAGCGCGGCAAGTACACCCGCGCCAAGTGATCCCGAGCCCGTCCGGTCGGGGAGCGCTCAGTCGACGCGGAGCCCCGGAGCCGGATAGCGCGCGCATTCTTCTCGCACCTCGGAGGCGACGCGCGCGAGGTTGTCCTCGTCCGCCGGCTTGCTCGTGACCCGATCGATCCATTCGGCGATTCGGCCCATGACGTCGAGCCCCATTCCCCGGGTCGTCACTGCTGCTGCCCCGATGCGCACGCCGGAAGGATCGAACGGCTTGCGGGGATCGAACGGAACGGCGTTATGGTTCAGTACGATGCCGGCCCGATCGAGCGCCTGCGCGAGCGGCTTGCCGGTGACGCCCTTGCCGGTCACGTCGACGAGAAGCAAGTGGTTGTCCGTCCCTCCGGTGCTCACGCCGAAGCCCCGCTCGGACAGCGCGCGTGCGAGCGCGCGCGCGTTGACCACGGTCGCTTGCGCGTATTGTCTGAACTCGGGGCGCGATGCCTCGTTGGCCGCGACCGCGATTGCTGCCGTGACATGGTTGTGCGGGCCGCCCTGCAGGCCCGGAAACACGGCCCGGTCGATCGCCGCAGCGTGCTCCTTGCGGCAAAAAATCACTCCCCCGCGCGGGCCTCGAAACGTCTTGTGCGTGGTCGACGTCACGACGTCGGCGATACCGATGGGCGACGGATGTGCGCCGCCGCAGACGAGTCCCGCGATGTGCGCCATGTCGACGATGAGGAGCGCCCCCACCTCGTCCGCAATCGACCGAAATGAGGCGAAGTCGAGGGTCCGCGGATAGGCGGTCGTGCCGCACCACAGCAGCTTGGGGCGATGTTGGCGCGCCAGGTCGCGCACCTCGTCGAGGTCGATGAGGTGATCGGTCCGGCGGACGCCGTACTGCACGCTCTTGAAATATTTTCCGGTGATCGAGACGGAATGTCCATGGGTCAAGTGACCGCCCGCAGGGAGCGACAGCCCCATGATAGTGTCGCCGGGCGCGCAAAAGGCGAAATAGACGGCCAGGTTGGCGGGGCTGCCCGAGTAGGGCTGCACGTTGACGTGCAGGTCTGCCGCGGCCGACGGCGATGATGCGGTGGCCCCGAAGAGACTCTTGAGTCGCGCGATCGCGAGCTCCTCGAGCGGGTCGATCGCTTGCTGCCCTTCGTAGTACCTCTTGCGAGGGTAGCCCTCGGAATATTTGTTCGTCAGGACCGAGCCGGTCGCCTCCATCACGGCCCGCGAGGCGTAGTTCTCGCTCGCGATGAGGCGGATCTTGTCGTGCTCCCGCCGGTTCTCGTCTGCAATGAGCCGGGCGATGGCGGGGTCCGATTCGGCCAGAGAAGGATCGAAGGCAACCATGCTCAGACCGCTATCTACCAGAGCGACTGCGGATGCGCGACGGACCGTGGTAGATCGCATCAGGCAGATGCTTGCTTTGCTGCTCGGCGCTCCCGCCGGTCCTGTCGCTCCCGCCGCGGGGGCTCCTGCTGCCGCGGCGGCACCGACGGGCGAGCGCGCGGAGTCGGCCGAGCCGGCAAAGGCGCCGGCGTACCGAAACGGCGTGGTCTTCGGCCTCGCGCTCGGGGGCGGCATCGGCCGGGGAGCCGGATACCCCAACAATTCACAAGAGATCGGCAATCCCTCTTACCGCTCCGCGAGCGGCTGGATGCCGGGCACCGGCGGGAGCCTGCTGATCATGGGCGCGCTTGCCGACTATTTCGACTTCGGCTTCATGTTTTCCCAGGACGCGTTCAGAAACGGCACCCAGCGGGCCGTTCAGGATGGCCTCGGACTTCGGATCGAGGCATTTCCGTTCGTCAGGCTGGTTCCACGCCTGTCGGGCCTGGGCTTCCTCGCGCAATTCGGCCTTGGAATCGGGCGGCTGTCGACACCCGGGCTACCCCAAGCCGGCGGAACGCAATCGACTATCGGAACGGGCGCGCTCTACGAATGGGCTTTCGGTCATTTCTTGGGGGGCCACTTCGGGGCTGGGCCCGAGCTCGAGTACGACGCCATGTTCAGCCGCCCCTACGATCAGAACGGGCTCGTGGTGCTCGCCCGCGTCGTGTTCTACGGAGGTCCGTGACGCCGCCCGTTCGTCCGGGCGGCGCCAAGCGATCTGTCCCCAAGGGTCCACGACGAATGGGGCGCCGTGCCCCTTTTGATCGGCTTACCCTGCCGATTCACCTGCTATTGTCTCGATGTGCCTGTGTCCGATTCCTTCGGTCTGATAGGCCAGGTGCTCGATGGGCACTTTCGGGTGGAGCGTTGCATCGGTGAGGGCGGCTTCAGCGTCGTCTACAAGGGGACGCATATCGGGCTGAGCGAGCCGATTGCCATCAAATGCCTCAAGCTTCCAGCAGCGCTCGGCTCGGCGATCGTCGAATCGTTCATCAAGCGCTTTCGTGACGAAAGCCGACTGCAGTACAAGCTTTCGCAGGGCAACCTGCACATCGTGCGCAGCATTGCCAGCGGGACCACCATCGCCCCGGCGACGAGCGCGCTGGTTCCGTACACGGTGCTCGAGTGGCTCGAAGGCCGCTCGCTCGGCGCCGATTTCGCGGATCGGCAAGCCCGGAGGATGACGGGGAGATCCATCGAGGAAGTGGTGCGACTGCTGGACTCGGCGATCGACGCGCTCGCGTATGCGCACGCGCAGGGCGTGGTGCATCGCGACTTGAACCCCGGAAACCTGTTTCTCGCTCGAACGCCGGCCGGCGTGCGCCTGAAGGTGCTCGACTTCGGGGTGGCAAAGGTCATGGCCGACTCGGCGCTGGCCATGGGACCGAGCGCGCGTACCATCGGAAACCTGAGGATGTTCGCGCCGGCATACGGCGCTCCCGAGCAGTTCGACGAACGGCTCGGGCGAATCGGTCCCTGGACGGACGTGTACTCCACCGCCCTGGTGGCGCTCGAGGCAATGCGCGACGTCCCGATTGTCGAGGGCGAGCACATCGGGGAATTTGCCGCAAAGACCCTCGACGCTTCCAAGCGCCCGACGCCTCGACGTCTCGGGATGCCTGTAGGCGACGCGGTGGAGGCCGCGTTCTCGCGAGCGGTTGCGCTCAAGCCCGCGGACCGACCGCGCGATGCGGGCGATTTCTGGGGAATGCTCAAGCACGCGATTGGCCAGGACGCGAGGTCTGCCTCGTCCCCTCACACCCAGGTCGCTGCACCCGTGGTGGGCTACGGGAGCACGCTGAGGCTCGAGGAGCATGCGCCGCCCCTCAGAGCGCCGATCGTCGAAGTCGTCCACCCGCGAGCCGACGATCCTGACGCGGCGGCGCGCGGGGGGACCTTGCGGGTCGGCCCAGCTTTGCGGGCGATGGACGCGCCGAGCTTCGGCGCTGCCGACACCGAGACGGCTTTGCCTCCCCCGGATGTCGCCCTCCGGGAGCTCGAAGAAGAGGATATCCCCAAGAGCTTTGGCCGATCATCCGTGCGGGTCGCCGTGCTCGTTGCCGCGGTGGTCGTTGCCGCGAGCGTCGGGGGCATCCTCTCGTGGCGCGTGTTCTCGGGGCGCTCCGTCCCGGCGCCCGCGGCGCCGCCCTAGAGCTCACCTCGAGAGCGTCGTTCCCTCACGTGCAAGTTCCTGTCTCCCGGCACGCCGGCAGAGTCCCGGCCTCGACCTCGGGCGCGGGAGATGGCACGTTGCGAGATGGAAGATGACACCCGCTCCCGATCCCATTTCCGGCGCCCTCCTCGAGAGGGCGCTCCGGGTCATCCCCGGCGGCGTCAACAGTCCGGTGCGAGCGTTCCGCGCGGTCGGCGGCGACCCGGTATTCGTTTCGCGCGCCCAAGGTGCCTATCTCTACGGCGCGGACGGTCGTAAATACATCGATTACGTCGGCTCGTGGGGGCCGATGATCCTCGGCCACGCCAATCCCCCCGTCGTCTCGGCGATTGCGGAGGCCGCGGCACGAGGAACGAGTTATGGCGCTCCGACCGAGCTGGAGGTGCGCTTCGCAGAGCGAGTTTGCGAGCTCTATCCGTCGATCGAAATGGTGCGCGCCGTCTCGAGTGGAACGGAGGCGACGATGAGCGCGCTGCGGGCGGCGCGCGGTCACACGAGGCGCGACGTGATCGTGAAGTTCGAAGGCTGCTACCACGGCCACGCGGACTTTCTTCTGGTGAAGGCCGGCAGCGGCGCGGCCACATTCGGTGTTCCCGACTCGGCGGGCGTTCCGGCGTCGACTGCCTCGAGCACCATGACGCTGCCTTACAACGACAGCGACGCGCTTCGCGCTCTGTTCAGGACTCGTGGGCACGAGATCGCCGCGGTCATCGTCGAGCCGGTCGTCGGCAACATGGGCGTGGTCCCTCCGGTGCCCGGTTTTCTCGAGACGATCGTCGGCGAATGCGCGAGCCACGGGGCGGTGTCGATCTTCGACGAGGTCATGACCGGCTGTCGTGTTGCGCGCGGCGGCATGCAGGAGCGGGCGGGTCTGCGTCCCGACATGACCTGTCTCGGAAAAGTGGTCGGCGGAGGAATGCCCCTCGCGGCCTACGGGGGCAAGCGCGCCATCATGGAGAAGGTGTCGCCGCTGGGTCCTGTTTACCAGGCCGGGACGCTGAGCGGCAACCCGGTCGCCGTCAGCGCCGCGCTCGCGCTCCTCGATCAGCTCGACGGCGGGGTCTACGAGCTACTCGACGCGCTGGGAGCGCGCCTCGAGCAAGGGTTGAATCGGGCGATCGCGGGGTGCGGAGCGAGCGCATGTGTGCAGCGTGTCGGCTCGATGCTGACCCTCTTCTTTTGTCACGGGCCGGTTCGATCCTGGGCCCAGGCGGCGCTCTGCGACACGAAGGCGTTCGCCCGATGGCACCACGCGTTGCAAGGTCGCGGCATCTACTGGCCGCCGTCGCAATTCGAGGCCGCGTTCGTGAGCGCTGCCCATACACTGGCGGACATCGACGGCACGATACGCGCAGCGGACGAGGCGCTGCGGGAGCTCGGCTAGCGCGAACGGCGATCGGACGAAGTGGATCCGTCGATCCACGTGCGAGGTGTCACGCGGCTTTCGGGCTCGCCGCGACCGCTTCGATATCCAGCTCGATATCGACCCGATCGGCGACCAGGACTCCGCCCGTCTCGAGCGCCTGGTTCCACTTCAACCCGAACGCGCTGCGCTCGATCGACGCTCGCGCGGAGAACCCGATGCGGTGGTTGCCCCAAGGATCCTTCCCGCGGCCCGTCTCCTCGACATCGAGCGGAACCTCGCGCGTCACACCGTGGATGGTCAAATCGCCGAGCACCCTGTATTTTTTCGCGCCTGCACCCTCGACGCGCCGGCTCTTGTACGTGATCTTCGGATACTTCAAGGCGTCGAGGAAATCGGCAGAACGAAGATGCCCGTCGCGCTGCGACTCTCGGGTGTCGATGCTGTCCGCGTCGATCGAAACGTCCACCGACGATCGACCGAAGTCGGCTTCGTCGAAAACGAGGTTGGCCGTCCACTTCGTGAAGTGACCGCGGACCTTCGCGAAGACCATGTGGCGAACACTGAAGCCGATGTCCGAATGAGCATTGTCGATCGTGAATGTCGTCATGGCTGTGCCTGCTCCTGGGATGACTCGAAAGCCGCAGGGCGCTGATGCCTGCCCGTTGAGGAGTCGATAGCGGCAGGCCGCCTCACGACGCAAGGCCCAAGCACGTCGCGCTTGAACCCTCGAACACGACCCCTCTCCGTTATTGAGCCGCAGCGGCAGCCGGCGTCCGCTCCTCGTGGACGACTCCGGTCAAACGGTTCGCAGCGTCGACATGCACGACTCGCGGGCGATGGCTGACAGCCTCCTCCGCCGCCATCCACCCGTAGCTCGCCAGGATCACGAGGTCGCCCGGCTTAACCAGGTGCGCGGCGGCGCCGTTGATTCCCACCTCGCCGGATCCTCGCTCGCCCGGGATGACGTAGGTCGAAAGTCGAGCTCCATTGCTGACGTCATAGATGTCGACCTTCTCGTTCTCCAGAAATCCCGCGGCTTCGATGAGCGCCACGTCGATGGTGATCGAGCCTACATAGTCCACGTCCGCGCGCGTCACGGTCGCGCGATGGATCTTCCCGAGCAGAAATTGGCGCAGCACGGTTACCTCCGGTCGGCGCCCCATACGGGGTCTCCGCCTCACCCATGAAAATGAGGCCGAGTTCTCTGCAGGTCAATCCCGCTGATGAACGCGTCGCGCTCGAGATATGCGTCCGTTCAGGAGAGCTTCGAAAAGTCCGCGATTCGAAGCATCGACTTCGCTCCGTACGCCAGGGTCTCGAGCCGCCTTTCGGTGAACGGGTCATTCTCGTCGTTCACCAGCGTCTCGACGAAGATTCGATCGAGCTCGGTCGCCACGTGCTCCATGCTCATGAGCGCGCCTCGGACGGCTTCCTCCGACGTCAGGCGCAGCGTCGCCTGATCGAGCGACTGGACGAGCTGTACGATCGCTCGGTCGTCTCGCTTGGCGCTGCCTTCGAACGCGGAGAGGGAATGGATTCGAGGGTGCGCCTCCCGGCTGATTCCCGCGAGCCTCTTCGCCACCGTTTTTGCCTTGCCGAGCCATGGCTGTTCGGCGTCGACGACCGACTGAAGCACGCGCGCCCGCGCGACGGCGGCCACGACATTGCGCAGTGCTGCGGGCCCGCTGCTCGCGATCACGGCGTCGGCCACGCCCGTGCTGCTCGATGCGGCAAGCAGCCCGCGCAATCGCTCGGTCGCGAATTCCTCCAGCTTCGCGACGGTCTCGATTCGCGATAGGTCGAGCTCGAATCCTGCAAAGCCGTCGTAGGCTTGCCCGGCCAGCTCGGAGAATGGTGCGTCGGCGTACTCCCGATCGGCCAGGATTCGCAGCACGCCGATGCATGCCCGCCGCAGCGCGAACGGATCCGCCGCACCCGTCGGCGCGAGCCCTACCGCGAAGCAGCCCGCGAGGGTGTCGAAACGGTCGGCCAGCGCGACCACGGCCGATACGTCGTCGCCTGGTACGTCGTCGTGAGCGCCGGCCGGCTTGTAGTGATCGCGAATCGCGACCGCCACGGCAGCGGACTCACCACCGGCGAGCGCGTAAGAGTAGCCCATGTGGCCCTGCAATTCGGGAAACTCGCCGACCATCAGCGTCACCAGATCGCACTTGCAGAGCTGCGCCGCGCGAAGCACGCTGGCGCGGCCCGCTTCGTCGATGCCGACGGTGTTCGCGATCCGTTCTCCCAAGCGGGTGATCCGTGCGACCTTCTGGCGCAGCGTCCCGAGCCGGTGGTGAAAGACGACACCCCCCAGCTTTTCCAGCCGATCGGCGAGGGGAATCTTTCCGTCCTCGTCCCAGAAGAACCGGGCGTCGGCAAGCCTCGCCCGCATCACTCGATCCATTCCGCGGGCGATGAGATCCGGACGATTCGCCGTGTTCACCACGGCGAGATAGTTCGGCAGAAGCTCGTCCTCGCCCTTCTGGACGCAGAAGTACTTCTGGTGCCCGCGTGCGGCCGCCCGGATGACGCGTGCGGGCAGCTTCAAGTAAGCACGATCGAACGCTCCGGCGACCACGTTCGGCTCCTCGACGAGCGACGCATTCTCGTCGACGAGCACCGCTTCCGGATCGCGTGCGCCCCCGAGCTCGCGGGCGGCCGCGTCCAGCCGCTCGATCATCGTACGAAGGCGCTCGTCCCGATCGACGTACACGCGCCTGCTGCGAAGCTGGGCAACGTAAGTTTCCGGGCGTGTGATCTCGAAGGGCTCCGGGGAGAGGAACCGGTGGCCGCGCGAGGTGCGCGAGCTTCTGATCCCGGCAAAGTCGACCCCGACGACCTCTTCTCCGAAGAGCGCCACCAGCCATTGAACGGGGCGTCCGAACGAGACCTCGAGCTCGCCCCACCGCATCGACTTCGGGAAGGGGATTGCGGCGCACGTCGCGGCCATCGCCGCGCCCAGGAGATCCATCGCCGGCCGTCCCTTCTCGGTCCGACGGCCCACGACGTAGCGTCCGGCCTTTTGCCTCGCGGCGCCGGACTTCTCCACGACCGAAAGCGCCGCGACCGGCACCCCGAGCTTCGCGGCGAAGGCCTCGGCCGCTTTCGTCGGTAAACCGCTCATGAATGCCGCCGACTCCGGCGGACCGACGATCTCTTCGTCGAGATCGAGCTGTCGCACGGACACGTCGTGCACCAGGCTTGCGAGGCGCCGCGGAGTCCCGAAAGCCACGACCCTGCCGTGGGAAAGGCGAGCTTTGGCCAGCTCGTCGGCGACGATCTTCGGCAGCGCGACCAGGGCGCCGTCGACGAACGACGACGGAAGCTCTTCGACCCCGATCTCGAGCAGCAAGGCAGCGGTGGAAGGTTCGGCCATCGAGGAGCCGAAGCATTAGTGCGGACCGAGCGCGAGGTCGAGCAGGGCGCCGCCGCTGGGGGAAGAGGTGGTCAGGCGCGGCCGCAGCGGACGAGGGGACCCACGTCG
>Ga0187782_10002844_pt1 | contig 12850 bp, 17 predicted proteins | sample 0715_SJ02_MP15_2_FD_132454 | JGI IMG/M metagenome (GOLD analysis project Ga0187782, IMG submission 132454) | Tropical peat soil microbial communities from peatlands in Department of Meta, Colombia - 0715_SJ02_MP15_20_MG | ecosystem: Environmental > Terrestrial > Soil > Wetlands > Peat | place...
CGGAAACCTTCTTGCCTGATGTGTTCGCCAGGGCCAGGACGAACTGTCCCACCCTGATGCCGTCCGCGCTCCCTACCCTTGCAGGGGTCAGCCCTGACGCGTCCACCTTGAGGAGGGCTATGTCGGTGTACGGATCCCTCCCGACTACCTTTGCCTCAACTTCCTTACCGTCGTTCAGCGCGACCGTTGGTCCCGTCGAGTGCCCCACGACATGGCTCGCGGTCACGACTAGCCCATCGGAGGACCAGACAATGCCTGTTCCACCTCTCCTTCCTGCGTTCACGTTCACCACAGAAGGTGAAACGCTCTCAGCCAGCTCGGTTACAGCGTTTGAAAATGACTGTAACAGCTGCATCCCCTGCGTTCCTGTCATCTTGTCAGAATCACCGCCTGTGGCTTGCACCGGCAGCTACTTGTTGAGCGGGTTCGGGAGGTACTGGCTCACATCGCGTACGGCTTGAAGTAGCCTATCCTCATCAGTGCAGGTCTTGCGCCCGGCCTGGGGCTGGCGTAGAGCCTGGAGATTCTCCCCATCAGCTGGTGGGCCGCGCGGATCGCCTTCGGAAGGTCGGCGTCCTTCGCAACCTTTGCGTCGACATCCAACTGTCCCGCCGAGAACCTGGCATCGATCGTCGCCGTCCCATCCTCGGTGACCCATTTCATAACGAAACCGTCGTCCGTCTCGGCCATCCCCACCCATCGAATGGTATCGAACCATCTCCCCTTGAGGGCTGAAATGATCGTCCCAGCGCTCGCCTCGTAGGGGAGAAATGTGTGCAGAATGGGTATCTTTCTCGCTCCGCCATAGGCAGGCCTCGCCGCGAAAGACTCTCTCGCCTTCTCTGTAACGCTGTACCCTTCGGGAGACTTGACCACAAGGCCGCCATCCTCCAGCCTCTCCAGCGATCTGGAGAGAGTCTCCGGATGGGCCCCTGTTATTCGTCTGAGCCCGTCGAAGGTGAAAATCGAAAGTCCTTCCTCCTCAATGGTCCGCACCACTTCAGCGTCCCGTGGGCTTACGGCAGCCGGCTCGCCTTCGATTTCACCGTCCCGCCTCAATGTTTCCGAATCATTTGGGCTTCACTCCTTTAAAAAACACGCTCCCCGTGAGGCTTCCACTTTTCCAACGGGTACGATTGCCCTGAAGAGGTCCGAGACTCCTCCCCCTTCCATCGTCTCGCAGGATTTCCATGTCGCCATTTGTGCCTCCCTTTCGGAACTGCAGAAATATTCCCCCGGGAATCCTACATGAACGTTGGCTCTCTCTGGGAAGACGGTAGCCATCTGCGTGTTAGCTGTGGTGGCGCTGCTCGCGTTCTATACGACCTACGAGTCTAGCACCGTCCCGGCCTCAGTCACATCAAAGGTCCCATCCAGTTTTTCGGTAAACGGTAAGACCTTCGTCTTCACCTATGTCGCCACGACTCAGAAGCAAAGGCAGGGAGGCCTCATGAACACGAAGGTGACGAGCAACACAACGATGCTCTTCGCCTTCCCCTATTCGAGCAACTGGGCTTTCTGGATGTACGACACAAACACAAGCCTCGACATGATCTGGGTGAACGCAACGGGCGACTCAGGCCTGGTCGTCTACGTCGAGAACGGGGCAACGCCCTGTTTCAACTCTTTCGGGTTCGGGTGCGCGACCTATACCCCTAGCGCGCCCGCGAATTATGTGATTGAGGCGAAGGCCGGCTTCGCAGCGGAATACGGCATCACGACGGGAACGACCGTCGAGTTCGGCTGACTTCGCCCTTCTCACGTTCTCGTCTAGGAATTTCGACCAATCCTTCTTTTGCCGCCCCAGGGCCGATTGGAAGCCATGCAGGCGGCCCCCAAGCCCCCTATGACAAGGGCACAGAAGCTCCGCTGGTATGCCAATCAGCTCATGACCGATGCTGCTGCCGATGAGAAGGCGGGGAACTCTGACACGGCGGTATCGCGATATCTCCAGGCTGCGGACATCCTCCTCCTCCTAGGCAAGGTAGAGGAGAACTACACGGCCTGGAAGTACTACACGGACAATGCCTCTCTCTGCCAGCACAAAGCCAGGCGTCTCATCGCTATCGCCCCGAGGGACGGGGCGGCGCCATCGCCCGCCCCCTAACAGATTCGACCCCACGTTCTTAATATACCACGGAAACCCTTTCCTTCGGAATGACAAGATGGGAGTGCTACCGCTGTGGGCACATCTTCGAGGGCGATAACACCCCTGAGGAATGTCCCAACTGCCACTACTCGCTCACTTTCTGGATTGAGGCTGGTGAGTCCTCTGTTCCGACTATCAGGAACTTCGTGAAAACAGATCCTCTCATGATTGACGCCAACGAATCTGTCCTCAAGGCTGCCCAGATGATGCGCGACAAAGGTACTGGCAACGTCCTCGCTCTGATTAACGGAGAACCGAAGGGAATCCTCACGGAGCGTGACATACTGTACCGAATCGCGGCCGATGATTTGCTTTCGTCAAGCATACCCGTAAGGAAGATCATGACGTCTCCCATGATCTCCATCGAGGCAGACAGGCCACTCTCCGAAGGCGTCCAATTGATGGCTAAGCACAGTATCAGGGCTGTCTTCGTTACCGACCATGGCAAACCATTCGGACTCCTGAACATGAGGGCCATTGTCGGAGACCAGTTCAGGGTCGCAAAGAGCTTGGAGTCCTGAAACTCAAGGGAAGCAGTCATTAAATCAGGGGGAACCGCAGAAAAGGGCCACGAAAACGATCCTCTTCGTCTGCGTTGAGAACACCTTCAGGAGCGTGCTTTCTGAAGAGCTGTTCAATTCTAAGGCTCCACCTGGTTGGCGCGCCGAAAGCGCAGGGGTGAGCCCAGCCGCTTCCATCAACCCCAACGTCCGCCAGTTGCTGAGCGAGGTGGGAATCGTGCTTACCGAACGGACCCCAAGGTTCGTCACTGCCGCTCTTGTCGCTAACGCATCACGAGTGGTGACGTTCGGGTGCCTGGACAGGTGCCCCACGGGTGCCGAGGGTAAGGCGGAGGACTGGCCTCTGCCAGGAGCGACGGGGAAGACGTTTGGGGAGCTCAGGGGGATACGGGACGAGCTGTCGAGCAGAATGGAGGTCCTGATCAGCAGGTACTGCCTTCAAGGCCGCGAGCTGGCGAGTGGCACGCGAGTGCAGGACCCTGTTGTCGAGGACCTCAGGCAGGTGCTCCTCAGAAAGGCCAAGGCCCATGAGACCCTCGCCTACGGAGAGTTGATGAGGATTCTCGGGATTTCGAGGGGGCACCCCCTCTTCGAGGCCATATCAGCCGTGGATAGGGTCGAAAATCGCAGGGGCGCGCCTGGATTCGCCGCAATTATCGTCCGAAAGGACACCGGCTTTCCAGGAGGAGGTTTCTTCTGCGACGACGGCCTGCCCCCCTCCCTGAGGAGGCCCTACTCTCGGGCTAACGATCCGAGGCTTTCGGCAGCCGAAATGAACTATGTCAAGGAAGAACAGAAGAAGATCTGGGACTATTACTCAGGAGAGGCACAGACTTAGGCCGTTCCCGGGCCCCAAAACTCTTGGCGTCTATGCCGCAGGTTGGAGCCTGCGCCCCTTCCACGCACTCTGAAGCAGTTCTCTGACCTCCGAGTCCTCCACCTGCTGGAAGTCTTTGTAGAATTCTCCTATTGCGAAGAAAAAGCGGGGCTGCTCAAGGCACACGACCCTGGACCCTTCCATGGAAAGTTCTGCCACCGCTTCCCGCGGCGCCACGGGTACAGCAACGACCACTTCTTTCGGGCCTCTCTTCCTGACTGATTGGACCGCCGCCTTCATCGAGTTCCCGGTGGCCATTCCATCATCTATTATGATGACGGTCTTCCCCTCCAGACTAAGGTACGGCATATCCCCTCTCAAACCCCTCATTCTTTCTTTCACCTCCGACTTCTTCCTCCGTGCTTCTTCCTGCAGATACTCGGCGGTGGCTCCAACGGACTCGGCAGCCCCGCTGTCAACGATTACGTCCCCCTCCTGAGTGACGGCTCCCAGAGCAAACTCGGGCTCGCCCGGAGCACCGATCTTCCGGGTCACGACGATGTCAAGCGGCGAGCCCAGCGCCTCAGCCACCTCCCTCGCGACAATGACCCCGCCCCTCGGCACGCCTAGGACCACTACGTCCTGTCCCTTGAACCCCTCAAGGGCGCGAGCGAGTTCTTTCCCGGCTTCTTCCCTGTCTTTGAAGGGCACCAAACCGTCTCCGGGGCATCTCCCCCCTCACATAACTAGTTGCCTTAGCGGCAGCAACAATTCAACGGAAAGTCGGGTACTTGTCTATCGTCGAAACGGTTCCAATCACCCAAACTTCCCAACTGTCCCTTATCCGCAGGTCCACGGCGCCAAGCTTCCCTCGGGGGACCGCGAGTATCCTCCGCACAGACCCATGTCGAAAGAGGAAGGGCTGCAACGAAACGCTGGAGACGTTCTTCTCCCTGAGCCGCTTCATGTTGGGATGCGTCTCGCACTCCACAAGGACCAGTTCCTCTGTCCCGCCTTCCGATCTGTATCCCAGCAGGTCCGGCCTGTATGAGGTCCAGCTGACTTTCTTCCCGGGTGGAGAAACAGGTTCCTCGACCACCGCGTAACGCTCATTCTCAAGTTCCTGCCTGACGACAGCCTTCATTGCTCTGTGGACTTGCGACTCCGCCACGCCCCACCTCTGACTCAGCCGTGATTTCTTCCTTGGGCTTAGGGGACCTGCACCCCCGAGTCATGGTTTTCGAACGCTGACTAGCAAGAGCAATCGGCAGGCGTCGTCTGGCGAGTCGCATTTCTGATTGGATGATATTGTGTCAATAGAAAATCTGTTCTTTGTCAGCAAGTGGAGTCAAGCTAGGATAACAGTCGTTCGAACTACCACACTTGCAGCTCTCTCGCTGTTGGCTCAGCCAATGGCTGGGGTGCAGTCACAGTCGACCCCGGAACCGCGCGAGGATCCGCGCGAGTCTGGGAATATTCAGGACTGCTCTCGAGTCAGAAGCAGAGCCTTGTGCTCGCCAGAGCCCGGTGTGGTTCGACGACCACGCCACGGGAAGGCAGCGAAGCGCAGGCGGGGGTGGAAACGCACGGGGGTGGAGGTACGTTGGAGGGAGGAGAACCCTTCTTCGGCCGAGCGCGGTGTGGAGCGCTTTGCTTAGCACCGGACTGGGACGCAGAAGTGTTTGAATCCTAAAGGTGCACCGAAGCCCGAAGGGCGGTTCAACTCCCGAGTGCGATTCAAAGCCGGAACGTGACATGGAAGAAGGACTTCATCAGGAGCTGAACGAGCAGACGAAAACAGCGAGGGGCGGCTTTGTCTTCCTGCTTAATTACAACCCCGGCGTGGCTTCGATCGTTGAGCGACATAGCCGCGCAGAACGGTGACACTGTCTCAGTTCATTATGTCGGCAAGTTCCCCGGAGGAAAAGTCTTCGACACCAGCATGAAAGCGGAGGCCATCAAGGCGGGGCTGTTCAACCTCGCCCGGGATTACAAACCCCTCCAGGTGGTTCTCGGCAAGCACGAGGTCATTAGCGGCTTCGAGGAGGCCCTTATTGGTATGAAGATTAACGAGACGAAGGAGGTTACCCTGCTGCCAGAAAAAGCGTACGGCAGGTCGGGCAACCACCCAATGGCTGGGAAGACGCTGCAGTTCAGGTTGCTCGTGACGAACATCAAAAGACCATAGACATTACTTTCGGGGCTCCTGGAGTCGGGTTGGATCTGTTTGCCGGCGTTGTTAATTACACCTAATAGTGTTGCTACCCGATTATGAGAACTCAATGGCGGACTGCTCAGCAACAAAAGTCAAATCAGTTGTTGCCAAACGGTAATTTCTCGTTTCAGACGGCTCTGCCCGATCCTGTGTTTAGGGGTGGTGCATCTAGTCCTGAAGCCTTAGCTGCACTAAGACACTCGCCTGGGTGCTTGCAGGCGATTACAGGAATCCTCGGGTTATTGGAACTGGGATTCCCACGAGATTCAATTGGTCGCGGACGCACTATCGAAGCCCGGATGTTATCTTCAAAGGAGGGTACTCCGAGTTGAAATTCGCTGCAGATCGCATTAATCACCATGAGGCTCGTATAGATTCCTCACTCCGGTCCAAAGGCTACATTGTTCGTTATGATATCGTTCCTCACCCGATAACAGGCCGAGTCACGCGCGCAACGGAGCTTGAATGGCTGAAATCAATACGGATTCCGTACAAGAAATGGGGTGCCCAATTCTGGAGGCTGGAAGAGGAAAGGGCCTGAACCTACCATTGACATGGAATGTCACGTGACCCCTTGGCGAAGCAGCTACCGTTTTGGCTGTGGAGGACGGCCGTGCTTCGCGTAGTAAGTTCTTGACTTCGCCTTGTTCCCACAGCCCTTCATACTACACCAGCGTCGTGAGTGGCTCTTCGAATAGTCTAGAAACATTGAACCGCAACCCTCGTCTTCATTCGCACACTCCCTGACGCGGTCCAGGTACACAGAAGTAAGCAAATCTGCGGCGGACTTCGCGACGGGGTAAAGCATTTTGTCGGTCAACTCCTCGGTGCACCACCCGAGTCTGTAGCCATCCTCTGTCATTTGCACTTCCACCTTAGCCATCGCTCGTCCAAGGTACAAGTTGAGAATTCTCACGTCATCGGAATTCGCTCTCTTTCCGTGTGCTACGGCGGAGAAGATACGATAGATCGCATCACGCAGGGTCTTCGCCTGATCGAGGACGGCGTCCACAGCAGGCTTGTCCGCCTTGGCAAGGGCAATCAAACGGCTGGCCTCGAATTGTTCGATAACTCCTCTCTTCTGGCTCCAATTCACCAAATCCCCGTATTCAGCAAAGCCTTCCTTGGAATGTTTGCTTGTTCTCCAGTCTACGGTATCCGTGAAATCCAGACATAACTCGAGGCTTTTCTGAGGTAGGCTTGAGTCTGTTTTCTGCATCCCCGTCGGCTAAGCCCCGGAGATATTTGAACCTTATCACCGGTATAGATGACTAAGAGGGTGTGAAAGCTTATATACACACCGGCATGCTACCGTCGATGGTGGTTAGAAACAAAATGAGCCAACACCAACGCACCAATCCGCGATGTTTGACGTCGGTCTCGGCGACAAAGCCGGTGCCCATTAACGAAAGTTCGGAAGACATGGACTCTGTTCGTGAAAAGATCAGGAGCGGACAGGCGTTCCTCAGGGTGATTGAGTATCCTTGGGGGGTCGAGTTCGACGTGGTCAACGTGGAGGGAGGGAAATGAGCCTAGAGGGAAAGGTCAGGGTAGTTGTTAGGAGCCGAAAGGTCCCAGACAGTGTGTTCGTGTTCAACCAGACGTTGTACTCGCCATCCGGGGTCCCGATTGGGACGAGGGTGAACCGCAACGTGACCTACAGATACGTCCTTGACGAAGATCATCGGCGGACCATAGAGGAAGCAAGCAAGCTCGCCCGCCGCCTATGTCTGGACTTGGAGGTAGTCGACTCCGGCAAGCAGGGCATCCTGGCAAGACTGCTATGGTCGATTGGTCGGAGAGGTGCGAGCAACACAACCGTCGTGGTATCCCCTCCTTCCGCTGCGGTACCTAATGACCCTTCGAGTGTTCTGACCCAGCGCTGAAGTATCCGGCGAATTCTAAGTCTTCACGTTCCTTGTATACTCCCATTGACCCCGAAGCTATTTACCTCGGGCTGAACATGCCGGTAACACAGACATGGCCAAGAGAGCATTTACGATAGACACCGGCACCGAAAAAATCCCCGTCGAGGGGCATGCCCACCAGAACGTGGCCGTCAAGTATCTCATGAAACGACGCAGGAGCCTCATCTTCACCAAAGACCCAGCCAAGGTGGAGAAGCTCTTTGCCGAGGTCCCGAAGCAGATAAGTATCATTGGGGCGAACGTCACCAAAACCTACAACGTCACTTGGGAAAGGGTCAGCACGGGTGAGTTCGCGGGCGCCAGGTTCACTTTCACGCTGGAAGAAGTCTAGTAGGTCAACTTTTTCTGCCGGTACGCACATCGTTGCCGCGATGGCACCCAGCTACCGCAAAGATGCCTACCGCGACGCGATAGACAAGGTCCGTTCGCAACATTCAGATTCGATCAAGTCCGCCAACGTCACCGTCGAGTGTCCTCGGTGCAGAACCAGACAAGTAATCACTGAAGCCCCTGGAATGCGTGTATGCGTCAAGTGTGGGTTTGAGTTCAGGCCTCTGCAGCAGCGTTAGCCCTTCCTCTTCAATGCCTTCACGACCCCCGCCTTAGAGTCAGCCCGAGTCACGTAACTTGAACTGCAGGAGATGCAAAAGAACGTCGTACTTCCATCGGCTTGCTCGACCTAGCGCCTCCCACCCACTCCTTGGCCGGCTGCCGATTCTCTTTGCCGCAGGCCGGGCACTTAGGTAAGCCGTGCGTCACTTCTTGGCGAAGTACTTCCGCAGGGGTTCCCAGTAGTATTCCTTCCATCCCTCGGCGTAATAGTCCACCTGCCCCTCCGGGACCTTCGAATGGACCATGGTCAACTCGGTCTTCTTCCCCTTAGCCTTGAGGTTTAGCTCGAGGACGGACGGCGGGTACCCTTCCGGCCACTCCGTGGTTGTCCATTCGTGGAGTATGCGCTTCCCCTCCTCGAGCGCCAGGTACTTCCCAGTGATGTAACCGTCCCCTGCCGTGAACTTCCCTCCGATCTTCGGAGCCCCGCTGGCACTCAGTCCCGTGAAAGCTGCGTGCTTCTTAGGGTCAACATAGGCCTCGTAGACCTCCAGGGGTGTGGCATCGAACAGTGCGGTCTGCCTGATGGTACCGAATTTCATATGCCCACCTTCCTCCATCCTGATAATAAAATAAAACCCAGCCTGCACAGCAGTCAGAGTGGTCGTCTGGTTCTTTCGCGAATCAGCCTGACTTCTTCCAGGCCTGAGCCCTCTTGCAGAAGTCCTCAGCCTCGTCTGCCGCCTTCTCGCACCTTTCGTAGTGGCTGATGATTTCCTTGAGCAACTCCTCGATGGGGGTCGGTGCCCCCGGGCACTCCGAGTCGAGATGGGCCCTTATTTCCATCAGGGGCTGCCAGACATCCGCCGGGACCACAACGGGCACTCCCTGTTTTCTCGTCGCCATGGCCATGGATTCAACCTTTAGGTATTTCTGGATTGGTTGTTTGGGTTTTGGCTCGCAAGTGATTCCAACGAAGCATATCTAACGGGATTTTTCGCACCTGTGGTGATTCCGCCGAAGCCCCTCACGCAGTAGATGTCCCTTGATGGGACTACACACCCCCAGCCCGGAATGTTCCGTAGCCTGGACCTTCAAGTTGTGAGCGAAGTCAGGGAAGCATAGTGGACAAGGTTGTCCTCGCCAACTGAGCTACTATCGAACCCCCCGAAGCAGTAGACGTTTCCTGTTGAAGTAAGGCATGTTGTCCATGTGCTGTAAGGGAAGCTAGGCGCGGACTTCCAATCACCTATGCCGCCGGCTGACAACGACGCGTAGTAAACGGCATTGGTGTACGAAGGAGCGGTGCTGCTACTGCCGGGGGCGGTTTCACCGCCCACACAGTATATGTTGTCAGAGGAAATGACGCAGGCCTGGCCGGAAGCTGCAACGGGATAAGACGTCGTCGACGCCCAGGGCCCCACGCCAGACGAGGACAGGGTGGCATAGTAGACGTTGGTCAGGGAGTTTTCGTTGCTGTCCGCGCCTCCGAGGCAGTAAACATAATTGTTCGCCGCATAACAGCTCGGATAGTAGACGTCAGAGGGGTAAGCCGTGGTGTGGACCCACGAGCCAATCCCCGAAGGCGATAGTGGGGCATACCAGACTGAGTTGGTCACTGCTACGTCGGTAGCGGAACCGTCGGTCTCGTTCTCTCCCCCTATGCAATAGATGTACGACGACGCCGTCACGCATGATTGAGTGTCGATGGGTATCGGATACTGGGTGGTGGAGCTCCAATTGCCAATGGCGCCAGCCTGGCTCAAAGGAGCGAAGTAGCTGGAAGCTATGTCATCACCGCCGCTATCATAAGATCCACCTACGCAGTATACGTAGCCCGAAGAAAGCACGCAAGACTGGCCGTCTATGTACTGAGGATACGAATCAGTATTGAGCGTCCAACTGGTTACGTTCTGGGTCGTGGAGGAAACTGGGGAGGAGTAGTAAACCTCGTCCCGGGGCCCGCCGTTGGCGTCCAGCCCTCCGATACAATAGAAGGAAGAAGTGCTGTTGACGCACTGCTGCCCGGCCACGGCATAACCCCCTCCCACCTGAAGGGGATACCCTGCCGCGCACTGCCAGGTAGTCGTACAGGTCGGTCCCGGGCCAGAGAAGACCCCCAAGGCGTAGAGGGCTGCAACTATTATGACGACGACCACAACGACAACGATGATGACTCTTAGGAGCTTCATTTCATGCACAACCTTCTAGTGAACAGAGCGAGAGTTCGTTCCTTCACCGTTGTATTTTAACCCTCGGCAGACGCCTCGGAAGGGTGCCGGCCACTGTGGCTACAGTCCGATGCTGTTGATTACATTACCCGAGTTGGCGTCGAGTACCAACACAATCTTGTTTCCCTTGTGTTCGTACCTGGCGAACCAGATTGGCACGTGCAGCAGCTCGACATCCCCTACGTCGGACTCTGTTGTGAGCCTCTGTATCATGTGATACTTCGCGTGGGCCTTCTCTGATTGCAGCTGGTCGACCAGGGTCTTCGCCTGCCCCTTGGCCGCATCTTCTCCGATGTCCCCGTTGAGGACCTTTACATTCTTTGGGATCTTGGTGATGTCGAAGTCCGCCCTCCCTTCGAGGTTGAACTGGTAGTCCCTAGGCTGATATTCGGTCAGGGCCTTGAGGGCTACCACGGGGAAGTTGTAGTTGGCGTCCATCTGTTCCGACTTCATCATTCCCCCTCCGTAGCCCATCCCCATCCCCCACATACTGAACCATCGCCCTAGCATGAATCCAGCAGGAAGGTGAGGAGTGCTCACCCTACCAAGGGCCCTCCTCCTTCCTCCCATCCCTCCGCCGAACCCCCCTCCTCCCATACCGCCCAAAATGACCCCCATGAGAGCCGCCGTGGTGGCTGTCTGGCCCACTTGCGCGGCTGTGTTGGTGGCGACAACCGTCGTTCTGGCTGAAACGCTCACTATCCAATACGGGATGTAAGACAGCGTCAGCTCCTCCTGTTGCGAGTCTTCGTGAAGGTGCCTGTGGAGAAACCCCTTGTCCATCAGCGATGTGATTTCCTTATTCGCGTCGTCCACGCTGCCTACCTTGATAGGGAGCATCGTTTGCTTCTTGATCCCCGTCCACCCCTGGTCTCCCAGCGAGACGCTACTCCCACAGTACTCGCATGTAATGATCATCTCTCCAAACTTCGGCGCCAACGGGGCCCCGCAGTTCGGGCACTTCATCGACTTCGCGTCCATGGGTGCGACGACCGCAACCGGCTTCGCATTCGTATCTCCCTGGGAGACAGACGGCTCCCCTGAAACCCTCGCCCCACACTTGTAGCAGAACGTCGCATCATCCGGGAGCTCGGCGCCGCACTTTGGACAGTTCATCAACGTCACCTAGAACTTCGTCCCGCAGCTGGGGCAGAACTTCGCGCCGGCATCCACTGGGCTACCGCAGTTAGGACAGAACTTACTTGTGCCAGCTGGAGGCGGTGGTCCCCCTGGCGAAGGTAGTGAAGCACCGCAGTTAGGACAGAACTTCACGGAGGCAGGTATGAGGGAGCCGCAGTTAGGGCAACTCCTTTGGTTCACTCCCATGCCCATCCCCATTCCGGCCATCTGACCTCCTATCACTCCGCCGACGCCGATGCCTGCTCCAAGTCCTGCAAAGGTCCCGGCCCCGCCACTGGGGTTCTTCGCGGCGTCATCGATGGCCTTGCCCGTCTGATACTGCATGAAGTTGACACCCAGGACCTGCATCTCAGACCTGGTGTCTATCGCTTTCTGTACTTCGTCAGGGAGGCTAATCGTAAGCCCTGAGATTTTGTTGATCTCGACCCCGTACTGACCGAGGTGGTCAGGCCCCGACGCCAGGACTTCCTGCTCTATGTTGGTAAGGTTGGCAGCTAGGTCGGTCACCTTCAGGCCCTGCTGTTTCATCTTCCCGAGGGAGTTGTAGACTAGAATGATCAGCTGCTCCTTCAATCTGTCTTCTACGTCTGAAGAGGTCTCCGCACTGAACGTTCCCACGAACTGGTTGATGAACAGCTCGGGCGACGAAATCTTCCATCTGTACTCCCCAAACACCCTCAGGTTGACCACACCGAAGGTTGCGTCCGTGAAAGAGTATGGTTGTGTGCTCCCGAACTTCCCATCCATGTACCTCTTCGGTATGTAGTACACCTCAGCCCACTGCGTCACCCCTGTGAAGAACTTCAGGAGGTTCCCTACGATGGGGGCGTTGAAGTCGGTCAGAGCGTACCTGTTGGGCTGGTCGAAGTAAGTAAGCGCCTTTCCGTCTCTGTAGAATACAGCAATCTCGTCCTCTCTGACTACGATGTTGTCGTTCAGCCGTATCTGCCGCGGCGCCTTCCACAGGGCACTGTTGACCTTCTGGTCGTCGGGCCAGGCGAATGTGGTTGAACCTAAGACACTTCCGCCAGTCGCCGGCACTTCTGCGTTGCTCTTCTTACCGAATACCATCCCAATCACTGTCCGAGGGCTACGCCCTGTATTGCTTCTATCCTCTGCGACCACTTCTGCTTGATGTCCGCGACGGACCTGGAGAACCCGCTCAAGGCGTCTTGAATCGAGTTAGGCGCAGCCCCATCGTAGGTAAGCGTCCCTGGTGAAGTCGCCTGGTCCATTTGCCAGACTGCGCTGACGAACGAGTAGTCGTACTCGTACAACTTGTTCAACTTATCATCAG
>Ga0187782_10002845_pt1 | contig 12843 bp, 17 predicted proteins | sample 0715_SJ02_MP15_2_FD_132454 | JGI IMG/M metagenome (GOLD analysis project Ga0187782, IMG submission 132454) | Tropical peat soil microbial communities from peatlands in Department of Meta, Colombia - 0715_SJ02_MP15_20_MG | ecosystem: Environmental > Terrestrial > Soil > Wetlands > Peat | place...
CTCGATCCACAGTACGCCGAAAAGGGCCTCGACTTCTTCGGTAACAATTTGCTGACCGACGTGGAGCGGCGCTTGTCGAGCGGCATCAAGGCAGAGGAACAAGCTCGGGCTTTGCACGGTGCGATCGCCAAAGTGGCCACAACGCAGCAGCAAGCCGGGCCAGGAAGCGTTCCGGTCATTCAGCTCTTGAAGGATGTCGGCCTCACCAGCACAGCTGGTGCGCGGCAGACGCAGATGAGCATTCTGGAACAGCTCGGCAAGATCAGTGGGCCGGAAGCTGCCGAACAATTCCTGGGGATGCACGTGCCGGCGGACGTGGCGAACGAGCTGAGTCGTTACGTGCAGGCGATCGTGAAGCCCGAGACGGTTACTCCGCTGCTCAAAGTGTGGGACTCGATCACCAATCTCACGAAGGCCGGCGTGACTGCCTTCTGGCCGGCGAAGTACACGCGCGACTTTGGCCAGGGCGCCTTCATGAATTGGATTCACGATGCAAGCGATCCCAGGTTTGGGGCCCTTAACCCGATGAAGTGGTTGCAGCCGTACAAGGACGCCTCGACGGTCCTTCGCGAAGGCGGCTCGATCGAGGATGCCAGCTTGATTAAAGGGATGGAAGGACTGACCGACGAACAAGCGAGCAAACGATTGGCTGAAGAGATGTACGCTCGTAAGGTTGCTGGACCCGAGAAACTTGCAGGAGCGGCGGAAGCTTTCGGCGGGCTGGCGCCGGGCGCTCGCCATGCTGCCGAACAAGAGTGGGTTATCCCAGGCTCGGCAGCCGGCGGCCTGACAGAGAACATCCTTCAAGGGTTAAAGGAAGGCACGTGGAACCCGCTCGACGTGTCTGGCGTGGCCGGCAAAACTCAAACAACCTTCAAGCCGGCAAAGGCGGGCATGGAAGCAATGGAGTGGATCGACGACATGAACCGTGGGGCGGCCTACATCGCCAAGCGGCGACAAGGCTACCTGCCGGACGCCGCGGCAGACGTGGCGAACAAGGCACAGTATGACTACACGAACTTGTCGAGCTTCGAGAAATCAACCATGCGTCGCGTGATGCCGTTCTACAACTTCACGCGGCAAAACATTCCTGCCGTGTTCGAACAGCTCATGCAACAGCCTGGCGGCAAGATGGCGAGCACGATCAAAGCCATTGCCTCGATGCGTCGCGATCAGGGATTTGTTCCCGAGTACATAGGTGAAGGGCTAACGATCCCGGTCGGCCAGGAGGACGAGACGGGCAAGCAACGCTTCCTCTCGAACTTCGGGCTGCCGATGGAGGACGTGTTCGGAGACATCGCAACGGGACCGAGCGGAGCAACGCGGACGCTGCAAAACATTTTGAGCGAGACAAATCCGCTCATCAAGGCGCCGCTGGAGCTGGCGGCCGGCAAGCAATTCTTTAGCGGTCGCGAGCTGTCCGATCTGTATGGCTCGACGGGCAACCAGCTCCTCGATCAAGCGCTTTACAACTCACCTTTGTCCCGCTTCATCACAACTGGCCGGACCCTTATCGACGAACGCAAGGGACTCCTGGCCAAAGCACTGAACGTGTTGAGCCCGGTCAAGCTGACAGACGTGGACCTGGACAAGCAGCGCGGCATCGCAGCTCGGGAGCTGATCGAACAAAGCTTGGCAGGCAATCCGAACATCGGCAGCTTCCAACGGTTGTACGTCAAGCCTGGCGACGTGGCGAGCTTGAGCCCCGAAGACCTCTTGCTCATGAGGCTCTATACGACCATGGAGGCTCAGCGTGACAAAGCGGCAAAGCAAACAGCAGCCGGCGGATAACCTCCGCCGATACATCGAACGTGTCCATCCCACTCGTGGCAACAGGAGACGATCATGCCGCTCAAAGAAGGCAAAAGCCCAGAAGCGTTCTCGTCGAACGTGAGCGAGTTAATGCACAGCGGAAGAGGCCAGAAGCAGGCACTCGCGATCGCCTACGCGCAACAGCGCAAAGGCGGCAACAAGGTAGGGGTCAAGAGCGAGAGGAAGAAGCGGGTCGGCGTCAAGAAGTAAGGAGCTAACCGTGGAGCCAGGCGTTTACTTGATCCGTCATCCCAAGACCGCACTCAACACAGATGGCCGGTCCCCTGACAAGATCAGGGGATGGAAGGACGTGCCGCTCGATGGCGACGGCAAGAAGCAAGTGCCGGCGATTGCCAGCTTCATCGCCAGAGTGAAGCCGGTAAAAATCTACAGCTCCGATCTTGAACGCGCGCTTGTGCCGGCGAAGGAGGCAGCCAAGAGGACAGGGGTCCCTCTGGAGAAGGACAAGCAGTTTCGCCCATGGAATCTCGGCAAACTCCAGGGCAGCTCGGCGGCGGCAGCTGTTCCCGTGATTAAGGAGCACGTCAAGAACCCGAGCGAGCCGGTCCCGGACGGCGAATCGTTCAACGCTTATCGAGATCGGTACGTCGGCGCCTTGAAGAAGGTGCTGAACGAGTACCTGCGGACCGACGAGACGGTTGTAATCGTTAGCCACTTCCGCAACCTCAAGTTCGCTGAGGCATGGCTGGCCAAAGGGGCCTCGGGCAAGGAGATCGACGAGAAGGTTTTCGAGAAGGATGACGTGCCGACTGGCGGCATCATGCGCGTCTTTCGGAAGGCTGGTCGCTGGGCTTACGAGATGTTAGAATCACCCTCCATCAGCGAAGGGAAGGTTGGGATTAAGAAACCAGATCAAGATGCGAAACGGATCGGAGTCCGTCAACTCAGGGCAGGTTGATTCCTTTGGCCTCGACATGGCTCAAGGCGACGTCGACGCCATCCGTCAGCTGTGCCGGACCTGCCGCTATCGACCCAGGACCATCATCGAAGTTGGCAGCTTTGTCGGCATGACCTCATTGGTCTTGGCCGAACGTGCCGACGTCGTCCTGTGTATCGACACGTGGGATGGCCCTTATTTTAAGGGCGACCAGGCGTCTGATGAATACCTTCATGCTGGTGGCGCCGATCGAATCTTCAAGCAGTTTCGCAAGAACACAGCGCCCTTGCTCTATCAGAAAATCTTTCCCCTCCGTGGCTCTAGCTTGGAGTTCGCTTTCGACTGGCCCTTCCAAGTCGAGCTGATCTTTATTGACGCGAACCACCATTACGAATTTGTCAAGCGCGACATCGAGGCGTGGTTGCCGCACGTCATGTGGGGCGGCGTCCTGGCCGGCCATGACTATAGTAAATGGGAAGGCGTAACACGCGCGGTCGACGAGCTGTTGCCCAAGAGAATCGTGACGGGCGAATCCATTTGGCGTGTGGAGAAGTAGCATGCGCTCACCAGCAAGCATGGAGATCGTTCAGGTAGACATCACAGACGCATGCGAGTCGCGCTGCGGAGCCTGCACGCGGCTTGTGCCCCATGTCAGCAAGCCTTTCTACATGAAGTTCGATCAGTTCACCGATGCCGTCAAAGCAATGGCCGGCTGGCCTGGAAAGATACTCGGCGTCATGGGCGGCAATCCGGTTCTGCATCCGAACTTCGCGATGTTCTCATACAGGTTCGCGGAGCTGTGGGGGCGAAGAACACTGAGCAAGAAGGGGCGGCTGCCGATTGGTGACTTCGCGGCCTACGCCAGAGAGCGGTTGAACGATATGTCCAGCCGTCGCGGTCTGTGGAGTTCGCTCGGGCATGCCTTCTACCGGCATCTCGAAGTTATCCATGACGTGTACGACTTCTGGTGCGTCAACGATCATTTCAACGACGGCTTGCATCAGGGGCTCTTAATCGGCCGGCAAGAGTTCCAAGAGATGACCGGCATCTCGGACGCGGAGTGGGTTCGCAATCGGGATAACTGCTGGGTGCAGCGCACGTGGTCCGCAACGACGAACGTACACGGGGCTTACTTCTGTGAAGTGGCCTCCGCGATCGACAACCTCTTCTATGGCGGCAAGCACGCGTGGCCGATCGAGCCGGGCTGGTGGAAGAGGAGGCCGGCGGACTTTGCCAGCCAGCTCCATCTCTGCGATCACTGTGCGCTTGCTCAGCCCGGTCCCTCGGTCATTGGCAACCGGGACACGGACATCGTAGGCCGGCTCAGCTTGCCGCTCTTGGAGGCTGTGGGCTCGCCGGCTATCAAACGTAACCAGATCGAGGTCTACGATCCGAAAGAGAAGCCCGAGCATCGCCACAAGGCGCGAGAGTTCCGGACCGACTGGTACATGCCGGCACCAGACGAACGAGTGTCGCCACGCAACACAACTATTCGCCCGCACAAGGTAACAGGTATTGTTGTCTCTGTTGGCTTCGCGGATCGGCTGCGGATCACTCTGCCCAACAACCTTCAGCAGCTTGACGAGCTGGTAGTAGTCACTACTCGGGAGGACCTGGAGACACGCAAGGTCTGCACGGCGGCGGCTTGGGCGAGAAAGATCATTCTGGTTGAATCGGATGCTTGCTATCAGAACGATCACGCCTTCAATAAAGGCGCCATGATTAACCGTGGCCTGGCTGAGATCAAGAACCCCGACTGGATTGTTTGTACCGACGCAGACATCCTCTTGCATCCTCACTTCGGGGCTTGGGTCAGTAGCCACTCGCTTAACCCAGGCTGCTTGCATGGCACGATGCGCGTGCATCTCAAGCGATCAGAGATTCACGCTTGGCTTTCGGGTAGATGGCTCGGCCGGCCGGTCGAGTCTGCCGCGCATGATCTGCAACCGAACGGCTACTTCCAATTGTGGAATCGGGTCGGGAGTATCATGTGCCGTCGCTGGCCGAACGTGATGAGCGAAAACTTTTGCTCAGCCGGCGGAGTTGATTCGTGGTTCTATCAGCAGTTCCCCGAAGACAGGATTGTGATGCTGGCCGGCGGGATGGTTGCTCACATTGACGGCGAGCACGAGTATGGACTTAACTGGAATGGCCAGAAGAAGGGCAAAGCATGGCGGCAATTCGCGATGGTCGCCCATGACGGGTTCATCGGCCTCAAGCACATACCGGCGCCCGGTACGCCGATCATGCTGGTCGATACCCTGGAGGGCCGGAAGGTCGAGTTCCTTCTTGCCGAGTCCGGCGACTTGCCACATGACGTGATTAAGTGCAACGAGCAAGGTGTCGTGTTCCAGGGTCGCGAGATCGGTCATCACCATGTTCACGTCAGTTACTACGGAGAGCTGCCATGCGGATCGGCGTGAAAGGAAAAAAGGATCCTGAGCCCGAAGTCCCGGTCGAGGCGAAGAAGCGTACGCGCGAGACATTCCTTTACACGGAAGGCGAGGGCGACGAGTATGCGCAATGTGGAACGTGCATCAGCTTCACGGGCCAGCGTTGCCTGATCCTCGGGCCTGACTTCAAGGTTGACGCGGACGATAGCTGCAACTTGTACGCTGAGGGTGAGCCGCTGAAACAGCTGGCCGGTAAAGAGCAAACGTGCTTGACGCCGGAGGAAGCCGGCTTTGTGGATAGGAAGGTTCGCTGCGAGCATTGTGCGAGCTTTGACGGGAAGGGCATTTGTGAATTCTTCGTGGCATTGAACGACAAGCTGCCGCGATTGTTCGACCTACAAATCGACGTTGATCCTTATGGCTGCTGCACAGCCAACAAACCGAAAGCGAAAACCTGATCCGATCGTTTGCCAATGTTGGGAGCCCATTCCGGATCGCCGTAGCATCTGCCTCATGTGCGGACTGCCGATTCACGATCCGATGGTCTGCGGACTGCCGCCATTCGATTACGGTCGCGAGCGCTGGCCCTGTCCGGCTTGCGATGCCGAGTGGCGGGCTGAACAGCGCAAGAAAAAAGCCTAGCCCCGATGCGAAGCGGGACTAGGCCATTCAAGGAGAGAACCGGCAAAAGGGTAACGAATGCCGGCCCCGCCTTTACTCTAGTACATTTATGCAACCGATGCCAATTCCGGGTAGAGCAATTTTGCCATGGCCTCAAGCTCCTCCATCTCCCCGGCAAAATCGTCCACGTGCATGTCGAGCCCGGTAGTCCGATCCACGGTCCCAATCTTCTGCCATGCTCGGGCTGCCGAGCCCTCGTCGATCTGTTCGGCCAGGCTCTTGGCCAAAGCCATTTCCATGGCCTCCCCTCCGGACAGGGCGATCAATCCATCGGAGCTGAACTTGCCCTCGATTGCATGGGACGCGGCCAGCTTCTTGCCCATCAGGCTCATGGCCCGCTCTTGCATGGTCTCGTGGTAGAACAGATAGATAACCTTGCACAGCTCCCTCTGGCCAATCCTCCACGATCGCCGCGACGCCTGGCGGAGCGTGAACGTGTTGTAACCGGTCGAGAAGAAGATCAGTGTCGGGAAGTTGTAACTGCCTCCCTTGTCGAACAAGTCCAGTCCGGTTTCAACCAGACGGGGATGCGAAATGAGGACGTCGTTCCTTGGGGCCCGTTCATTGATCCACTCTTCCCGCTTGGCCAGCTCGACAGTGGACCGGAGAATCTCTGAGCGAAAGCCAGCCTTACTGATTAGCTTGTGCAAGCGCTCGTTCACGTCCTTCACGTTCGTCATGATCGAGAAGACCCAGCACTTGCGGCCCAGCTTCTTTTCCTCCTTGAGCACTTCGAGCAAGGCTTCCTCTTTCGGATACACCGTGTCGGCTGACAAGTTCTTCGGGATAACCACGGGCACAAAGATGTCGCCCTCGGCTTTATAGCCAACTACTTCCCAGCCATACGGATGGTCCGAGTAAGCCAGCAGAGTTTGCAGGAATGCCCCCAGGAATCGCTTGTTCCCACGTCGCACCATTTCCTGGATGACCTTCGTGCAAATCTCCTCGATGCGTTGATACTCGTGCTTCATCTCGCCTTCCATGGGCACGGCCTGGACAATCTCTTGAAGCTGGGGCAGGTTCGAGGCGACCTCATCGAGCCCAAGGAACACGGCGTTCCTCATCAGATGCGAACCGAACAAGGTGGGCATGATGCCCGGCCTGACGATCTTCGTAGTGGTCTTGCTCTTGCCCCGCGACTGCCGGTTCGAGTCTGACTGTCCGCCCTCGCGTTCGCTGATCCTGGTCTCGATGCGTCCATACTTCTCGTTGAACGCTGTGGCCGATCCCCATTGGAATCCTTCCGTAATCAGGCTCGACGGCGCCAGGCGAAAGAGCAACGGGCGAATGTGCTCCGCGTAGCCGCCAATTAACGTGCCTGTCAGAGCCAGTACCTTCTTGGCTGAAGCCGCCAGCGACCCGAGAGCATTGCCTTGGGCCGAGTTGGCACTCTTCTCCTCGTGCGCCTCATCAAATATGGCATAGTCGAAGAAGCCTCGAAGCTGCTTGTGAATGTACTTCGCCGGCTCGAAGCGCTTCAGCTCGTGCGTCATTGTCCAGAGCGCCGAACCGCAAGTCACAAGCTTGCCTACTTCGCCATTCGACACCATGGCTGAGCAACTAAACTGCCGTTTGCCCAAAGCTTCCTCCGATAGCAGCTCGCCGCCCTCGCCTTCCTCGGTCCGTTTCTTGTAGAGAATCTGCCCGCACTTGGGACAGCGCAGAAACTTCTCGCCCTTCCTTTGGACGAATGCCGCGCGCCATTTGCTTCCGAGCTTGGCCCGATCCCGAGCAATGATGAACCACGTCGGTTTACCGATCGGCCCGCGCTCGAGCTTCACGACATCCTTCCAGCCGCCGAGCTGAACGACATCGACGCCCGGGATGGTCTCGCGTATCTCGCGTTCCCATTTATTGACGAGCTGCCCCGGACACATGACCAGTGCCCGGTAAGGCTTCTTGTTGGCGTGTGAGTGAATGATCCCTTGGCCGATCAGGGTCTTGCCTACTCCCATCTCGCCAATCACCAGCAAAGCTTTCTGGCGCTTAAGAGCTTTGGCCCCGGCCGCAATGACGTGGGCTTGGGCCTCGAAGGGCCGACGCAGCAGGACCGGAAAGATAGCCGGGTCCTCGGTCGGCCTGTGCAGCGGACGCATGTTGCGTTCGGCCTGCCGCGCTAGCAGCTTGCCGAACTTGCCCAGGTATTCATCAAGAGTTAGAGGCATTGGTGTTACCCTTTCGCTTCGCATAGTGCGACGAGCTTGTGCATCCAAGACGCTTGGAAGTGCTCGTCGATACAGAACCAGAACAGCATGCCGAGCGGCACGCCATCCATTTGGAGACCCTTGACCACGGCTTGTAGCACGCGGCCTCGCATAAGGGGATTGTTATAGTCCTTGAGCAAGTTGACAAATTGCAACCGCTTCGCCTGAACCATTTGTTCCAAGCCGGCGGCAACTTCGCGCGGCTCGACATTGAAGGTGTTGCATCCATCCAAATCAATTGGCCTCCTCGGGGAAAACAAGACGACCCTCCCTGATTCCCTGCGACACTAGCTTGTCCAGTCCCGCTGTGTCGGCAACCAGCACGGCGGCAGAGGATTGCCAGCCGTCGAGGAGCTGAATGCGTTGCGTCGTTTCGTAGTCATCGTCCTTGTCGGCAAGAAGCTGTTCCGCGATCCACGGCAGCCACGCACGAATCATCGGCGTGCTGAACCTCGGGCTTCGCAGCTCGTTCCACAACGCGACTTCTGACAGCACTGGCAGGAAGCCGGGCGCGTCGCTTAGAGCCAGTAGATGCCAGGTGTTGCATCCCAAGTGGGCTGTGTAGCAAGTATACCCGAACTCGCCCTCCCTGACTAAGTAGCCGAAGCTTCCGTACTCGTAACCATCGGGATTGCTTGCGGACCTTCGCATCTGCTTGACAGCCGGCAGATGGAACGTCGAGCTGATGTTGCCTTGCAAGCACGCCTTGAGCGCCTTCACAGCGGTCGAGGCTCCGATCGCGGACAGTGCTAAGATGCGACTGTTGGCGACGGCGATGCTGTTGCATTCGAAGCTGAAGGCGCTGCCGTTTGTGGCGAGTCGGAACGGGGTAGTTCGTGTAGCCATTCGAACTTGCCCTGTTCCCAATTTTGGAAATAGGCCCAGATTCGTTTTTCGTCCCATAGCTTTCCCTCCCTATCAAAAATCTTGTTGTCCATCATGTGCATGGCAATGTCGTGACACGTGTGGCCGGCCATGCGTTGTTCAACGACCCACGTGATGAGCTGGCGCTGCCGTTCGTCCGGGACCAGCACGCAGATCGGTCGGCGTTGCCCGCGTGCGTCCGTGCGAAACTTTCCTGTCGCTTTCCAATACGATCCGACCGGCGCCTTGCCCGAGCTGCGGCGTCCTTGCGATCTGAGATAGGCCAGTGCATCCTTCGTCCGCTCACTGATGATGTTGCCTTCCCATTGGGCGACAGCCCCGAGAATGGTCAACAGCAGGTTGCCATTCGCTGTGCCATAGATTGCATCCGTGCCAGTGAAGAACACTTGGATGCCGCGCTTGTTCCAAACCTCCATGACGTTGCAGAAGTCCCTTGTCGATCGGAAGGCACGGTCAACCTTCGTGAAGATAATCACGTCGCCCTTGTCGGCAGCTCGATCAAGCCTGGCTCCCTGTGGCCGGCGGATAATCGGCTTACGCATAGCCGACGTGGCCGGCTCAGTGAAGAAGCTCAAGGGCCCCACGTCCTTGAAGCGTAGGTTGTAATACGCCGCGATCTGCTCGCGTTGTGCGTCCAGGCCGATGTCTTGCTTGCTGGTAGACTCCCGGCAATAGCCGTACACGTTATTCATAAGTGTGCAGCTCCCCGGTCGTATCGACCGCTCGAATGGTCAAGACGATCTTCTCCTGATAGATCGACTTGACAGTTGTGCTGCCGTCTGCGTTCTCGTTCTCCTGCACTTCGTCGAGGTACTGTTCCTTCCGGGCAGTCCCCCTGACCACGTGCGGCAGATCGTGAGGCGGACGGACAATCCCGTCGAGAGTTCCCGATGCCAAGAGCAAGGCAATGTGACCATTGCTCAACGGCAAGGGCGGCTCGGGCAGCGGAGTCTCGGGCGGGGATTCCAAGTAACGATTGAGCGGACTCGACTTCAAGGCTTCCTCGATCTGACTGGTTGTCAGCTCGGTTTGCTTGAAGTCCTTGGGCGGGATGCAAGGCGCAAGCGGATAGACTTCCATTCCCTTGCCGGACTTCTTGAACACGTCTTCCCATCGCCAGAGGTTCGACTCCTCTGGCTTCGAGCGCTTCATCCCGAGCACAACAACTTCCTTGTAGTTGCGGAACTCCTCGGGGAAAGGTCGGATCGAGATGTTCGTGAACCAGGTGTCGAAGAACCTGGCGAACTCGTATCGGTTGACAACATCCTCGGGAGCGACCAGGCACAGCACGCCATGCGTGCGTACTAAGTGCGCAGCCCGTTGACAGAAAGTCAGCTCGACGCGCTGGCCCCCTCCGATCTCGTCATCGAAGGGCGGATTGCAATAGGCCAGCGAAAACGAACCGTAGGTAATCCGCGAACCGAAGAAGCTGCACGGCGCCAGGATCTTGGCACCGGGCAAGTTGGCCTTGACTTTCTCCGCTCGGTCATCGGCCAGCTCGATGGCATAGGTCGATGGAGCCGGGCAGTTCAGCAAGGACCCGAGCTGAGCGATAGCTTCGCCCTCGCCCGCACACGGATCAATGATGGTGAACACGTGGCCTGGAGGGGGAGGTTCCAGCCGACTGGCAATAATTGGAATCATTTCGGGTGGGAGGGGATAATAGCCTCCACGGGCTTGCCCCGCTAACCGCATTTGTGCCTCCTTCTAGGGTCTCTTCCGCCCCAAGAAAAGATTTGACTGATATACCTTCGCGTCACTCCGAATGTCGCAGCAATCTCTTGCCGCTTTAAGCCGACACGGCATGCAGCCAAAATAAGGGCAACATCATCATCTGTCAGTTTGCCTTGCGGATGGTTTTGGCCGCGTTTAAGAAGGTTCGAAGTGCCATGCGTTACTTTGTCGATAGCATTTTCTGATGCTGTTCCCCAAACAAGATTCTCCAGGCAACAATTGGCCTGGTCGCCATCCAGATGGCGAGCTTGCATGCCCTTGCGCCTTGGTCCGCGAAATGCTATAAGAACAAGCGCGTGGATCTTGAAAAAATGCTGCTTGCCATTCTTCCAAAGACCAATCTGCTTATAACCATCCCTGTCAGTTCGGGTGCGTAATTCTTTCCAACGTTTGCGCCACGAAGACCAAACCGTTCCGTTCTGCGCAACCGCGTAGAGAGGAAAGCCCGGTACTGGAGCACATGGAACACCTTGAACGATTGGTAGCTCCGTCATACCATTAACTCCGCATCAGCATGCACTGGAGCGCTAGCCGTGTGGACCCACGGTTAGCGCTCCGATCCCCAATGACGCTACTAACGGATTTGCACCTTGCCATCTCTCCGGATTTTTAGACCCTTCGAACATGGCCAGGTAACTTTGCCATCCTTCCAGCGAATCATCATCCTGACTCCGCCACAGCCGTCAAGCTGACACCAGCGAGTATGGCCCGTGAACGTTCCGGCATGCCGGCCGTCCCTTGCGTACAATGGCTCGCCCGGCTGGAGATGCCAGTCCGAGCATTCCCCGATCTTCCATGTCTCGATCTTCGATTCGTCGAGGATCGTATGCGACATTCAGTCCTCCTCAATGGGTTCATCGGTCCAGTAGTTCGGGTCGGTGAAGATGTCGGGCCGATAGTGACGCTTCACTTCCCGCTCGCAGTCGTCGCACACATAGCTAACGAAAATCCCGCGAGCGTCATAAAGGGCACGGCGCTCCTTGCCGCTGCCGCAGCGACATGGCATGTTGCCTCCTCACAAAAAGGTACAGTAGTTCTCCAGCCCATCCTTGACCGACTCGGCGGCGGCGTAGAGGCACGTCCTCAAATTCTCGCCGTCAATAGTCAGCCGGCCTTCGTGCCAGGCCACTTCCAAGGGCGACAGGCAAAGCAGGATGTCCTGATGGATCGCCTCAAGACGAGGCTTCATCAGATTGGCCCGCTTGCGCTGACTTTTCTCCAGCGTCTTTGAGCTTGGCCTGCTCGGCACGCTTGACCTCCTTTGCTATTAGCTCTTTGAACTCGAATGAATTAACCGAGCGGAGCTTCCTAATGATCTTCTCGTACTCCTTGTTCAGCTCGTCCTCGATCTTCGCGCGTCGCTTGTAATACTCCTCAAGCTTGGCGACGACCTCGGCGTTGAACAGATACCAATTCCCGTAGCCTTTCCAGACTCGCTTGCCATCCTTCGTGGTCAGTTTGTTATCGCCCCACTCAGCAATGTCGCGAACGTGGACCGGCCCCCAGGAGTGATAGCTCACGCTTCCTTCTGCTTGGAACAACTTGATCGACGGGCGCTCCCTGCCAAGAACTTTCTCGACTGCTTTCAGCGACGTTTTAGCGATCCATCTGCCGGCCCATTGATAGGCGAACCTACCATCGGGCAGCAGATAGATCGGGTTTGGACCGTCGCGAAAGAGTGTGGCCCGCTGGCCAAGAACCTCTTTCGTCTCAGGCATTGGTCCTCCCATAGAACGCCTCGGCCGCTGCCGCGATCGCGCCGCAGATGACGCCAAGGACTAACGATTCGGTTAAGTATCCGGCCCTGAGTTCCTCGCTGCGACCGCTCAACTCCATGGCAACATAAAAGAACCCGTAGGCCACAGCAACAACAGGAGCACAGCCAAGCAGAAAGGCGCGAACGATCCGAATGTTCGCGAGAACACTTGGCGTAAACAATGGGTCCCATTCCTTCTTCTGTTCACTCATCAAACCTCCCAAAGTAAAAGACGCGCTGGGTAAGGCGTGGCTACTTCCACCCAAGTCCGAGTAGTTTGGTCATCAGGCGCATGTGCAATCCCGCAAGCCAATGCTCGCGAGACAGCTTGTGGCCGCTCGCCCATGCGTCGGCCAGCATGTACTCCTGATGAAACAGATGAGCAATGTCGGCCATTAGACTTCCTCGTCCAAGGTGTAAGCCTCCTTGATTCGGTTGATGACCGCGTGCGTGCAGTCGATCTCGGGATACAAGAGCTTC
>Ga0187782_10002846_pt1 | contig 12842 bp, 13 predicted proteins | sample 0715_SJ02_MP15_2_FD_132454 | JGI IMG/M metagenome (GOLD analysis project Ga0187782, IMG submission 132454) | Tropical peat soil microbial communities from peatlands in Department of Meta, Colombia - 0715_SJ02_MP15_20_MG | ecosystem: Environmental > Terrestrial > Soil > Wetlands > Peat | place...
GCGCCATTGTACCAGGCGTCCCAGATCAAGCCGAGGTCGTCCGAATAGCAGACGTGCATCTGATTGTTGTAAGTCACTGTTGCGGGAGTTTCGTAGCCCCACGCGGGCGGCGAACCGCTGGTGAGCCCGCCCGGGCCGGTGAGCTGTAGGAGGCTCCACTGGCCCGTGGCGCCGTTGTACCAGACATCCCAGATCGAGCAGTTAGCACGCGGAAGGTTAATAGCAGGGGTGGCGCACACATAACAAACATGCAACTCGCCATTGAAGACGTTCGCCGACAGAAAGGCGAGGGGAAGCGGTGGACGGTCGAAGGTCAGACCGCCTGGGCCGATTATCAGCTGCAGGTTCCACGTCATTGCGCGACCTCCTTGCTCCTGGCCGGGATCGCCCGAATGTCTCCCAATCGCGTGCAAGTGTTGGCTCTTCTCCGGCCTCCCGCAAGCTACATGCAGCGTGCGAACGGCGAACAACATCTCAGGCAACCTGAATGATCGTTGAAGGGTCGGCCATGTCCGCTATGGGTCAGTTGCAGACATTGCCAAACGACTGGCGAATGTCGGCTTTGGACCATAAGCAGACGCTCACCGCGTTTGCTGTACCAAAGCAACGGTCCAAGTGTGGTCGAAGACATAGCCCCTCGAAAAGTAGTGCAGTACGGGTGAATTAAACGCTGCCTGATGACCGGCCGATCATTTGACTCCGGCTCAGCACCGATCTTCCAATCCTTGAAAAATGGCTCAGGTACGGCGTAGTCACGTTCGCCACGAGGTCGGGTCAGAAGAGACACCGGGACTTGTTCATGTGGGCAGTTGAAGCGCTGAAGGAATGGCACGACTTCTACGTGCTGGTGGGAACCGCAGGGGCTACCTTGCTGGCCTTGTTGTTCGTCGCTGTGTCGTTAGGCGCCGGTTACTTGAGTGCAGAGCACCAGGCGGGCACGCGCATATTTATGAGCCCGGTTGCTGTTCATTTCACAAGCGTCTTCTTCCTGTCTGCCGTGGCTTTATTTCCATGGCATCGGGCCCAATACTTCGCCGCGATGATTGGAATCACCGCTTTGATCGGTGCGGTCATCTCGGCGTACATCACGATCCGCGTTGTCCGCACCGACATGACAAACTATTTGGAGGATTACCTCGCCTATGGCTTGTTGCCCGGCCTCGCCTATCTCGCGCTGCTCGCGGCCGCCATCTCGATCTATCTCGAAAAGGACTTCGGGCTGTACGCGCTGGCAGGGGCCCTTTTGATCCTGGCCATCGTCAATATTCGCAATGCCTGGGACCTCTCGCTCGCGATGGTCCGCCAGCGCCGCCGAACGGACTAGCCTGGGGTCGCAGGCTGCCTGCGGCTGACACGGCGAATTTAGTGGAACGGCCGTTTCTTTTCGCGTTGCTTACCTCAGGAGAAACCGTCATGGCACAGACCGACATCACCGCGCGCAACAAGGCGGCTGTTCAGGCGAGCTTCGACGCCTGGCGCAACGGCACGGGTAGCCCATTCGACCTGCTGGCCGACAACGCGAGCTGGACGATCGTCGGCCACTCCGTTGCCTCCAAGACCTACACCAGCAAGGAAGACTTCATGCGCGAGGTCATCCGGCCATTCAATGCGCGCATGAGTGTCGGCCTGAAACCGACGACGATCCGCGGCCTCCACGCAGACGGCGATGCGGTCGTCATCTTCTTCGACGCGGCCGGCACAGCGCGCGACGGCAAGCCCTACGTCAATACCTATGCCTGGTTCTTCGACATGAAGGACGGACGAGTGGTCAGGGCCTCGGCCTTTTTCGACAGCATCGAGTTCAACGAGTTCTGGCAGCGCGTCAAGCCAAAGTGATTAAAGCGGGACATGGACGGCGCGGCCACTCGGCGGTCGCCTGGTCATTGTCCGCTTTGGGTCAGTTGCGGACGTCGCGAGATTGCAGTGGCCAAGTCTGCTTTGGGCCAATAGTGGACATCCGCGAGCAACTGCCTGCTGCTATTCGGCAGGTGCAGTTTCCTTGAAGACCTCGACCTTGCCACGCGCGTTGTCGGTCACCGCGAAGACCTCGTAGAACTCGATCTGTGGTTTCATGCCGTAGCGCTCCACGATGCCGTCGAGCCAGGGACCGCCGTAGAATGCCTTGGCGTCCTCGATGCGCTCCCACTGATACACGCCTCCCGCCCAGCCGCTTTCGCTCCAGATGAAGTGCTTGCTTATCAGCCCCTTCACTTCGCGGAACCCGGGCGCGATCTTGCGGAAGTGCTCGCGGCACGCCGCGTAGTCGATGTGCGGTGGCAGCTTGTATCGCACTGTGGCGGTAATCATGCCATGTCCTCCACCCGGGATGGTCCTGGCGCAATAGTGAACGAGATTTTTGCTGCGAAGCAAGCGACGTCGTGTCCTGCGGATTCCACGCGCTTCGGTCATCTGCGCGCGGTGCCGAGCACCGCCGGAGGCAGCTAGTTCCGTCGGCTTATCTTTACGAAACCCTCACGTCAGCTATCGGCGATTACGCGGTTCTGCCGGGCCAAATTCCACGTCGCCTTGGCCGAATCATTGTGCGCAATTTGACATTGTGCCGAGAACTCTTGGGATACATCATTATTAAACTGTTGGCGGTTTGACTTGGTTTCCGCCGAGGCGAGTGGCAGGGGCAGAAGGACTGCTTCGGATTTGGTTTGCCGCCGCCAGATCAGCGTTAGGTACTGATCACGGTCGTGCCATCGCTGCTGCCATTGTCGCCCTCGACATCCTGTTGCTTGAATTGTGCAAGGAACGAAAATGACCAAAACCGCGACGAGACTGCACTATGGTGCGGATGGCTCGAGAAGGCTCGCCGACGTCATCCTCGACCAAAGACCACTCACTATGTCCGGCAGCGCCACGGTCCGCGAGGCCTGCCAGAAAATGAGCGAGCTCAGCGTCGGCTCGGTTCTGGTCGTGGATCAGGACGGGCGGCTGACCGGAATTTTCACCGGTCGTGACGCCGTGTGCCGCGTGCTGGCCAAGGGCGTCGATGCCGGCAAGACCACTCTGGCAGACGCCATGACCCGCAATCCGGCGACGATTACGCCCGAGAAAGGAGCGATCGAGGCTCTGCGGCTGATGTGGGACGGCGGCTTCCGCCATCTGCCGCTGATCAAGGGTGACAAAATTCTGGGCTGCGTCTCACGCGGCGACTTCAAGGGTTTCGAGCACAGCCGCCACGAGGAAGAGCGCGAGCTCTGGGAGCACATGCGCTGACACACATACGCAATCCTGGTGCTTTAGAATTGTCCCCTGTGCCAGATCTTTTTTGTCACGGCACAGTCCATCCTTGCCAGCAATGAACTCGCCCGCGCCGCCGGGGCACGAAACGCCTCTCTCGACGGCGGCAATATCAGTGCACCACAAATCGCTGTTCTGGACCTTCTTCAATGAAGCAATGTTCGCCATCGAAGCATTCGTCAGGCTCAGAAGGTCCCCGACAGCGCGATGCCTCGCTCGCTTTGCCTCACGATGGCAAGGGGTCGTATACACCTTGCAGCACAGGTTGGCAGCGCGCCGTTGCTGGGAAGGGGAGGCATTGCCGACCTAGATTCCAATCATCCTCCGGCGGATTCGCGCGGACGCGTAGTCGATCAGGGCCACGGTCACGAGGATCAATAAAATGATGAACAGCACCTCGTCCCAATAGCGTACCTTGATGCGTTCGGCGATCTGCAGACCGATGCCTCCAGCGCCGACCACGCCAAGTATGGAGGCGGATCGGACGTTGCTTTCGAATTGATAGAGGAACTGCGCCAGCATGACCGGCAGGACTTGCGGCAGCAGGCCAAAGCGCAGACGGCACAACGAATTGCCGCCGACCGAGCTGATGCCCTCGATCTGCTTCGGATCGGCGTTCTCGATCGCTTCGGCAAACAGCTTGGCCATCACCGCGGTTTCAGCCGCGCAAATCGCTAACACTCCCGCCAGTGGCCCCAGTCCGACGGCGCGCACGAAGGCTAGTGCCCAAATCAGCTGGTCCATGCCCCGAAACCCGTCATAGATCCGGCGGATGGCAAAATGCGCCAGCAGATTCACGACCACGTTGCGCGCACCCAAAAATCCCAGTGGCACTGCCAGCAGCATGGCCACAAATGTGCCAAGAAAAGCCATCGCAACACTCTCGGCCAGTCCATTCAGAATGGCCCGCCACTGAGCGCCCGGACTCGGAGGGATCATGAGCACGACAATTTTGGCCAGTCCGGACAACCCACCGGCAATGCGGGCGGGCGTGATGTCGAACCACCAGAGCAGAACGACAATCCACGACAGCGCCGCGAGACCAACAAACCAGCGAAGCAGCCGGACGCCGAGCGAGGCGCGAAAGGCTCGGGGAATTTGCGCCTGGAGTCGGGCGATGTCGCGAGCGGAGTTTTCAGTCATGCAACCTGCCGACCAATCACGGCTTGGCGCAGCTGCTCGGAGACCACATCGATCAGGGACACGGCTGCCACGATGAGCACCAGGATCGCGCCGATTTCGTCATAATAATTGAGGCTGATCAGGGTGTAGAGTTCCTGCCCGATGCCGCCTGCGCCAACGAATCCGATCACGGTGGCTCCGCGCACGTTTATCTCGAACCGCAACAGGCCAAAACTGACGAGGTTAGGCAGAACCTGCGGCAGGATTGCAAAGCGTACGCACTGCGCCCAGTTGGCGCCTGTTGCCCGTACGCCATCCCACGAGCCCATATCGGCATTCTCGACCGCCTCGGCGAACTGTTTGCCAAGGGCACCAACGGTGTGCAGGCCGAGCGCGAGAATGCCGGCGAGCGGGCCAACGCCGAAGGCCCACACGAAGATGAGTGCGTAGACGATATCCGGGATCGTTCGCAGGACTTCCAGACTGCGGCGCGTGGCGATATAGATCCAGCGACGTGGGGCCAGATTGGCGGCGGCCGCGAAGCATGCCAGGAAGGCCAATGAAGCTCCCGCGAGGGTCGCCAGCAGTGCCATCTGGCTGGTTTCGAAAAGCAGCCAAGACCACGTCGGCAGGCGGTAGAACCAGTAGGCCAGCGATCCCTCGACCTTGGGCCCATCGAACAGGTTGGCGACATGCAGCACCGGCAGCAGCCGTCCGAAGTACTCGCCCATGCGCGGCAATCCTTCGACGAGCGCCGCCGGATACGCTTCAGACATGCTCGCACTGACGAGAAGAGCCGCCGCCAGCAAACCCAGAACGACAACAGCCGCCCGCTGGCGACTCCGCCGGTTCGCAAGGAAGGCCAGTTCGATACTGGCGAGATCTGCTTCGGACAAGCTTCAGTTCCGGCGACTGGCTTTGTTGGCGAGGGTGATGTCGATAAACAGCTGGTAGTCAGCAGCCGTCACGTCGGTGTAGCCGAGCCCACCGCCTCGCTCCACAGCGGCATAGATCTGGGGATATTTGGCGGCCAAGCCGAGATGGAAGGCCTTGATATCCTGGCGGAAAGACGCCGGCGTATCGCTACGCACGGTCAATGGCCCGTTGAGAATCGATCGGGATTTCCAGATGACCTTGAGTTCGCCCGGCTTGACCATCTTTTTGGCGTACATCTCGTGAAGGTTGCCGCGTGTGTAACCGGTGTCGGGGTCACCGATGCCGGATACCCACGTGCAGCACGCGTCGTACTGCTTTTGCAGTACAGCCACTACCGCCTGTTCATGACCGCCTGCGAAACCGGTGCGGCTGAAATACTTGCCCGGCTCCATGTCGATGCCCGCCTTCTTTAGCTCGAAATTCGGAATTAGATAGCCAGAGGCGGAATTGGGATCGGCATAAGCCAGCGACTTCCCCTTCATTTGCTCCAGGTTGGAAATGCCGCTATCGGCGCGCACCACCATGACCGAAACATATGAAGTCGAGCCATCAACCTCCTTGGTTACGACCAGTGGTTCCACCTTGCCTTTGCTCTCGATGAAGGCTGCGGCATAAGCCGCCGGACTCATGGTCGAGACGTCGATCTGGCCAGCGCCAAATGCTTGGATCACGCCAGCGTAATCGGCCGCCTGGTACAACTTTACCGGCACCTTGAACGTCTCCTGCAGCAGCTTGAGATAGGGCTCGAAGCGGGCGAGCCGGTCTGCCTCGTTCTCGCCGCCGAGCACGCCCACTCGCAGGGTGGGCACTTCCTTGGCCCAGTCGCGCAGGCCAGGTTCCGGGAAAGGCGTTTCCGCCCGAACGGCTTTCGCAATCACGAAGGCGGATGCGGCGATTCCCAGGTGACGGCGTGTGATCATGGCATCAGCTCCTTGATATGTTGGGACGGAAGATTGGCACTGAGATTGTCGTTCGCTTCGTCGCCGGCCTGGTAGACCTCGCGGGCTTGTGCATCAGAAAGGGATTCAGGCGGCCCGTCGAACACGATGCGTCCGGCAGCGAGCGCGACAATGCGATCGCAGTATTCCTTCGCGGCGTCGAGATGATGCAGATTGCAGAGCACGGTAAGCCCATCCTCGCGATTGATGCGGCGCAGCGCATCCATCACCATCCGTGCGTTGTGCGGGTCGAGGCTCGCGATCGGCTCGTCAGCCAACAAGAGCCGCGGTTGCTGCAGCAGGGCACGGCAAATCGCCACGCGCTGCTGTTCGCCGCCGGAGATCCGGCCTGCGCGGACAAGAGCGACGTCTAGCAGATCGAACCGGTCCAGCGCCTGAAGCGCCATGGCTCGCTCGGCTGGCGTGAACATCATCAATAAGCTCGATAGCGTGCCGCGATGGTTGAGTCGGCCGGTGAGAACGTTAGTCAGCACGTCCAGGCGCGGCACGAGGTTGAATTGCTGGAAAATCATGGCGCACGCGGTGCGCCAGTCGCGAAGCGCCCGGCCGCGCAAAGTCGTAACCTCGATGGTGCCGAAACGGATGCTGCCGGTACTGGGTTCCTGTAGCCGGTTAATGGAGCGAAGCAGCGTCGATTTGCCGGCGCTGGAGCGGCCAATCACGCCCAGCATCTGACCGGCGGGAACGTCCAGGTCCAGATTGTCTAGCGCTACCTTTTCACCGAAACGTCGGGTCAGGCCCCGTATCTGCAACATCGCGCCTCATTTCGTAGAACAGCACCTACCCAAACTTAGCGTCAATTTCATACGGCGCGGCGCAATATTGCAAGAAAATGACATTCAACGGGAGCCCTCGGCGGCGACCGGACGACGTATTGCACTGCCTCGCCGACCTGTTCCTCGAGCACGGACCAGCTGAGCACATACGCTCCTCCGGCTATGGACCTAGGTTCGCCGGCAAAACGGTCCGGCGCTCGCTTAGCAGGGGCGGCGTCGAGGGGCTGTTCATCAAGCCCGGCAGTCCCTCGGAGAATGGTTGCTGCGGGAGCTTCAACTCAATGCTCAGGCGTTGGTTGCTCGGGCCACCCAAAGCGAGTCGATCAGGATTGCGTACCTCCCTGAAGATTGAGCCAAGTTGTTCCATCTGGCTTAGTGGACGCGTTGGGCTCATAAGGGATTTGGAAGTGTGAGAAGAGTGACTTTGAGCTTCCAGGTACTTGTCCTTGTGGTGGCGTAATGTTTGATCGGACTGGCTGAATGGTCGTTCACTACCTGCCGGCGGTGGCGCGGCCGGCTGAACACAACAGGCTGAAAAAGCTCATAATTTCCTATCCGTCCAAGCCCTATAAGAAGTGGCGCCGCGACCAATTGAAGACGGCCGCCCGGATGCGTGCGGCGAAGGACGAGGTGCGATTGGTGGAAGTCACCGCCGCCGAGTTTCTCAAGTACTGCAAGCGTACGGGGTTGACTAGCGAAGTGAGCACCTTCGTCGGATTCTTGTGGGACAAAGGCAAGAGAATGGATGAACGGCAGCGCGCCAATGTCAAAAGGTCGCGAACGACTAGATGAAGCTGCTTGAACGATCGCCGACCGCCGTCGTGTTCGACATGGTCAGCGCGGGGAGGTAATCGTCGCGCTCGTCTACTCGTCGAGCTGCCGCAGACGCGAAGGCAGCAGGTTCCCTGCATTCTCCAGGACGGGATAGGCCGCCGCCGCGACAATATGCGTATTCACGCTCTTGAGGTCGCGCAGCGAATCGAGGTGGAGCGCGCTCGTCTCGGTCGTGTCCACGCGGCCCGACCGCAGCCGCTCGAAGTGCGCGTCCATCGATGCGTTTTCCATCGAACGGAACGTCTCCTTCTCCGCCATCAAGAGCCGCGCGGCACGCTCATCGCCCGTCATGAAAAGAGAAGCGGCGGTTCGCACATTTACGATCAGCCGGTCGATCATGGCGAGCAATTCGGCCTGGCCGGACTTGGAGAAGGAAAGCCCGCGCTTGGCCAGCTTGCTGGCCGCGCCGAGCAGGTTGCGGTCGACGATGTCGCCGGCCTGCTCGACGTTCGTGGTGAAGGCCAGGATCTCGCGGGCGCGGCGGAGATCGCCTTCGGCCATGGCCTCGGAGTCGAGTGAGGTGACGTAGGCCTTGATCGAGCGATTGAGTTTGTCGAGAACGTCGTCCATGCGCTTGACGTCGCCGATTTGCCTGCGGTCGCTCCGGTCGAAGGAATCGCGTAGCCCTGTCAGCATGGTTTCGAGAACATCGGCCATGCGCAGGGCTTCCCGCGCGGCGGCGCCGAGGGCGACAACCGGCGTTTCGCGCGCCGTCGGGTCGAGATAGATCGGGCGGCTGGGGTCGTTCTGGTCAATGCGCGCCGGGATCAGGCGGAGCAGCAGTCTCGCATAGGGCGACAGAAGCGGGAAGAATACCAGTGCAACGACGACATTGAACGCCGTGTGGAAGTCGGCAACGGCGCGCGCGGCGTCGCCGTCGAAGGTCACCATCAGCCGGCTGAGATAAGGCAGGAGCGCCAATGCGCAGGCAACGCCCACCACGCGATTCACCAGATTGCCGACCGGCAGGCGCCTGGCCGCTGGGTCGTTGCCGACACTGCCTTCGAGCAGCGGATTGATCGCCGTGCCAAGATTGGCACCCAGCACCAGCGCGAAGGCGGCCACCGGAGGCACTGTGCCCTGCGCGGCAAACGACATGATCACCAGGACTACGGCCACGCTCGAATGGGCTGCCCAGGTGAGCCCCGCGGCCAGAATGACGTCCAGCACGGGCTGGGTAGCGATCGCGCCCAGCAACAGCCGAAGGCTCGGCACATCCTCATAGGGCACGATGAGCTGAATGAATGCGTGTAAGGCCATCAGCATGAGGCCGAGCCCGATCAGGACCCGGCCGAAATCGCGCAGCCCGGCCGACGCCCGGCGGAACATCAGCACGCCCAGCAGTATGAGAGCGGGCGCGACCTCGGCGACGTCGAACGACAGAATCTGCACGATCAGCGTCGAGCCGACGTTGGCGCCCAGCATAACCGCGAGCGCCGGCACGAGGTCGACCAGCCCGCCGGCGGCGAACCCCGTGACCATGAGGCCGGTCGCGGTACTGCTCTGCAGCACGGCCGTCACGCCAAGCCCTGCGAAGAACGCCTTGAAGCGGTTTTTGAGCGCGACTCCCAGGAAGCTGCGCAGCCTAGCGCCGAACGCGCGTTGCACGCCCGTCTGCACCATGTGGATGCCCCACAGCAGCAGTGCCACCGAGCCGGCAAGCTTGAGCAATGTGATTGGGAGATCCATCGCGGTTCCTAAATCCCGACTTTCACCTAGTCCGCAATGATCGCGCCTTCAAGTCTTGACCACGCTTATCGTTCAGACGAGCGGGGTACCGGCATTGCGATGTCCGCTTCGGGTCAGTTGCAGACATTGCCAAACGACTGGCGAATGTCGGCTTTGGGCCAATAGCGGACATGGCTAACAGTTTACTATCTCGTTAGCGCGCGGCTTAGGCTACCGGCCGCAAGAGGAGGACGTTTTTCCGGTACTTCCTGCGGGCACTGCCTCAGTTTGAAATCGGGAGCCGCTCGACTATGATTTAAGGTTCTAAGCGAAGCTATGAGCATTGATTGTTGGTTCATGAGGTCGGCTATGGGGGAAGAAGCGCATTCGGTACGCGCTTCATTTCGACTCGCTTTGCGTTGTAGCGTGTCACTCATAATGCTCGGGGGGATTAAGTAAATGAAAGGCACCCAGCACAAGGCCGGAGCTGCTTCGGGAGTGATCAGTTAGACTTTACAGTCCCGCGGTGAGTTGGATGCCGCCTATCAAAGTAGGTTGAGCTTGTAGACGCAGCCAAGGTACCAAATTTCCAGCTTTCCCGATTTCACATTCCCCAGCATTCGATACTTCATCCATGTCCCTTTGTTGTCGGTGGCATGATCCCCAGCCATCGGCGCACGCCTGTAGATCTCATCGATTTCTCCGTTTGCCGGCACTATGGTGCTGAACATGACTCCGTAGTCGTTTGTGACCGTTAATTTGTTGTTCACCAGCTCCAATTTGTAGGGTTCAGGATCCAGAGGGCAGGCTCTTCCTGATGTCCCTGTCAGCGTCGCCTGGTGCGAAGGCTTTATGCCCATCCGCTCGAAGTACCTTGTGCCCAGCATCCGCGCCAGGCGCTCGTTCCGTGCTTTGTCGGATTGGGCGGCATCCGCTTGGTTCGGAAGCGGAGTTGGTGGCGAAGCATTTTGTGGTGTCCCCTCCGCCGGCGGCACAGGAGCCTTGTTCAAGTCAGGTTTGGGGGCTGGCTTTTTCTGTTCCGTATTACCGATAACCGGTTCCGTCTTCGGAAAGTCGCGCAGAGTTAGTTCCGGTGTAGGCTGCGGTTCAGGGACGGCGTTCTCCAAAGTTGGAGTTTGTACGGATTCCACTTGGGCTACCGGTTGCCGCGGAACGGGTGGAGGCGGTTGAATCGTGGCTGCCAAAGATGTGGTCTGCCGTTCAATCGTCAGTTCAATGGCGTCCTCCGGCATCAATGGGGTGCTCGTCGTTGGCGGGGACCAAAGAAGAGCAAAAATGATGGGAACGTGAAACACAGTGGAGAGAACGAGGGAAGAGACGGGCATTCCCGAGTTCTGGATAGCTGGATTTAGCGGCGGGTCATCCATCGTCCACCTTCTGAAATCGTACCGCTCACCACCGACCCTCAGTCTCTTTGACAGAGCGACAAACGCGGCGCGTGCCGATATTTTGTCGAATATTGCGAGGGACTGATAGAAGGAACGGATGTTAATTATTTCGTTCAAAAGGTTGATCCGCGTCGTCAAGAGCGCACGTGAACTCCGCCAAATCCGAAGTGGCTCGCGTTTCCAATTTGTAGCTATTCAGCTTCCCACTGCGTGAGAGGCATCATTCAGACTCCACGCGCCTAGCAGGGGCGCTGACGTCCGCCTTGGGTCAGATTCAGAAGAGCCCGACCGCGCGAGCTTAGTCTGCTTATGCTACAGAAGGAGACAATGGTTTTAGTTCGCTAATAGGCGGCTCAGGGCCACTTCCGGAACTCATGAGCCGCAGTAAGGACTGCCTAGAGCACGATGGCTTTTGCTTCGGCCGTCGTCCGGCCGCTCGTAGCGTAGCGGCGCTTGCCGTGGGACGACGGCGTCGATTCGACTAAAAGCCATCGTGCCATAGGTGCTTCGCGCGGCGGACTAGCCAAAAGCAGCCCACCGCGATCGCCAGGGGAGGGAACGATGCTGCGTCGCGGAGCGATGGTTGGGAGCTTGGCGTCGCTGATTGGCTTGTCGCGCGAAAGCCACGCCGGGGCACAATACGATCCGGGCGCCTCGGACACCGAGATCAAGCTCGGTCAGACGATGCCTTACAGCGGACCGGTCTCGGCGGCCGCCACTTCTGGCCACGCCTGCGTTGCCTATTTCGATACGGTAAACAAGAATGGCGGCATCAACGGCCGAAAGGTAAAACTGATTTCGCTCGACGACGGCTACAGCCCGCCCAAGACAGTCGAGATGACCCGGCAGTTGATCGAGAGTGACGAGGTCCTGTTCATCTACGGCTCCGTTGGAACGCCGACCAATGCGGCCGTCCAGAAGATGCTCAACAGCAGGAAGATCCCGCAGCTTTTCGTCGCGACCGGCGCCGGCCGCTTCAACAATCCGAACGAGTTCCCGTGGACCATTCCGGTGCTGCCCCCGTACGTCGCGGAAGGCAAGGCGCTGGCTCGCTTCGTGCTGGAGACGGTGGCCTCGCCGAAAATCGCGATCCTCTACCAGAACGACGATCTGGGTAAGGACTTCGTCGGTGGCTTCAAGGCGGGGCTGGACGACCGGGCGAAATCGCTCATCGTCAGCGAGCAGACGTTCGAGATCACCGATCCGACGATCCAGTCCCAGGTCATCGCCGCCAAATCGTCAGGCGCCGACGTCTTCTATTTCGCCGGTACCATGAAGTTCGGCGCCATGCAGATCCGCGCCCGCTACGATCTAGGCTGGAAGCCGCTGCATCTCGTTTGCACGATAGCGAGCAGTGTCGAATCGGTCCTGAAGCCTGCCGGGCTGGAGAAGTGCGAAGGACTGATCTCCACGGCCTACTCGAAGGACCCTTTCGATCCGACCTGGGCCAGGGATCCCAGCGTCCAAGCCTATGTCGAGTGGGTCAAGGGCGCACTCACCGCCAGCCCGGCCGATGCGGGCTACATCGGGGGCTATATCGCGTCGACCTTGACCGAGCATGTGCTCAGGCGGGCGGGCGACAAGCTCACGCGAGCCAACATCATGCAGATCGCGAGCCACCTCGACGATGTGCAGGTACCGCTTCTCTTGCCGGGCATTACCATCAGGACGACGCCGACCAACTACGGCCTGATCGAAAAGTTTCGCGTCCAGCAATTCAAGGGCGGACGGTGGACCCCTGTCGGTAATATTGTGAGTGGCACGTAGGCGGCTGTCTTTCGCTACCGCGGAATCGAGAGTTCGGCCTGGATGTCCGCTATGGGTCATTTCCAGACATCGTGAGCACTGCGACCGATGTCCGCTCTCCTCCTAAGCGCGGACCTCCGGCC
>Ga0187782_10002847_pt1 | contig 12841 bp, 6 predicted proteins | sample 0715_SJ02_MP15_2_FD_132454 | JGI IMG/M metagenome (GOLD analysis project Ga0187782, IMG submission 132454) | Tropical peat soil microbial communities from peatlands in Department of Meta, Colombia - 0715_SJ02_MP15_20_MG | ecosystem: Environmental > Terrestrial > Soil > Wetlands > Peat | place...
GGCGTCTTTCGACTGGTCGATGGTTAATCCCACACGGAGGAAGCCGCCAATGTCCGGCAGCTTGGCGAAATCGGGCGGAGCGCCAGGCGAACCCGACCCCGAGGCGGGCGCGCCCGATGCCCCCGCCGCAGCCGTCGCGCCGCCAGCTCCGCCGCGGCCGGCGTCGGGAACGAACGGATCGGCGGTGCGCCAACTCGCCAGCGCCGGATCGGCCGCGGACTGGCTCGTAGCTGCGGCTGGGGCAGAACTGGCAGTCGTCGCTACGGGAGACGCGGCCGCAGCAGGCGCATTGGCGCTTGCAGTTGTCGCCGGTGCGCTAGCCGCCGGCTGCGGGCAGGGATTGGCGGACGCGGTTGGAGTTGCAGCCTGTTTCTTTTTGAATAGAGAACCCAATTGCTTTGCCGCGTTCTCCACGTTTTTTGCCTGGGCTTGAACATTGGAGTTGTTTTGCGCAGCCGAGCCATTTTGGGGCGTCGTTAAACCTGCGGTTGTTGTGCAAGGCGCTTGCGCGGCGCTCTGCGTGCCGGTTTGGCTGCTCTGAGCAAGCACAGATGGCAAGAATCCCAAGCTGCAGATCAGAGCCGCGACAGATCCAAGTTTGAACAAAGAAAACGCGCCATTTTGCACGACGATCTCACGAATTGAGGCTGGTCTGGCCGGGAATTCCGTATTGACTGATGTTCTCATAGTGACCTCGTTGTTGATTTCACTGCCCTTAGATTCGGTGGGACAACATTGCACATTGCCCAAGGGCGGCCAGATGGGCCGCCCCTACAGTGCTGTAACGGCGGGTACACCTCGCCGCCGTGCGGCGCCAGACCGCCGCTGCAAATGGTGCCATGCACACTCCAGCAACTGAAAAATTCTGTTCTTCCCGCCACTGCCCATTGCGGCAAGTCAGGTTTGAGTGCTAGAATTATCCCTTACCGTACAGGCGCGGGAACTAACAAACAAACGGGCTTACCGACACTGGCCATTTTCTACGCTCCTTATCAGCTCATGGCCCTTTACTCTGCAATACGCAAAAGCTAGGGAAAAACTGTCATGGCTTTGAAAAATTCTGGCGAGAGCGATACTTTGTTCGGGGAAGAAGGCGGCCCGGCCTTCGAGGACCGCCAGACACTCGACTACCTGTTTAGCGTCACCTACGAAGAATTACGCCGCCTCGCCGCCACTGTGCGACGCGACCATTCAATTACCACCCTCAACCCCACCGCTCTGGTCAATGAAGCGTGGCTGAAATTATCGAAAACTCCCAATTTCGGCGCGAGGTCGCGGCTGCACTTCAAGCGCATTGCGGCTCGGGCCATGCGGCAGGTGCTGGTGGAGGCTGCCCGTCGCCGGAGCTCGAATAAGCGAGGCGGCGGCGCGGAGATTACCGTGACCTTTGACGAGGCGGTCCAGAGAAAGCCCTCCGGAAGCGAAGAAATCCTGGCCCTCAACACCGCCTTGGACGCCCTGGCGCGCATGAATCCGCGCCAGGCCGTGATGGTGGAAAGCCGCTTCTTCGGAGGGTTGGATGTCCCGGAAACAGCCCAACTGCTGAATGTTTCCGAAGCCACCGTGATGCGAGATTGGCGCGCAGCGAAGGCCTGGCTCGCCCACGAACTGCGGCAGCAGTAGCAGGTCGCGGTGACCTTGGGGCAGCCCTGGGAGCGCGGCGGGGCAACCATCCGTCGGCCGACGGATTGCCCCTACGCGGATACGACGATGGACAGCGCCCGATGGGAGAAAGTCCAAACCCTTTTTCACGAGGCCTTGGAACTACCCGAGGCTGACCGGCGCGACTTTCTCGAAGCACAGTGCAAAGGTGATCCGGGGTTAGTTGGCGACGTTCTCGTCCTCATCGACGAAGACACACGCGGGGATTCCTTGCTTGACCGCGACATTGCCCAAGCCGCTGACCTGGTCTTCAACGAATCCAGCGCAGCATCTCTCCCATTTAAAGAGTTCGGCCCCTATCAGATTATCCGGCAGCTTGGCGAAGGCGGGATGGGCGCGGTGTACCTGGCCGCACGCACGGACCTGGGCAATCTGGTGGCGTTGAAAATTCTGCGCGAAGCGTGGGCGTCGCCGGCGCGGCGGCAGCGATTCGAATCGGAGCAGCGGACGCTCGCGCAGCTCAATCATCCCGGCATCGCGCGCCTCTACGATGCCGACATCACGCCGGACGGCTCGCCTTTCTTTGTCATGGAGTACGTGGACGGCGTTCCGCTCACCGAGTATTGCCGTGAGCGCGACTGCAGCGTGGAAGAGCGGCTAAAGCTGTACCGCGCGGTGTGCGATGCGGTCGAGTACGCGCATCAGCACGCGGTGATTCACCGGGATCTGAAGCCGTCCAATATTCTGGTACGGGCGGACGGGTCGGTGCGGCTGCTCGATTTCGGGATCGCGAAACAGATTGACGCGGGCACTCAGGCGTCGAACCTGACGCGCACCGGCATGCACTTGCTGACCCCGGCTTACGCGTCGCCCGAACAGATTCGCGGGGAAGCAGTGGCGGTTGCGAGCGATGTGTACTCGCTGGGCGTAATTCTTTATGAGTTGCTGGCCGGGCGGCTGCCGTTTGACCTTTCCCAGAAGACTCCGGCCGAGGCGGCGAACCTGATCACGACGGAAGACCCGGTGAAGCCGTCTGCAATGGCGAGGCAAAGCATGGGCAACCGCGCCACGCGCACCGCGTCGTGGGCGGACCTGGACGTCCTGTGCCTGACGGCGATGCATAAGGAGCGGCGGCGCAGATACGCTTCCGTGAAGGCGCTCATCGGCGACCTCGACCATTATTTGAAGCACGAGCCGCTCGAGGCGCATCCCGACAGCCCGCTGTATGTTGCCGCCAAGTTCCTGCGGCGAAACTGGGCGGCGGTATCCGTGGCGGCGCTGGTGGCGGGCCTGTTGCTCTTTGTGGGTTCGCTCGCCTTGACGCTGGGTGGGAATGGAGCGGCGGTAAAGACGCCGCCCCGGACAGTGGCGGTTCTGCCTTTCGCGAACGCCGGATCCGATCACAGCATGGATTTCTTGGGATCCGCGATTCCGGATGAGATCGCGCGCGTGCTGGGCCGCGCGCATTCGCTCACGGTGCGGCCGTTCGATCCGGGCCGCGCGCAAACGGACCCGCGAAAGGCGGCACGCGAACTCGGCGCCTCGAGCGTAGTCACAGGTCGCTTCGTGAAAGAGGGCGATCAACTGCAAGTCACGATCGACGCGCTGGATGTCGAAACAAGCCACTCCTTGTGGCTAGATGCCTTCACCATTCCGGCCGGAAACACCCTGAGGTTGGAAGGCGAGATCGCGTCGCGGACGCGCAGCGGGCTGGGTCCCAACCTGGGAGCCAGAGAGTTCACTTTGGCTTCTTTGCTGCGTGCGGACATGGCGTTGGAGAGCTCCACCCGGCCCAAGAATCAGCAAGCTTATGACCTGTTTCTCCGCGCGATGTCGGCGGGCAACGCCCCTGGTGACTGGAAGCAGCCGCGGGCGATGCTCGAACAAAGCCTTGCGCTCGATCCGGGATACGCACCCGCGTGGGCTTCTCTGAGCGGCTTCTGCCAGGGCGAAAGCTGGTATAGCGGTGGCGGGGCGGAGGCGGCGCAGTGCGCCATGAATGCGGCCAAGCGTGCGGCCGCGCTCGATCCTGATAACGTATGGACCCTGGCTTCGCTCACCGTGATCGAGACCGAAGACAATCACGTGGCGACGGCTTATCGCGAGGCAGCCGATCTGGTACGGCGGCGGCCCGAGAATTCGAAAGCGCATTTTTCTTTAAGCTATGCGCTGCGCTACGCGGGGTTGCTCGAAGAATCAGAGAAGGAGTGCAACACGGGCCTGACGCTCGATCCCCAATACTCCGGTCTGCGAACCTGCGCGATCGCGTTTCTGCTGCACGGAGATTACCAGCGGGCGCGCGATTTTCTGCACCTCGATCTGGGATCGGAGTTGGAAAAAGCTCTCTCCATGGACGTTCTGCTGCGCGAGGGCAAGGAAACGGAAGCGCTGCAGGCCGGGCCGGCCACGGCGCCCGATTGGGCGGGGTTTCCGGTTTTGTACGCTTACCTGGAGCACCATCCGGCGAGCGAGATTGCGGCAATGGCGCGAGCCATGAAACCCGTGTCCGATCCCGAAATGAACTATTGTGCAGCGGCGCACCTGGCGTACGCGGGGCAGCCAGAAGGGGCGTTGCGCATGTTGCGCGCGGCGATTACGGCCGGGTATTGCGCTTATCCAGGCATTGAGTCGGACCCATTGCTCGCGGGAATTCGGTCGAAGGCGGAGTTTGATGGACTGCGCGCGCTTGCTAGGCAATGTAGGGAGCAGTTCATGGCGGCGCGTAAGCAATAAACGAATACTCTCAAAAGGCCGCCGCAGATAGCATCAGAAGAGCGGAATCCCTTCTACATCGAGCCTACAGCGACTCGATCGGGGCAATTGCGTGGAACATGCTCGGCTGCCTGCACGGCGCAAGCCGGATTCCTGCAAGATGGCTGGAGCCCCTGGAAACGCGGGAGCTGATAACAGAGGTTGCCCATGACCTCGCGACGGCGCCGTATTCAGTTCGTCCAGGAAGAGAATACCGGCTCCGTTCTGCGGCAGGAACTCCGGCGTGGCCCACTTTGAACGTCCGTCGCTTCCCAGGAATGGTAGGCCGCGCAGGTCGACCGGATCGAGCAAAAGCGCCCGCACGTCTCGCAGCGGGACGTTCAACGTTTCGGCAAGCTGCTTCACAACACTACTCTTTCCTACGCCAGGTCCCCCACAGATAAATACTGGTCTGTGAGCTCCCATAAGGACACGCAAGGCGTCGGATATCGCAGATGCTTTCATGGCAATCTCCTTCCAAGCGGTAATCAACCTACCATACCAGAGAAAGTGACCGCCATTTCACCGAGCGAACCTGGACATCAAGGTCCGCCACGCAGCGCGAAGAAGCAAATGCCAAATCATCTTCCACTGTTCCCGGCGCCAAACGGCTTAACCAAGGACATCGGATCACCTTATAATGCTTCCTGCGTCTGCAAATCTTCGTGAAGAATCAGTGAGATAGCATGGCAAGGCGGTTCGGCATCGTAGTCCTCATCGGCATCTCATTAGTCTCCGGGCTGGGGCATGCCTCGCCGCTTCGGACTCATGGGAGTATGCAGTCATATCTCACTTCGCTCACCCAGGGCAGACGCGGCTCGTTGATCGCCATCAATCCTTCAACCGGTGACGTACTGGCTGCCTGGAATTTGAAGGGCGCTGTCAACGACGCTTATCCTCCTGGATCAGCAGTGAAGATTGTTATCCTGGCCGCGGCTCTGGAAGAAGGGCACGTAACACCTGGCGAACACTTGATCTGCCAGCATGTACCGCCCCTCCTGGGATCCAGTTACGTCTGCACTCATCCACCGGCGCCAGAGGGCTTTACCGTCTCCTCAGCCCTCGCGAACTCATGCAATTTCTTCTTCGTCACATTGAGCATGAGGGAGAATCCGGAAGCGCTGCTCCATTGGTATTCAGTGTTTGGGTTCGGAGCGGCAGCATTGCTTGATGGAAAGCCAACAGCGGCGGGCGCGCTGCGCAAGCCCTCCGGCGTGCGCTCGCAAGCGTTGGCGGCGCTTGGCGAGGGAGATGTGGTCTCAACCGCGGCGCAATTGCTCGACGCATACGCTCTGATTGCGAATCAGGGAACAGAGTATGGCTTGTGGACCAGCCAAGCCAGCCAGCACCGTGCAAAGCCCCGCCGGCGGATCGACCTGAAGAATTCAACCTACGCAGCTCTCCGTACCGGTCTTGTGGGGTGCGTTGAGTACGGCACATGCCAGGCAGCGGCTGTGCCCGGAGTGGAAGTGGCTGGTAAAACCGGGACATCCAGCGCGCTCGACGGCAGTGGCGTCACCCATGCATGGTTCGTCGGATTCGCTCCCGCCGAGCGGCCCGAGATTGCCTTGGTCGTGTTTCTGGAGCGAGGAACCGGGTCCCACGACGCGGCTCCGCTGGCCGGGAAATTGCTCCGCTACTACTTTGCCGGGAAGAGAAACTAGGTCGTGTGAATGAGCCATTCGACAGCCAGTGACGCGCCCGCAGGAAGAGCCGCGGCCACCGCGAATCTTCGGACCAGTCTGTTCCACGCCATCGTGCTCTTATCGCTGGTTTCACACCGCGCTTTGGCTCAGGAATTCCGCGTTCGTATTATTTCTCCCGCCCAACCGTCGGACGCCTCACAAGCCGATGTGCGGAAATTCGGATCGCGTCAAATCACAGTTGATCTCGACACTTACGTTGAAGGTGTTCTCGCCGGGGAGGCCTCGGTCCTCAAAAACCGCGCTGCTCTTCAGGCCATGGCGATCCTGGCGCGCACCTGGGCACTGCGCTATCGAGGGCGCCACCGTGCGCAGGGATTCGATTTCTGCTCCTTGACGCATTGCCAGGCTTTTCGATGGCTTGCTGATTCCGGCGGCCGTTATCCAGCGCCGATCGTAGAGGCAGTCTCGAGCACGCGAAACCGGGTACTGAAGTACGGTGGCCAACTGGCCGATCCGTATTTCACCGCGGATTGCGGCGGAATGGGGGAGGCTGCCGCCAATCTCTGGCCAGATCGCGATCTGCCCTATCTTCCCAGCATTGCTGATCCCTACTGCCGTGCCAGCGCACATGCCGACTGGCGGCGGGAAATTGCGCTCGGGCCCCTCACCGCCGTGCTGCGCGATGAACTGAAACTTCCCGTTGGACGCGTGCAAAGGGTCAGTGTGGCACGACGCGATTCCTCAGGCCGCGTAAGCACGCTCGAAGTATTAGCCAATGCCAGGTTTTCAATCGACGCCAACGAGTTTCGATATGCTGTCGGCAGAAAACTCGGCTGGGACATCTTGAAGAGCAACCTCTACACCGTCGAACGCGAGGGCGATGCCTTCGTCTTTTGGGGACACGGCCTGGGGCACGGCGTCGGGCTGTGCCAAGCGGGTGCAGATGCCATGGCCGGTCTCGGCGCCGGGTATGAGAATATTCTTGCCCACTATTTCCCCGGCACGACGTTGGGCGAAATCGGCGAACGCGTAACGCCGCCTGTCGCGCCGGCATCCTCAGCCAACTCTAGCCGCGATCCCATCGCGTCAAGCGAGCACTTCGAGCTCTCCTACCCGGAAAGTCAAAAACCGTGGGTAAGCCATGTACTAAGCCAGCTCGAAAACTGGCGCCGAATCCTCGCGGAACACGCGAACCCGGGTGGCGGCAGAGTATGCGTCCAGACGTGGGACACTACGGAGGAATTCATTCACGCCACCGGCGAGCCAGGATGGGTGGGGGGGAGCAGCGACGGAAATTCCATTTTTCTGCAACCGCTCCGCACTCTTGCCGCCAAACGCATTCTGGACGCGACGTTACGCCACGAACTGACGCATGTCGTCGTACACCGAGCACGTGCCCCGGGCGTTCCGGCGTGGTTCGAGGAAGGGTTGGTGTTGTTGCTTACCGGCGAGTGCGTTGAAGAGAGTGCGCTGAAAACCCAAAACAGCCGCACTCTTGGCGAAGCCATCGCTCACCCGCAGTCCGCCAGGGAGATACGCGCGGCCTATGCGCGAGCCGCTAGCCTGGTCCGCCGAATCTCGGCAAAGCGGGGGCAGAATGCGGTTTGGAGGATACTTGAACAACCGAACCGCGATGATCTGAACCAGCTTAAGAGGGAGGAGGCGAAGGCACTGGCCCCGTGAGCCCCGTAACTGTGATCCGGGCCAGCGACAACGCCCAGAAGAGCCATCCAAGAGTAAGCAGAAACAGCGCCAGGATATTCCGAATCAGCAGTTGAACGTAATCCCACGCCCCCGGCCTGACGATCGGGCGCCATGTGGCTAACAGCCAGGCTGATGCCCCGAAAACGCCGACAGCCAGGATGCCCGTGACGAGGGTCATCAAGCTGGATTGCCTCAAACGCGAGCAGACGGAGGGGGCGTCCGGCGAGCGCGGATTTGAAGCCAAAATCAGCCATTTCATGTATGCGCCGGCGACCGTAATCCAAATCAGCGCCTCCATGACCCAAAAGATTCCTCCGATGACACTGTAGCTAACCGCATGCTGGAAATGAAATGTCAAAAAAGATGCGATGGACACGGTGTTGTCGTTAATCCAGCCGAAGAGCGCTTCAAGCAAGAAAATTCCTAACAGCGCAACGAGCACAACCAGCGCTGTGATTCCAAATCGGTGGAGACTTAGAACTCTTCGCAGACTCAAGTGGTCTTCAGCTTCGGCGGCTGCCGCTGAAACACTGGACACGGTGCCGGACACTGCCGCGATGACCAGTGCGGCGAGGGCAAGAATCCAGATGAGCGCCAGTGCGAGTACGAACCAGGACGATTCCGGCAGCCAAAGCCACTCGTATCCAGCCCAACCCCACAGGCCGACGATCGCCGCCAATGCCAGAATATAAAGCGGACTACGCGCCAGCACAGCGAGAGCTTGCGTCCAAGCGTGCCAATCGAGTTTCAATCCAGTTGACATGGTCAATCACCTGCTTATCGTCAGCGTCGCACTTCGGGTCGAAGACTGCCGTGCCGGCTCATACATCGGCAGTACGCGCGCCGGATTCGCCCGATAGGTACCCGGTTCAACTGCTTTCAGCAAATAGTGGAATTGCCCCTGACCGCGCTGGAACGTAGTAGAAAAGAGGGCAGCGCGATCGTCATGGAATTCGCGTTGCGTGTAATAGAAGTCCCACCACGCCGGGCGCTGTTTCAGTTCGTAGAGATTCTCCTGTTCCACGAACTCAAATCCGGCGGGAATCGGGTCTTCGATTTGCAAATACTGTTCGGCGCCCGTGGCGCTGACCGTCAGGCGCACTTCCATCACCTCGCCGCTCTTGAAGGGTCCCTGGACTGCCTGCTCCCTGTACACGATATGCCCCTCGTTGTTTTCCGGAACCAGCTTGTAATACTCGCGCAGAATGTTGAGCGCGGTTGCTCCCGTGGGCGAGGGGTTTGGTTCGCGTTTAAAGTATGAGGCGAATGCCGACCAGTAAAGCACGCCGGGTCCGGCCCGTGTGATCCTCACCTGATTGTCGCCTGGATGTAGTTGGGAGGCGTTTGCAGCCACCGTGATCGGCAATGGATTCTGCGCGTCTTTCTCCGTCACCTGCCGCTCCACCACTTTCTGGCCGTTCACAAAGACGTCGAGTTTGTAGTTTGGCTTCAGTTCGCCCGAAACATTCAGATAATCGATCAAGCCGAAGATAGCGCTGGCTGTTTGCTCGGTCGAGGTCCAGTAATAACCCTCTGAGCGCCGGTCGATGAGCCAGCGCGCGGCTTTGGGCAACAAATCGCTCTTGGGCTCGAGGATGGAAAGCGCTTTCAAGGCATAGGCGGTGGCTTCGAAAGAATTGTCGGAAGAGAAATCCAGCATGGGTTGCCGCGCGGAAGACCAACTCGCGTAAGGCCCTTCGATCTTCACCGACTGCTCGAGCCGTTTGGCGAAGTCCTGGGCGCGCGAATCGTTCATGCGCGCGAAAGTCAGCGCCAGCAGCGCATCGCCATAAGGCGAAAGTCGGGTTCCCGCATTGGCGGTGTCATCGATGACACGGGAATCGACTGTTGGCATCTTCTCTGAACCCTCCCGTTGTCGCTGCCTCATACGGTAAGAATCAGGCGGCGCAAGCTCATTCTGCGTCGCCTGTAAGGCTTGTGGCAGAGGCATCCCCGGTTTCAGGCTGGTCTCCAAGGCATAAATCAGGAAAGCACGGATGTCGGCCAAAGCGCGCGGATTCTCATTGATCTGCCGAACCAGCGATTCACGTCCGCGCTCCAGGCGGTCCTCATCAATCGTATATCCGGCGTCACGCGCCAGGGCCAAGCCGGCCACGACATAGGCGGTCATGAACGGGTGAGTCTGGTCAGTTTCCCACCAACCCCAGCCGCCATCTTCGTGCTGGAACTGGTAAAGGCGTTCGAGCCCGGCCGCAATCTTGGATTCCAGTTCGACCGATGGAGGCGGCGCCGAGAGGCCCAGGTCTTTCACAGCTCGGGCCACCAGAATGTTCGGCAGGAAGCTGGACATGGTCTGCTCGACGCAACCGTAGGGATAATTCGTTAGAAAGTCGAGCGCGGACATCAGCGTCCCTGCCACGGAGGGCGCGAGGTCGATCCGCAGCGACGAGGCGTCGGTGTTGATGTCCGATGGCAGGGTGATGGTCTCGGTGGTCTCGGTTTTGTCGCCGCTCAATGAGCCGGAGCGTGCGGCGTTCAAGTGCAACCCCCAAGGACGCACAGGAATAGTGAGTTCGAGCGCATCGGACTCCTCATCCGTAAGCGCTTTGCCGAGAAAATTCGCGGTGCCGATGGTGGAGGCCTGCACATTCCAGGTGACCACAGCCTCGCCGTTCCGGGGTACGTTGACCACGCTCTCCGGAGCGCCCTGCAACTCGACGCCCTTGGTGGCCAGGGAAAGGTGCGCCGTTTTGTCCTGATCCAGATAATTGTGCACGATGCCCGTGATCGTGAGAGCATCGCCCTGGGAAAGGAAGCGCGGCACCTCCAGCCGCAAGATCAAATTCTTGCGCGTGATCACTTTTTGCGTGACCTGGCCCACCAGGGTGTTGGCGGTCACGGCGCGCGCCGTGGCTCGCCACGTGGTGAGGGAATCGGGAAATGTGAAGGTAGCCCGCGCTTGGCCGGAGGCGTCCGTCACCAGGGTCGGCATCCAGTAAATCGTGTCCGGGAAATACTTGCGCACCTGCGGCTGCACGAGCTGGGCAGGATTTTTGAAGTCCGCGAGCTGAGTCGGCGCCCGCAACCGCGCCAACTGCATTCGCGCATTGCCGGAATAGCCCGTGAACCAGTATACGGTTGAGAACTGCGTCTGCACCTGGTCCCAGACGCGGGCGTAGAATACTTTGTCGGGAGGCGTGGTGGCGTCCGGTCGGATGGCGTAAATAGCTTCGTCCACTACCCCAAGGCTCACCTCCGCGCTCACCGGCTTACCGTCGGAGTTGCGGGTCGTGATGGTGTAGCTCACCTTGTCTTTGGGCCTGTATTGTGGCTTGTCGGTTTCCACCGTGACATTCAGAATCTTGTCAGTCGTGGGCACCAGCACTTCTTTGTTGGCCTCATAAAGTTGCTCATCTTTCACGAAAGCTACGGCGACAAAAAAGTTTGGCTGGTAGCGCGATTCAATCGGAACGTCCACGGTCAGCGAGCCGGTTGAATCCCCGTGCAGGTTCCACGTGTAGACCTGCTGACCTTCGGTGGTGACCAGCACTTGCGCGCCCGTTCGACGAGTAACGATGAGGACGTGCGCTGTGTCGCCCGGCTTGTAGGAATGTTTGTCCAGATAAATCTCGGGGCGCTGGTAGGCTGCTTCTACTCCGGCATATTGTGCGCCCGCCACCCACAGACTGGTATCGAAGTGTGCCTGGCGATGATTGGAGTCGAGCGCCATCCCTTCCACGGTGATCCCGTTTACAGATGCAACCGTATATTCATAATGCGCCACGCCGTTCGCATCTGTGGTCACCGAGCCGGTGGCGAGTTCCTTGCGATTCTCCGCTCGCCGCGCCGCCTGCCATGGAGGGCTATACCCTTCATAGGCGTAGAAAGCCAGATCCACCTTCGCTGAGACTGGTTTCGAATCGTAATCGAGCGTGTGTACCGTGATCTCCGCCTGGTCGCCGGCACGGTAGAGATAGCGGTCGGTATCCAGAATGACGACCACTGTCGAATACGTCACCAGCGCGCTGCGGCCTCCTGAAATCTCACGGTTGCTGGCATCGGTGACGTGCGCTTCAATCCGGTATTTCGCATCGCGCTTTCCGTTTTCGTCGACGTCTGTCGGGATCTTGACGGTCAGCCGTCCGTCTGCGTCAAGTTCGCCGTTCCCTTGGCTGATTTCCTGGCCGTAGTAGCTCTCCTCATAACCGCCTTCGTCTTCGCCGCCCTCGAATTCCTCATCACCCCACAGTATTCGCCAATAAGGGAATCTGTAGCCGGACCTGTAAATGGAATACTTCACCTTTCCTTTTGCGACCGGCGCGCCAAAATAATATCGACCCTCAATGGTGGCCTCAATGCTCTCGCCCTGCAAATAACGCGGCTTGCTCGTTGAGACTGAAACCTCAAATTCCGGTTTCTTGTACTCCTCGACTTCATAGTCTCCGCGGACGGATTTGTCTCCTGAGTGCGCCGTGATCTCGTACACCCCGAGGGCCGCCAGCGGACTGAGGGTCAGGGAGCCGTGAAAAGAGCCAAAACGCGAAAGCTCGAGCTTCTGCTGATACACAGTTTTTTGGTTCGGGTCTTTCACTTCAACCGTGACAGGTCCGGGCACATCAAGGCTGAACGCGCCAGCCCGCTGCGCGCGCAGGACGCCCTTGAATTGAACCTCGTGCGTGGGACGGTAAACCGAGCGGTCGGTGTAAATGTAGCCCACGACGTTGGTGGAGGACGTACCTACAAACCACCACGATTCGATGCTGGTCGCTGCCACGTCTCTGCCCGACTGCGCCACCATAATCGCGTCTTGAATCTTGATTTTGTCCAACCTCCCGGTCCACACGCCCGCCGCATCCGTACTTCCGCGTGCCACTTCCTGGTGATTATTGAAGATCACCGTGGTTGCCCCGGCGATGGGCGCGCCGGAACCTCGATTGGCCACGAAAAGCAGGATCTGGCCGGGAGAATTCTTGGAGACCATGGACAGGTCCGTAATCATCAGCAGCGTGTAAGCGCGCAAGCTGCCATTCGCGACCTCGACCAGGAAAAGGCCGTTCTGATGCAGGTCCACAGGAATCCGCTCGTGCTCGGAGCCGCGGGTTTTAGGCAGCAGCTCGCGCCACGCGGTCACAAGCTGGGCTCGGTTGAGCAGCGGCACTTGGGCGTAAGCGGTGACA
>Ga0187782_10002848_pt1 | contig 12840 bp, 10 predicted proteins | sample 0715_SJ02_MP15_2_FD_132454 | JGI IMG/M metagenome (GOLD analysis project Ga0187782, IMG submission 132454) | Tropical peat soil microbial communities from peatlands in Department of Meta, Colombia - 0715_SJ02_MP15_20_MG | ecosystem: Environmental > Terrestrial > Soil > Wetlands > Peat | place...
AGCGCGCGCTGCGCGTCGCCCAGAAGTTGTCGCGCGAGGGCGTGAAGCTCGGCGACCGAGTGGCGACGCTTGCTTGGAACGGCGCCCGCCACCTAGAGGCGTGGTACGGCATCTCGGGCGTCGGCGCGATCTGCCACACCGTCAACCCGCGCCTGTTTCCCGATCAGATCGCCTGGATCATCAACGACGCCGAGGACCGGCTGGTCTTCGCCGACGCGATGTTCGCGCCGCTGCTTGAGGGGCTGGCGGAAAAACTCCCAAGCGTCGAGCGCTACCTGCTGCTGACCGACGCCGAGCACATGCCGCCGACGAAGCTGAAAGCGGCGATCTCGTTCGAGGAGTGGCTCTCCGACGCCGACGGCGATTTCCGCTGGGCGGAGTTCGACGAGCGGACGGCTGCCGGGCTCTGCTACACGTCGGGAACGACCGGCCATCCGAAGGGCGTGCTCTACTCACATCGCTCGAACGTCCTGCACGCGCTCGCCACGACCGGCGCCGATTGCGCGCCCATCGGCCCGACCTCGAGCGTCATGCCGGTCGTGCCGATGTTTCACGCCAATTCCTGGGGCCTTGCTTATTCCTGCCCGATGCGCGGCGCGAAGATGGTGATGCCCGGAGCGAAGCTCGACGGCGCGTCCGTCTATGAGCTTTTGGAGAGCGAAAAGGTCACGATGACCGCGGCGGTGCCGACGGTGTGGCTGATGCTGCTCGCCTATCTTCAGAGAGAAAAGAAGCGGCCGACGACGTTGAAAAGGGTGCTCATCGGCGGCTCGGCCTGCCCGCCGGAGATGATCCGCGCCTTCGAGGACGATTACGGCGTCGAGGTTCGCCACGCCTGGGGCATGACGGAAATGAGCCCGATCGGCTCGGCCGGCTCGATCAAGCCGATCGTCGCCGGGCTGCCGCGCGAGCAGATTCTTGTCCTTAAGGCCAAGCAGGGCTGGGCGTCGTTCGGCGTCGAGATGAAAATCGTCGACGACGAAAATCGCGAGCTGCCGTGGGACGGCAAGCGTTTCGGCCGACTGAAGGTCAAAGGCTGCGCGGTCGCGAAATCCTATTTCAAAGGCGCCGGCGGCGAGATTCTCGACCGTGACGGCTTCTTCGACACCGGCGACGTCGCCACCATCGACGCCCACGGCTACATGCAGATCACCGACCGCGCCAAGGACGTCATCAAGTCGGGCGGCGAGTGGATTTCCTCAATCGACATCGAGAACTACGCCGTCGGCCACCCGGACGTCGCCGAGGCCGCCGTCATCGGCGTCAGGCACGCCAAGTGGGACGAACGGCCGCTCCTCGTCGTGGTGGCGAAGGAGGGTCGGACGCCGAGCAAGGAGAGCCTCCTTACCTACCTCGAGACCCGCATCGCCAAATGGTGGATGCCCGACGACGTCAAGATTGTGAAGGAAATCCCGCACACGGCTACGGGTAAGATCAACAAGGTGAAGCTTAGGGAACTATATAAGGACTATCGGCTGCCGACGGCTTAAGGTTTTCCTGGCGTCGGGCCGCTGGCGGCTTGCGCGAGCCGGCGGGCTGGCCTATATGGAGGCCATCAATCATCTCATAGCATTCGATCGTAAGGTCGGATGGAACATTGAGAGTGGGCCCCGGCCGGGACCCGCTCTTTTTTATTGCCACTCGGGTGGATATGGCCTCGAGCCTGACCGAACGCGAAACGAACGCCCAGCTCGACGAGCCGCGGCTCATCGTCGATGCCGGCCTTGCGGCGCGGGTCGGCGCGCTCGCCGAGCCGACGCTGCGCGATCTCAATCTTCGGCTCGTCAGAGTGAAGATTTCCGGCGCCGACGGCGGCACGGTGCAGATCATGGCGGAGCGTCCCGACGGCTCGATGACGATCGAGGATTGCGAGCGCGCCAGCGTCGCCCTCTCTCCCGTCTTCGACGTCGAGGCGCCGATGGACCGCGCCTATCGCCTCGAGATATCCTCGCCCGGCATCGATCGGCCGCTCGTGCGCTTGTCGGATTTCGAGCGCGCCAAAGGTTTCGAGGCGAAAGTCGAAATGTCGCGTGCGGTCGAAGGCCGCAAGCGCTTTCGCGGGCTGATCGAAGAGGTCGAGGGCGTCGCCGAGGGCCCGCGCGTGCGCTTGCGCCTCTCAAGCGAGGAGACGCATGAGGAGACCATCGCCGCGCTTGCGATCGCCGAGATGGGCGAGGCGCGCCTGGTGCTGACCGAAGAGCTCATCCGCGCGGCCTTGCGCAGGGACAAGCAGGCGCAGAAGGCCCTCAAAACTCGCCGCGAACGCCGCGGCGCAACCTCAAGGAACCAAGCGAAGGGCGCTGCCGCGCCCGCCGAAGGAGACACCCATGGCCGTTAGCGCCAATCGCCTCGAACTGTTGCAAATGGTCGACGCGGTCGCCCGCGAGAAGTCGATCGACCGCGGCATCGTGCTGGCCTCAATGGAGGACGCGATGCAGAAGGCCGCCCGCTCCCGCTACGGGCAGGAGACGGAGGTGCGCGCCGAGATCAATCCGAAGACCGGCGAGATCCGCTTCTCGCGCCTATTGCTGGTCGTCGACAGAATCGAGAACGAGGCGACGCAGATCACGCTCGCCGAAGCGCAGAAGAAGAACCCGTCGGCGCAGATCGGCGACTGGATCGCGGAATCCTTGCCGCCCTTCGACTACGGCCGCATCCCTGCGCAGGCCTCGAAGCAGGTGCTCGTGCAGAAGATCCGTGAGGCCGAGCGCGACAAGCAATATGAGGTCTACAAGGACCGCATCGGCGAGATCATCAACGGGCAGGTCAAGCGCGTCGAATATGGCAACGTCGTCGTCGATCTCGGCGGCCAAGGCGCGGGCGAGGCCGTCGTCAGGCGCGACGAGCTGATCCCGCGCGAGATGTTCCGCCCGGGCGACCGCATCCGCGCCTTCGTTTACGACGTTCGGCGCGAGCAGCGCGGGCCGCAGATCTTCTTGTCGCGCACCCATCCGCAATTCGTCTCCAAGCTGTTCATGCAGGAAGTGCCGGAGATTTACGACGGCGTCGTCGAGGTGAAGGCGGTGGCGCGCGATCCAGGCTCGCGCGCTAAGATCGCCGTCATCTCTCACGATTCCTCCATCGATCCGGTCGGCGCGTGCGTCGGCATGCGCGGCGTGCGCGTCCAGGCGGTCGTCAACGAACTGCAGGGCGAGAAGATCGACATCATTCCGTGGTCCGGCGACTCGGCGACCTTCATCGTCAATGCGCTGCAGCCGGCGGAGGTGATGAAGGTGGTTCTCGACGAGGATTCGCAGCGTATCGAGGTCGTCGTGCCGGACGATCAGCTTTCGCTCGCCATCGGCCGGCGCGGCCAGAACGTGCGCCTCGCCTCGCAGTTGACCGGCTGGGACATCGACATCTTGACGGAAGCGGAGGAGTCCGAGCGCCGGCAGAAGGAGTTCGCCGACCGCTCGGCCGCCTTCATGGTCGCGCTCGACGTCGACGAGACGGTGGCGCAGCTCCTCGCCTCCGAGGGCTTCCGCTCGGTCGAGGAAATCGCTTTCGTCGACTTGCGCGAGCTCGGTTCGATCGAAGGGTTCGACGAGGACACCGCCAACGAAATCCAGACGCGCGCGCGGGCGCATCTTGCGCGCGTCGAGGCCGAGCTTGACGAGAAGCGCAAGGCGCTCGGCGTCGCCGACGAGCTGAAGAAGATCGACGGCTTGACCGCCGCGATGCTGGTGAGGCTCGGCGAGAAAGGCGTGAAGACGATCGAGGACTTCGCCGATTGCGCGTCGGACGATCTCATCGGCTGGACGGAAGGCTCAGGCCCGAACGAGGCGCAGCATCCCGGCATCCTCGCCGATTTCGGCCTAACCCGCGAACAGACGGACGCGATGATCACCTCCGCCAGGGTGCTCGCCGGCTGGATCAGCGAGCCGCCGCCGGCGCCGACCGAGCCGACGGCTTAAAGGCGCCTTCAAGCCGAGGAGACTCCGTGGGGCGGCGAGAGGAGAGTTCAGCCGAGTCGGAGCGCACATGCGCGGTGACGGGCGAGAAGGGGCCGCCGGAGGCGATGATCCGATTCGCGCTCGCGCCGAACGGGACGGTGACGCCCGATCTGCGCCGCCGCCTTCCGGGCAGAGGCGTGTGGACGCTTTTAAGCCGCGCCGTCGTCGCCAAGGCCGTCAAGAAGGGCGCGTTTTCGCGCGGGTTCAAAGCGCCGGCGCGCGCGCCCGACGACTTGGCCGAACAGGTGGAAGCGGGGCTTAAAGAGGACGCGCTGCAGTTTCTTGCGATCGCGAATAAGGCCGGCGCCGTCGTCGCCGGCGCGGCCAAGGTCGCCGAGGCGGTCGCGGCCGGCGCCGTCGGGCTCGTTACGGCGAGCGACGCCGGCGCCGAAGGCCGCCGGGCGGCCGCGCGACTAAAAAAGACCGCCGCGCGGCCCCTCGCCGACGTGACGGCCTTTCCGTCTTCGCAATTGAGTTTGGCTTTAGGGCGGCCACTTGTGATACATGCTGCGCTCAATGCGAGCGAAGCGAGCCAGGCTTTCCTGGCGCGCGTCGCGAGGCTGAGCGCTTTTCGGGCAGACCGAGGGACGACTGAGCCCCGCCGCGATTCGGAGACGGCGGAGGAAGGCGTCCGCGTCGAGAAGAGCGCTCGCGCGACGCGAGACAACTGGAACGACGGATGAGTGACGCGGGAAACAGCGGCGATAAGACGATCGGCCTTGCGCCGAAGACAACCCTGCATTTGAAGCGGCCGGTCGAACAGGGGACCGTGCGCCAGAGCTTCTCCCACGGCCGCACCAAGGCGGTTGTGGTCGAGAAGGTGAAGCGGCGCGTCGTCGGCCCGGGCGAAGCCCCGCCGCGCGAGACGATCACGCTGAAGCCGGCGGCCCCAAAGCCCCAGCCGGCGGCGCCTGCGCCCGCTCCCGCCCCGCTTCCCGCCGCCCCGGCGGCCGTCCCCGGGCCAGCGCAGCCTTCGCCGCCCAAGACCGGCGTCGTCTTACGCACGCTGACGGGCGATGAAATCGAGGCGCGCGCCCGCGTTCTCGTCGAAGCCCGCGCGCGTGAAGGAGAGGACCGCAAGCGGCAGGAGGCCGAAGCCGCGATCCGCCGCGAGCGCGAAGCGCGCGAACGCACCGAGCGCGAGGCCGCCGACACCCGCAAGCGCGAGGAAGAAACCCGCCGCGCGCACGATGCGGCCATCAAGAAGCAAGCGGAGGAAGAGGCTCGCCGGCGCCTCGTCGATCAGGAGAGCCCTGCCCCGCCGCCCGCCGCCGGCCCGACCGTTCGCAAGTTGGGGCCGGCGCCCGTCCGCGCCGGGCAAGGGACGGCGCCGGCGCGCGCGCCGCTCGTCTCGGAACTCGAGCTGCGCCGGGCGACCGCCCGCCGCCAGGCGGGAGCGCTCGCGCCGGGCAAGACGCCCGCGCCCGGCCGCACGTCGCGCGAGGCCGATCATCGCCGCAACCGCTTAACCGTCGCCAATGTCGCGGAGGTCGAGGAAGAGCGCACGCGGTCGGTCGCCGCTTTTCGGCGGCGCACCCAACGGCTCAAAGGTCAGTCGGTCGGCGACGCAAAAGATAAAATCGCGCGCGAGATCGTGCTGCCCGAGACGATCACGATCCAGGAGCTCGCCAACCGCATGTCGGAGCGGGCGGTCGACGTCATCAAGATCCTCATGCGGCAGGGCCGCATGGTGACCTTGACCGACCTGCTCGACGCCGACACGGCGCAGATCATCGCCGAGGACATGGGCCACACGGTCAAGCGCGTGGCGGAATCGGACGTCGAAGAGGGCCTGTTCGAGGCGGTCGAAGAGGTCGGCGAGCCGCTGCCTCGGCCGCCGGTCGTCACCATCATGGGCCATGTCGACCACGGCAAGACGTCGCTCCTCGACGCGATCAGGCAGACGAACGTCGTGGCGGGCGAAGCGGGCGGCATCACCCAGCACATCGGCGCCTATCAGGTCACCGCGCCCGGCGGCGGAAAGATCACCTTCATCGACACGCCGGGCCATGCGGCCTTCACGGCGATGCGCGCCCGCGGCGCGAAGGTGACGGACATCGTCGTCCTCGTCGTCGCCGCCGACGACGGCGTCATGCCGCAGACGATCGAAGCGATCCGCCACGCGAAGGAGGCCAACGCGCCGATCATCGTCGCCATCAACAAGATCGACAAGCCCGAGGCCAATCCGCAGCGCGTGCTGCAGGAGCTTTTGCAGCAGGACGTGCAAGTCGAGGCGTTCGGCGGCGAAACGCTGAGCGTCGAAGTCTCCGCGACGAAAAAGATCAACCTGGACAGGCTGCTCGACGCCATCACGCTGCAGGCGGAAGTGCTCAATCTCGCCGCCGATCCGAACCGCAACGCCGAGGGCACGGTGATCGAGGCGCGGCTCGACCGCGGCCGCGGGCCGGTGGCGACGGTGCTCGTCCAGCGCGGAACGCTGAAAGTCGGGGCGATCGTGGTCGCCGGCGCTCAGTGGGGCCGCGTGCGCGCGCTGATGGACGACAAGGGCCTCGCCGTCGCCGAAGCCGCGCCGTCGACGCCCGTTGAGCTTTTGGGTTTCTCCGGCGCGCCGGAGGCGGGCGACCGTTTCGCCGTCGTGCCGAGCGAAGCGCGCGCCCGCGAGGTCACCGAATATCGCGAACGCCTGAAGCGCGAGCGCGACCAGGCGCGCGGCGGGCCGGTGCGAACGTCGCTCGCCGACCTGATGAGCAACGCCAAGGCCGCCGGCCGGAAGGAGATGTTGCTCCTCCTCAAAGGCGACGTTCAGGGATCGGTCGAGGCGATCGTCGCCGCCGTCGAGAAGCTCGGCAACGAGGAAGTCGGCGCGCGCGTGATTCATAGCGGCGTCGGCGGCATCACCGAATCCGACGTCACGTTGGCGACGGCCTCGAGCGCCGTCATCCTCGGCTTCAACGTCCGCGCGCACAAGGAAGCGCGCGACCTCGCCGAGCGCGACGGGGTCGAGATCCGCTACTACAACATCATCTACAACCTGGTCGACGACGTGAAGGCGGCGATGTCGGGCATGCTCGCGCCGACGCGGCGCGAGACGATGCTCGGCAACGCCGAGATTCTCGAGCTCTTCACGATCTCCAAGGTCGGCGTCGTCGCCGGCTGCAAGGTCGTCGAGGGCGTCGTCCAGCGCGGCGCGCAAGTGCGCCTCATTCGCGACAACGTCGTCGTGCACGAGGGGAGGCTCTCGACGCTCAAGCGCTTCAAGGACGAGGTCGCGGTCGTCCAGGCCGGCCAGGAATGCGGCATGGCGTTCGAGAACTATCAGGACATGCGGGTCGGCGACGTCATCGAATGCTTCAACGTCGAGGAGATCCGGCGCGAGCTCTAGGAGCGCTTTTGCCGACGAGGCGACGACCATGAGGGCAAATGTCACGCGGGCCGCGGAAGGCTTCGATCGCCGCTCGTTCACGGTGGCGGAGATCCTGCGCATGCAGGAGGTCGGCATCATCTCGGAGGAGGAGAACTTCGAGCTGATCGAAGGCGAGATCGTGCCGATGCAGGCGAAATCCCACGTTCACGAGCTGATCAAATCGGAGTTGAATGTCGCGCTCGTGCGCGCGTTGCCGGATCACTTCCGTCTCGGCGTCGAGAGCAGCATCTACCTGACGGCGCGCACGTTCGTGGAGCCGGATCTCGTCATCTATCCGAAGCGCATCAAGCTCGAAGACGTGAAGGGGCGCGACATCGTGCTGGCGATCGAAGTGGCGCTGAAGAGCCTCGCCTACGACCGCGGCTTGAAGGGCCGGCTCTACGCGCGCCACGGCGTCAACGAGCTGTGGGTGATCGACGCGGAGAGGCGCGCGACCTATGTTCATACCGGGCCGAGCGCCTCCGGATGGCGCTCGATCGTCGAGCGGGGCCCGGAAGAGACCCTCGTCATTTCGGCCCTCCCCTCCTTCGCGGCGCGTCTCGCCGACTACTAGCAAAAGCGACCGACCCGCCGCGCCTTGCGCGGTCGGTCCTCAAGAACAAGACCAGAAGTCGAAAATCGCGCCATGCCTCGCGCCCACGTCCGCCGCCCAGGCCCCTCGCATCGCCAAGAACGCGTCGGCGAGGCCATCCGGCACGCGCTGTCAGAAATTCTCGCCCGCGGCGAAGTCCCGGATCCGGATTTGAACCGGCGCTCGCTCACCGTCACGGCGGTTGAAATGACGCCGGACCTGAAATGGGCGCGCGTCTTTATCACCCCGCTTGGCGGGCAGGGCGCCAAAGAGGCGCTCGCGGCGCTCGAAGCCCAGCGCAAGGCGCTGAGAGCGCTCGTCTCGCGCCGCGTCAACCTCAAGTTCGCGCCGGACTTAAAGTTCGTGGCCGACGATAGCTTCGCGGCGCGGGCGCTGATCGACGATCTCTTAAGATCGCCGGCCGTCGCGCGCGACCTCGCCGGCGCGCAAAAGGACGGATCGCGTTGAACGCCCATTCCGCCGAGCTCGGCTCTAACAAGCGCGAGGCGCCGGCCCAGAAGCGCAAAGTCCGCTTCGACGTCGACGGCTGGATTTGTCTCGACAAGCCCGTCGGCGTGACGTCGACGCAGGCCGTCGGCCGCTTACGGTTTCTCCTGCAGGCGAAGAAGGCCGGCCACGCCGGCACGCTCGATCCGCTGGCCTCCGGCGTCCTGCCCGTCGCCTTCGGCGAAGCGACGAAGACGATCCCGATCGTCCAGGAGGGGGTGAAGGCTTACGAATTCGCGGTCAAATGGGGGGAGGAGCGGGAGACCGACGACGGCGAAGGCCAGGTGGTCGCGCGCTCGGACCTGCGCCCGAGCGAAGACGCCGTTCGTCGCGCCTTGCCCCGCTTCACCGGCCTCATCGAACAGCGCCCGCCCGTTTATTCGGCGATCAAGGTCAAGGGAGAGCGCGCCTACGACCTTGCGCGCGACGGCGCGCCGGTCGAGCTGGCGGCGCGGACGATCGCGATCCATCGTCTCGAGCTCGCGCGGCTTGAGGGCGATGTCGCGATCCTTAGCGCCGAATGCGGCAAGGGCGCCTATGTGCGGTCGCTGGCGCGCGACCTTGGACGCGCCCTCGGCTGCTTCGGCTATGTCGCCGAGCTGCGAAGGACGCGCGTCGGGCCGTTCGAAGCGACGTCGGCGACGAGCCTCGACGATATCGTCGACCGCGCGACGGCGCTGGCGGCGCTGCTGCCGATCGAGGCGGGCTTGAGCGAGCTGCCGCGCATCGTCGTCGACCGCGACGCAGCCGCCGCCCTTCGTCGCGGCCACCGGTTGCTGTTGCGCGGGGGCGACGCGCCCGTCGACGGCCCGGCTTACGTTTCATGCTTCGGCGCGCCGGTGGCGATCGGCGCGGTCGAACAGGGTTATTTCGTCTCCTCGCGCGTGCTCAATGCCGCCAGTTGAGCTCGCAACTCGACAAACCTGCGGGCAAAAGCCAGATTGCCGCCGCGGATCCTCGGCCGACGCGGCCGCGTTCGGCCAATTCGAGTAGCAAAAAGATGTTCTCCCTCGAGGATCTCGCCGCCGTCGTCGAAAGACGCTCGACGGCGGATTCGGCGAAGTCCTACACGCGGAGCCTGCTCGACAAGGGGACCGGCTATTGCGCGCGCAAATTCGGCGAAGAAGCGATCGAAACGATCCTCGCGGCGACGTCGGGGGGCGGCGCAGCGCTACGTAACGAAGCCGCCGACGCGCTTTATCATCTCCTCGTGCTGCTGAAGGCGGCCGCCGTGCCGCTTCCCGAGGTCATGGCCGAGCTCGAGCGCCGTTCGCGCCAGAGCGGCCATGAAGAAAAGGCGTCGCGCGGGTCTTGAGAGCGTCGGTCGGTCGATTGGGAAAGAGCGTCTCCTCATGAATGTCGAAACCCGCCGCCCCATCGGCGACGCTTCGCCCTATCGGCGCTTCACGCGCGACGAATGGGCGAAGCTGCGCGCCGACACGCAGCTGACGTTGACGCTCGACGACCTGACGAAGCTGCAATCGACCCACGACCCGATCTCGCTTGACGAGGTGGTCGCGATCTATCTTCCGCTGTCGCGCCTTTTGGCGCTCTATGTCGCGGCGACGCAGGGCCTGTTCAAGGCGACGCAGCGCTTCTTAGGCGCCGACGACGGCAAGGTCCCCTATATCATCGGCGTCGCGGGCTCGGTCGCGGTCGGCAAATCGACGACCGCGCGCGTCATGCAGGCGCTCCTGACGCGCTGGCCGAACACGCCAAAAGTTCAGCTCGTGACGACCGACGGCTTTCTCTTGCCCAACGCCCAGTTGATTCGCGAAGGGCTGATGGACCGGAAGGGGTTTCCGGAGAGCTACGACGGCATGGCGATCATCAGGTTTCTCGCCGACATCAAGGCCGGCAAGCACAATGTCGCGGCGCCCGTCTATTCGCACTTGACCTACGACATCGTGCCCGGCGAATCGATCCTCGTCGACCGGCCGGACATTTTGATCGTCGAGGGCCTGAACGTGCTTCTGCCCAACCGCTTGCAGCGCGACGGCAAGGAAACTCCGTTCGTCTCGGATTTCTTCGACTTCTCGGTCTATCTCGACGCCGACGAGATGCTCCTGGAAAAGTGGTACATCGAGCGCTTCATGCGCCTGAGGCAGACGACCTTCCGCGATCCCAAGAGCTATTTCCGCCTTTACGCCGACTTAAGCGACGAAGAGGCGGAGGCGACGGCCCGCTCGATTTGGCGGCGGATCAATCTCGTCAACCTGCATGAAAACATTCTCCCGACGCGCGCGCGCGCCAGCCTTCTGTTGCGAAAGGGCGCAAGCCATCGCATCGAAGAAGTGGCGCTGCGCAAGCTCTGAAGCCTCTGAAGCCTAAGATGCGCCGTCTTCTCGCGTCAGCGCTCCTTCTCGCCCTCTTCGCCCATCCGGCGGAAGCCGCCGCCATGAAGCCCGTGCCGCACGCGGCGCGGAGCGCCTGCGAGGGCAAGGACCTCGCGGCGGGCGTCGATCTTTCCGCGAGCAGGACAAAGCTCGCCGACGACCTGATCAATGGCGAGGGACTGCTGTGGCGCATAACAAAAGCCGGCCTCGCGCCGTCCTATCTCTTCGGCACGATCCACTCGACTCAGCCCGAGCCGCTCGAGATCGCGCACAAAGCCGCCGATTTCATCGACGGCGCCAGCGCGGTGGCGACGGAGCTCGGCGAGGTCGACGATTTGGCCAAGGCAAATCTCGCCGCCAAGATGCTCTCGCTCGCGCTCGATCGCGACGAAGATACGTTCGCCGGCAAGTTCGACGAGCGGGACGTGCCGCGGATCGAGGCGCTCGCGGCTGAAATCGGCTATCCCGCGGCGCTCGCGCACCACTTCCGTCTGTGGTTCTTCGCCGTCGCCCTTTCCCTGCCGCGCTGCGAGCGCATCCAACCCGCCGACGAAAAGGGCGAAGTCGACAACTTCCTCGCCGTCACGGCGCGCGAGAAGGGCAAGAAGGTGATCGGTCTGGAGACGGCGGACGAGCAGATCGGCGTCATCGCCTCGATCGACGACGCGCTCGCGACCGAACTTCTGAGAGAAATCGCCGATTCTCCGACGATCAGCGACGACGCCTTCTCGACGATGCTGCGCCTTTATGGCGAACACCGGCCGGCGGACATTCTCGCCGTGCTCGACGCGCAAACGGCGATGACCGAGGAGCAGGCCAAGATTGAGAGGGCGTTCTTCGACCGCCTGCTAAGCGGCCGAAACGCGCTCATGGCCGAGCGCGCCGAGCCGCTCCTGTCCGAAGGCGGCGTCTTCATCGCCGTTGGCGCGCTGCATCTGCCGGGCAAGAAGGGGCTGATCGAGCTCTTAAGAGAAAGGGGCTACGCGGTCGAGAAGGTGTGGTGAGCCGCGCTTTACTCGCCGTAAGGCGCCCAAATCGTCTTGACCTGGGTCGCGCGGCGCAGGAATTCGCGTCCCTCGGCTCGCGTCCAATCGCGGGATCCCGAGAGGTCCCAGGTTGATTTCAGATTTCCGGCGGCGGCGATCTCCATCGCCTTTAAGCCCTCTTTCGCGCCGGCGAACCACAGCGCGTCGACGCCGTCGTGCTCGGCAAGCGTCTTTGCAAGCGTCTCCGTCTCGCCGGTCACAATGTTCAAGACGCCTGCGGGCGCGTCCGACGCGTCGAGAACGGTGTAGAGGTCGGTCGCGCTCAACGGATGGCTGGCGGAGGGGATCGCCACCACGCAATTGCCCGCCGCGATCGCCGGCAGCGTCAGCGAAAGAAGCGCCAGCAGCGGCGCCTCGTCCGGGCAGACGACGCCCATCACGCCCCAGGGCTCGTTCATCGCCAGCGTCACGAAGCGCGTCTTTGTCGCGTGCACGGCGCCGTCGAACTTGTCGGCGAAGCCGGCATAATAGAATGTCCGCGAGATCGCCGCCTCGACCTCGGAGCGAGCGGCGCCTGCGCCGGCGCCCGTCATCGCCGAGAGCCGGAGGGCGAATTCGTCGGCGCGGGCGCTCAAGTTCTCGGCCAGATAATAGAGAACCTGCGCGCGATTATGCGCGGTCGCAGCGCCCCACGCGCTCGCCCTCGCCGCCGCCTCGACGGCGTTGCGAATGTCCTTGCGATTGCCGAGCCCGGCCTGGCCGACGCTGCGGCCTCTGCGATCGAGGACGCTGTAGGAATAGCCGGAATCCGGCCGGACCTGCTTGCCGCCGACATAAAGCTTGGCCGTGCGGTCGATTGCGCCTTCCGCGCGACGCTCGGGCGCGGGCCACGGCGCCGGCGCTATCGCGGCTTCTAAGCGGGGCTTCCTCGACGCGGCGGGCGGCGCCGCGCTCGGCCCAACAAGATATTCATGGAGCCCCTCGCGCGCGCCCTCGCGGCCAAAGCCGCTCTCTCGATAGCCGCCGAACGCCGCGCCGGCGTCGAAGAGGTTGGTCGAGTTGATCCAGACGACGCCGGCTTTCAATTTGGCCGCGGTCTCGA
>Ga0187782_10002849_pt1 | contig 12838 bp, 9 predicted proteins | sample 0715_SJ02_MP15_2_FD_132454 | JGI IMG/M metagenome (GOLD analysis project Ga0187782, IMG submission 132454) | Tropical peat soil microbial communities from peatlands in Department of Meta, Colombia - 0715_SJ02_MP15_20_MG | ecosystem: Environmental > Terrestrial > Soil > Wetlands > Peat | place...
ATCGGCGTCGATTTCGGTTTTCGGCGTCGAGAGCCTCACGCCGCAGCCAAATTTGGCTCGATCCAAGTGGAGCAACGGGGGATCGAACCCCGGACCTCCGCATTGCGAACGCGGCGCTCTCCCAGCTGAGCTATTGCCCCGACGTGCGCCGGGCTCGTTCGAAACGAGGGGCCCGGAGACAAGCCGCGCGAACATACGCCGGCACTGCGTGAAGTCAAGCGGCTCACCCATGGTATCCCGAGACGAGGGATCGCGCGAGCAGCCCCCAGCCGTCGATCGCGACGAACAAAAGGAGCTTGAACGGCAGGCTTACCTGCGTCGGGCTCATCATCTGCATGCCCAGCGCGAGAAGAACGTTCGAAACGACGAGGTCGACGACGAGAAAAGGCAAGTAGATCAAAAATCCGAGGGCGAATGCCTCACCGAGCTCCGTCACGACGAAGGCCGGGACGATGACGGTCCAATCATCCTCGTGCACGCCGCCGCGTTCGCTCTCGGGCCGCGCCCTTCGCGCAGCGTCGAGGAAGCGCGCACGTTCGGTGCTGCTGGAGTTGGCCGCGAGAAAGTCGTGCATCGGACCGCCGACCGCCTGCATCCCGTCGCGTACGAGCGTCGCGGTGTCGGGCAGCTCCTTGCCGGAGAAGAGCGGTCCAGCACGAGCCGCCATCCTCTCCCCGACCGGTCCCATCGCGATGAGCGTCAGCGCGGCGGCGAGCGCCATCACGACGGTGCTCGATGGAACGCTCTGAGCCCCGATCGCGCTTCGAACGATTTGAAGAACAGTCGAGATCTTCACGAACGCAGTAATGCTCATGAACGCCAGTGGCAAGAGCGAGGCGAGGGCCAGCGCGACGATCAGGCTCGCCGGGTGCGAGAGCCAGTCTGCGACGGGCGTCGACGCGGCCGTCATGAGCCGTCCGTCGGGTCGCCCAGATCCACGTCTCGGTGCTCCGCATGAGGCAGCGCGGACCCTTCCGTGGCGCCGACGGCTCTCCCGTGCGCCCCCGCGTCGGTCCCTGCCGGGGCTGCGGGTCCGACGGCCGAGCCCCGTATCCGCGCGAGCACCTGCGCAAATGTCAGACCGCGAGCCCGCTGCGTCGCGGGCAGATCGGCGTCGGCGACCTCCCCGAGCTTCGTGAAAACGCCTTCGCCGACACCCACGACGAAGACTGTGACCCCCACTTTCACGAGAACGATTGCGCGACGGGCATCGAGTGGCAAATACCCTCTCATCTCGATCGGTCCGCTCGATCGTGCCACTCCCATTCCCCGCGCGACCCACAGGACGACCACGGCGAGACCGCACACGCCGGCCAGCGTGACGAAGGTCTCGATGAGGTATCCTGTGTAGGGTGACACGCGAAAGCGGACTTTACCGCATTGACGTCCGCGTCGGCGGCCGCTAACGATGCCGCCCGGGTATTTCGGTGGCTCTTGTCGTCCAGAAGTTCGGCGGCACCTCGGTAGGCTCGATCGATCGTATTCGCAACGTGGCCCGTCGAGCCATCGCGGCCCAGCGAGCGGGGCACCGCGTCGTCCTCGTCGTGAGCGCGATGAGCGGAGAGACGAACCGCCTGCTGGCGCTGGCGCACGAGATCATCAAAGTCCCCGATGCGCGCGAAATGGACGTCCTCGCCGCGACCGGCGAGCAAGTCAGCGCGGCGCTCACCGCGATCGCGATTCAGTCGGAGGGGGGCGGAGCCCGTTCCCTCCTGGGTCACCAGGTCAAAGTCATGACCGACGACTCATTCACGAAGGCCCGAATCAGGGCCATCGAAGGCTCGAAGATTTTCGAGATCCTCGACCGCGGCGAGATCGCCGTCATCGCCGGATTTCAGGGTGTCGACCGAGCCGGCAACATCACGACACTCGGACGCGGTGGTTCGGATACGAGCGCGGTGGCGATTGCGGCAGCAATCAACGCCGACGAGTGTGAGATCTACACGGACGTCGACGGCGTCTACACCACCGATCCGAACATCTGCCCGTCCGCGAGGAAGATCGCTCGGATCTCTTACGAGGAGATGCTCGAGCTCGCGTCGCTCGGCGCCAAGGTGCTCCAGATCCGGAGCGTGGAAATCGCGATGAAGTACAACGTATCCGTCCACGTTCGGAGCTCGTTCAACGATCAACCGGGGACAATCGTGACCAAAGAAGACGCTGCACTCGAGGGCCTGGTAGTGACCGGAGTCGCGTACGACAAGGGCGAAGCCCGCGTCCATGTCGTCGGCATCGACGACCGACCGGGCGTCGCTGCGGAGCTCTTCGAGAAAATTGCGGAGAAGAACGTGTCCGTGGACATGATTGTCCAGAACGTGACGACGGAGCTCGACCCTCATGCCGCCATCACGTTTACCCTCGCCAAGACCGATCTCGTCCGTGCGAAGCCGCTGATCGAGCTGGTCGCCAAGAGTCTCGGGGCGCGGGAGGTTCGCTACGACGAGGACGTCGTCAAGGTCTCCATCGTGGGGGTAGGAATGCGGTCCCACGCCGGCATCGCCGCCAGGATGTTCCGCATCCTGGCCACCGAGGGGATCAACATCCAGGCCATTTCGACGAGCGAGATCAAGGTGAGCTGCCTGGTGGCGTCCAAGTACACGGAGCTGGCGGTTCGTGCGCTGCACGACGGGTTCGGCCTCGCGCGGTCGGAGAGGAGCTGACCGGCCCGGCTACCAGCCGAAGGTATATTCGACGCGCGCGAAGACCTGAATGAAGCTCGGGTACGTCGAGACTTCCGTGAAAAGCATGTGCTCGCGTACCGCGACACCGGCCGCCAGCTCGCGGTTGAACCGGTAATCGAGACCGAGCGCCAGAGCTCCACCGGGCAAGAGCTTGGGGCCTCCGATCTCGGATCCGAGCAGCTCGTAGCCTCCGACGAGCAGCCCCGCATAGGGCACCCACCGAAGCACGTCCAGAACGTAAGAGACGCCGGCGTCCAGGTTCGCCAGGGAGCCGGCGTGGCCCCCGAACGTTTCGAGGGACCAGGCGCCCTCGACCAGCAGGTCGAACTGGTCGGTCAGCCCGTATATCCAGTGGGCTCCAAGGCTGACCCCGGTGTCGGACCCGGCGCCGCCGATCACGAGAGCGTTTCCACCGACGTCCACCCCCAGGTGATTCTCGTGTTCGACGGCGGCGGCCGAATCGGCGAACACGATCGCGATGAGCGCACAGGCCGCCGCTGCGGCAAGCCTCACCTCGCTTCTCCGAGGGCGCGCTCGATGAGCTTGTGGAACTTGGCGAACGGCTGAGCGCCCACGATGACGTAACCGCTGGCCGAGCCGGACGGCACCACGAGAAATGTGGGCGTTCCATCGACTCCGAGCGCTTCGGCCGCGTGGAGATCGGCATCGATCTCGGCCTGATGCCCTCCGGCATCCAGCGACGCGCTCCAGCGGACCATGTTCAGCCCTAGGGTGCGCGCCTCGGAGTCCAGATCGGCCCGCGAGAGACGTGCGCGCTCCGACAGCAGCCGATCGTGCAGCTGCCAGAAGGCGCGGTCACCTCCTTGCGCTTGCGCCTCGCGCGCCGCGCGCGCCGCGGGCTTCGCATCGGCGTGGAAGGGGAGCGGCAGGTCGTGCCAGACGAGACGCACCCGTGCGCCATAGACCGCCTGCACCTCGTGGACCGTCGCCTCCGCGCGGATGCAGAACGGGCACTGGAAATCGGCGAACTCGTGGACCGTCACCTTGGCGGTGGGCAAGCCTCGCACCGGATCGCCGGTCGGCAGAAGGGGGACGTCTCTGCGTTCCGGATCGGCCGGCTGCTGGCCGTCTTTGACGAGCGTGTCGTAGAGCGCAGCGGGTTGCGTGCCGCCTGCCAGAAGGTTCTTCGCCGCCTTCATCTCTTCATCGATCATTGCCACGAATTCGCTTGCTGGCTGCGCGCCCACCAGGGGGCGACCATCGATGAAAAAGTACGGCGTCCCGTCCGCGTCGAAGTCGTCGGCGACGTCTTGATCCGACTGGATTTCCGCTGCATGCGCTCGCTTCGCGATGGCAGCGCGGACGGTCTCCGCTCGTGCTCCCGCGGATTCCGCCAAGTGCACGATCGTGTCCGTGGCGAGCTCCCGCTGGTGCGCGAAGAGCGCGTCGTGCATCGCCCAGAATGCGGCCTCCCCTTTCTCCGCGCGCACCTCGAGCGCCGCCTGCGCGGCCGGATCGGCTTGCGGGTGGAAGGGCAGGGGCGCGTCTTTGAAAACGATGCGCAATTCGTCACCGTAGCGGACGTGGAGATCGCGGAGCGTGTCTTCGACGCGCGCGCAGAACGGGCATTGATAGTCCGCAAATTCGACGATCGTGACGAGCGCCGTCGCCGGACCGCGCGCAGGGCTCGATCCGACGGGCACTCGGAAGCGAACGTTGGACGTCGCGGAGGTCGGGGACGTTCCCGGCTCCATGGGCGTGCCGCCGTCCGCAACCATCCCGCCCGCGACCGCACCGGCCTCTCCTTGCTCCGGCCGCGGCACCAGCTGCGGGTCGGCGCGTGTCGACGCGTCTCCGGGTCCTGCGACAGCGCCCGGTGCCCCCATGCCTGCAGCGGGTCGCGTGGACAGATCCGCTCCGCCGCATGCCGCGACGCAAATGATCCAGACGGCGAGGAGCGCGGTGCTGATCGATCGGTTCATTGGGATGACCATGCTCGGGCCGGAGCCGTCTCCGCGCGGGCGGTCGAGGCCCGCGCGAAGAAGGCATCCGGGGTTCGCACAGCGCCTCACCTCGAGTCGGAGAGCGCCCTCTCGATGAGCTTGCGGAACTTCGCATAGCTCTGAGCGCCGTTGACGAAGTAGCCGCTGGTCGCGTTGCCGGAGACGATGAGAAACGCTGGGGTTCCATTGATCCCGTCCTCGTTTCCGGCCTTCTTGTCAGCTTCGATCTCGCTCGTGTGGGTGCTGCCATCGAGAGCGGACTTCCACTTGTCCATGTTCAGGCTCAGCTCCTTGGCATAACCGTCCAGGTCATCCCTCTTCAGCTTCTGTTGGTTGCCGAACATCTTGTCGTGCAGCGCCCAGAACGCACTGGGGCCCTTCTGCGAGTACGCCTCGCGACCCGCCTGCGCGGCGAGCGGCGCGTCCGGATGCATGGGCAGCGGCATGTCGTGCCACACGAACCTGATACGGTCGCCGTAGTCCTTCATCACCTGCGCCACCGTCGGTTCGACGCGCCCGCAGAATGGGCACTGGAAGTCGCTCCATTCGTGGATGGTCACCTTCGCGTTCACGTTCCCGCGCGCCGGATCGTTGCTCGGAAGCGACTTGGGCACGTCTTTCTTCTCGGGCTCCGGAGCGCCCTTGCCCTCGCGGATCGTCGCCTCGTAGATCTCGCTCGGCCTGGTGCCCTTGGCGATGAGGTCCTGCGCCTTCTTGATCTCTTCGTCGATTACTTTGTCGAACTTCTCTTCCGGTTGCGCCCCGACGAGCCGGCGACCGTTGATGAAGAATTGAGGCGTCCCGTTGGCCTGGAAATCTTCCGCAAGATCCTGATCCGCGTCCAGGTCCTTCTTGTGCGTGTGCTCGTTGATCGCCTTCTTGATCTTGTCCGAGCTCGCGCCGGTCTCGCTCGCCAGCTTCACGATCGCATCGATGTTCGCCGCCGACCCGTTCGTGAGAATCTTCTGATCGGCAAAGAACTTGTCGTGAATCTCCCAGAAGCCTTTGTCGCCCTTCTCCGCCCGTACCTCGAGGGCCGCTTCGGCTGCGGGTTCGGCGGCGGGATGGAACGGCAGCGGCTCGTTCTTCCAGACCAGACGAACCTTGTCGCCGTACTTGTCGCGGACGCTCTTCAGCGTCGGTTCGACCCTTCCACAGAACGGGCACTGGAAGTCGCTGAATTCGACCACCGTCACCAGGGCGCTCGGATTGCCCAGCGCGGGGCTGCTGCCCACGGGGATCTTGAAGACCGTCGTGTCGTCGGCCTTCTCTTCCTCCTCCTTGGCGGGTTGCCCTTTCTTGTTTTCCTTCGACAGCTCGACGTACACCCGGTTCTTCGGCGTGCCCGACGCAATCTTTGCCTGCGCCTTCTGCAGCTCCTGATCGATCGTCTTCTTGAAGTTGTCGAACGGCTGTGCCCCGTTGATGAATACGCCGTTGATGAAGAACGACGGCGTCCCCTGCACCCCGTCCGTCTTGCCGTCGTTCAGGTCCTTGTCGACCTTGTCGGCCCACTTGTGGCTGGCGAGACCGGCCTTGAATGCCGCAAGGTCCTTGACCCCCGCCTCCTGCGCCCACTTCGCGTAACTGTCTTCGTTCAGTGCACTCTGATTTTTGAATGCCGTGTCGTGGAACTTCCAGAATGCGTCGCTGCCCGAGAGTGCGAACACGCCCTGCGCGGCCTCCGCGGCCGGCTTGGCGTTGGGATGGAACGGGAGCGGATTGTTCTTCCAGACGATTCGCACCTTGTCCGGTCCGTAAGCCTGACGCACCTGGTCGAGGGTCGGTTCAACGCGCGAGCAGTAGGGGCACTGGAAGTCGCTGAACTCCACGATCGTGACGGGCGCGTCGCGCCGACCCCACATCGGGTCCTTGCTGGTGATGGCGACGGGCGACGCGCTGTCGTCCCAGCCGCCGGTCTCCGACGCGTTGTCGGCGGCCGCCTGGCCGGCATGGCCGCGGCGCTGATCGTAGCCCCACATGAGAAGCACGCCCGCGAGAAAGCACAGCAAGAAGCCAATCACGGCGACGCCGGTATTGACTCCGCCGGACGCTTCCGACGCCGGCGTCGGCAGATTTTTCGTTTCCTGAGACATGGATTCACCTTTTGCGCTGGATAGTGGAAACTCGTGCGGCGTACGTAGCGCGGTCAACCGCGCTCGCACGACAAAAACCGAACGGTCCCCGCCGTGTCGCCTGAAAGACACGCGCGCGCCCCGACGGGGCGCATAGGCTTGACTCTGCGCGCGCGTGCACTAAGCGCGCGGAGGACGATCGATCCGCGACCGGACGCCCGCGCTCCGCCCGGTGATGCAGCGGATGTCGCGCGATTCCCGGCAAGACGCTGCGGCCCACTCGAGCGCCCGGGGTTGGACCGCAGTCGCGTCCGCCCCCTGCACCGACCACGGAAGGCGGCCCCGCGCACGCCCCACGGCCGCGAGGTACGAGGTGTCATCGCCCCCCGAGGGGCAGGCGCGCGCCCGAGCCACGGCCACGTCGGAAGCGTCGAGCGCCGGGGGCGCCGCAATCGCGCTCGCCCCGCGATCGTCACAGAACGGGGCGTCGGAAGCAGATGCCGGGCGTGCGAGCGTCCACAGCGCGACCGTGAGAGCCGCGAAAAGGACGGCGCGAAACGAGCGGTGGAGGGCCATAAGCGGCGGTTTGTGCCGGTACTTTGGATGCTCTTGCACGATTCGGCAAGCGCCTTCAGCGTGCGGGCGCCTCGAGCGCGCACACGGTGCGCTTCATCGCATGCTGCTCGGGCCACCCGCTCGCTTCGCTCGTCCACAATCTCAGGCGCGCGCTCGCCAGGGTGTCGCGCGCGCTCGCGCGTCGAGCCTCGACCGACGACGGATCGCTCACCTCGTTGGTGGGGAGAATGCGGACGGCGAGTCGGGCGAAGGCGGACGCGTCACGGCCCAGCGCCGTCCACCACCCAACCGGGCCGAGCGTTGCCGAGAAACGCTGCACCTCCTCTTCCCGCGGATCCCCCGGGGCAACCTCGGGGATGACTCCCGCCTGAGCTGTGACCACCCGCAGTCCCGCCGCGTGATGCGGGACGGCCGCCGCTTCGAGAGTCAATGCGACGACTCCGCGCGCACGCTCCGTCGTCAACTCGGCGACGGCGTCCGTCGCACAGCTCGGGGAGCCGCTCACGAGCCAGGCAATCGCTTTGCCGCCGTCCGACGCGGAATAGGGGAAACGCGGATCGCCTGCGCGCGCAGCGGCGACGTCACACAGAACCGGCGGTGTCACGGTGAGTCCCCACAGTCGCCCGCCATTTGCAGGATACAGGGACATCTCGCTCCAGTCGACGATGGGCGTCACGGGCTGCAGATCGAGCGCTGGAACCGCGCGGGAAAGGACGTCGAGCACGTTGGCCCTGGGCTCGCCCAGGACGAACCCGAACGGCGACGGCTCGAGCGGCTCGTCCGGGGAAGCGAGCACGACGACGGCCAAGGCATGACTTCGTCCCCAGCGGAGAGCTCGCGTGGCCGTCTGCCCGTCGAGCCCTGCGATGACGACGGCGGCCCCCTCTCCCGCCAGCTCGTCGAGCGACAGCTCAGTCCGCGCGGCGCTGCCCGTGTCGTCGCGCGTCACGAGACGGATGGCATCGTCCGGCCCGGGCTCGCCGGCGTCCGGCGCGGCCTCGGGAGGCGCACAGGCGATCGGGCCGGGTTCGTTCCGCTCTCCGACTTTCGGGCGCGCGGCTGCACTGCGCGCGCCTCTCGGCAAGCCCAGAGCCCACATGACGCCGCGCAAGACGTCCGCCGACTCGTCGCGCAGCCCGGGCGATTCAGACGGCAACAGCAGCCCGACGGTACGCCCGGCGACGACGTTCAGTCCTCGCCGGCTGTTGGCAAGCTCGCCCAGAGCCGTGTGGGCCTCCCCCGCCCTCGCCACGATTGCGTCCGGGTCGGAGTCGAGCAGCAGGCGCGCGAGCGTTGCGTCCCCGCTCGTCGTCGCGATCTCGACCAGCCTCCCCCACAGGATCCGCTCGATCTCGATGCCGTATCCGAACGTCGATCTCTGTGTACGAAGCGCTTCGAAGGCGCCGACCAGCACGTCCTTGGGCAGCTGCGCCACGATCTGGGTCACGCGCTCGACGGTGCTCGTCTTGTCCTCGTCGGAGCTGGCCCGGAGCCATGCATCCATATAAGAGATGGCTTCGTAGTCGCGATGCGTGGACAGCGCGGCGAGCGTCAGCTCTTCCTCGAAAATCCACCGCCCCATCGGGTCCACGTTCTTGCCGACGAGAGGGCGCAGCAGGGCGAGCGCCGCCTCCGGGTCGCTGTGAAGGCGCAGCGCCTTCGCTCGCGCGATCGTCCACAGGTCCCGCGCCGAGCCCGCCGGCAGCCCCGACGTGAGCTTGAGCTGGGCGTCCGCCGAGCCGAAATCGGCTTGTCCCAGCGCAACGAGCGCGAGCGAGATGCGCGCCATCGGCGCGATGTCGTCCCGAGGAAAGCGCGCGAGAAAGCCCTCGAGCATGGTGCGAAGCGCGGCCGGCGGCGTGCGCCGATCGACCCAGGCCGACCTGATCGCTCCGAACGCTGCCGTGGATTGGGGCGACGACGCGAAGAGCGTCACCGGTGCCGGTCCGGAAAACCCATTTCCGCCTGCGCACCCGACGAGAACCGCAGGGGCGGCGCAAGCCCGAGCGGCAAGAGGGAGGACAAGAGCGGCAAGGACGGCAAGGGCGCCGTCCCGCCAGGCATGCCGGACAATCACGCGCATTGGGGTAGCATGGGCCAAAGGCTTGCCGTCCCCTGCGCTCAGCCGTCTTTTGTCTCTCACCGGGCTCGCGCCTCTGGGCGCCTTCCTCTTGCTGCACGTCGTCATCAACGGGGCGGTCCTCTGGGGCGCCTCGACCTTCGATGGCATCGCAGCCGTTCTGCACGACATTCCCGCGCTATGGCTGCTCGAGACACTGCTCGTGTTCGCTCCGCTCGCGATTCATGCCGGCCTCGGGACATGGTTCGTGATCGTCGGAGCGCCTCTCGCGGCCCCCCGCCCCTACTCGCTTCCGATGAGGGCTGCAGTCCGTGCAACGGGGGTGGGAGCGGCGGTGTTCCTCGCGGCCCATCTCCTCGAGTTTCGATTCCGCAATCCCGGAGTTCGACTCGACGGCGCCGAGCTCGAAACGCTGCTTGCGGCCGACCTGTCGTCGACCACGCACGGGATCCCGTGGCGTGGGGTGTCGTATCTGATCGGTACCGCGTGCGTTTGCATTCATTTCGTCGCAGGCGTTTGGGGAGCCGTTCTATCGGCGCGCGGTAGCGCCCGGCGATGGGCCGGTCCTGTTCTCGGAGCGCTCGGGGCGCTCGTGTGGATGACATTCGTCGCCGTCGTGGTGTTCCATGCAACGGGCGCGCGGCCGTTTCGCACTCATCAAGCGGACCGAGCCGCGACGGAGCCTTGTCCGCTTTCGCCGCGTTGAGTCTTCCGCACGATCGGCGGCTCCGGAGCGCGGAGTCCGGCAACGGCTCGCTGCCGAGTCGCGATGGGCGATCTGCGACGCAGCGGGCGGCCGCCGGCGCGGATACGCGACCGAAACGTTCCGGTAACGGGTGTGCGCGCGCGCGGCGGCGATGCTGAAGGGGTCATGCGGTGGGCCGATTTCGAGTGGGCGCCATCGGGCTCGGAGGGCGCGGCTCCCGCAGAATTCGTGGAGACATTCTCGCGGTCGATGCCGGCTCGTTACTCGGTGCTGTTCGACGCCCGTGCCATCCGACGGCACGCGGCGGTCGCGTACCACCGCCAGAGCCGACCCGCCATCGTCGAGCTCTGGCGCGCGCTTCCGGACGGGAGCGCGGCCCTGTGCGTCGTCGCGGAGGACCGTCCCGGCCTTCTCTCGGCGATCGCCGCGGCGCTGGTGCTGCATCGCCTCGACGTCATCACCGCGCTCGTGTTTTCGAGGCCAACGGCACCGGAGGCGGCCGAGGCGGTCGACCTCGTGTGGGTGCGGCGAGCGAGCTCGACGGATGCCGCGGCGATCGGTGCCGACGAAGCTCAGTCCGTGGGCGAGGTACTTTGTGCGATCCTGTCCGGTGCAATCTCGGTCGAGCAGATCGCGTCTCAGGCCCCCTCGGTCCCCCCGACGAGCGACGCGAGTGTCGTCGTGCGCTTCGACACGGAGACCAAGAGCGACGAAACGGCCACGCTCGTGGTCGAGGCACCCGATCGCCCTGCGATGCTGCTCACGATCACGCTGGAGCTATTTCAACACGGAACGCAGATCGTGCGTTCTCTCGTGCGCACGGCCGAAGGCCGGGCCTACAACCGATTCGACCTGACGGAGTTCAGCGGTGCGCCGCTGGGGCCCGAGCGCATGGAGCAGATTCGGGCGGCGGTTTACGCGGCGCTCACTCTGGGCGAGACGCAACCGAGCGCGCCGCCGTCCGGCCCGGGGTGACGGCTCGGGACGAGCCGCGCAGGGAGGGCGGCACGGCGACGGCGACGGCAACGCGAAAGCCTCTCCTCGCGCGCGGGCGCGGCTTTGACACCGGCGACGGTTTCTCCTAGGGCACTTGCCGTGGCATCGTCGACGCCGCCCGCCCGCTCCGGATCCGAAAAAGCTCGTCGCGTCATCGTGGTCGGGGGCGGGCTCGCCGGGTTGATGACCGTGATCAAGCTGTGCGAAGGCGGGGTGCCCGTCGACCTCTTCTCCCTCGTGCCGGTGAAGCGGTCCCATTCCGTATGCGCGCAGGGAGGCATCAACGCCAGCGTCAATACGAAGGGCGAAGGAGACTCACCCCGCGTTCATCTCGAGGAGACGGTTTACGGAGGAGACTTTCTGGCCAATCAGCCGCCCGTCAAGAGCATGTGCGACGCCGCACCGAACATCGTCTTCATGCTCGATCGCATGGGAGTCCCGTTCAATCGCACACCCGAAGGTTTGCTCGACTTCCGGCGATTCGGCGGAACACTGTTTCACCGCACGGCGTTCGCGGGTGCGACGACGGGGCAGCAGATTCTCTATGCGCTCGACGAGCAAGTCCGACGATGGGAGCTGGTCGACGTCGAGGACGAGCGCGGCGAGCGTGTCGCTGGCGAGAGGATGGTCCGAAAATTCGAATGGTGGGATTTCCTCGCGCTCGTCACGGACGACGTCGGCGTGTGCCGCGGAATCGTTGCGCAGGACCTGAAGACGATGGCCATTCGGGCCTTCCCAGGGGACGCGGTATGCCTTGCAACCGGAGGTTGCGGCATCGTGTTCGGCCGATCGACCAACAGCGTCATCAACACCGGAACGGCCGCAAGCACAGCGTATCAACAGGGCGCCTGCTACGCGAACGGGGAGTTTATCCAGCTTCATCCGACGGCCATACCCGGGGCCGACAAGCTTCGACTCGTCTCCGAAAGCGTGCGCGGCGAGGGGGGTCGCATCTGGGTGCCGCGCGACGCCCGCGAGCAGCGCCCGGGCCGCGACGTTCCCGAGAGCGGACGCGACTACTTCCTCGAAACGAAATATCCAGGGTATGGCAACCTCGTCCCCAGAGACATCGCGAGTCGCGAGCTTTTCAAGAAATGTTTCCACGAACATCGCGGCGTCTACAATCCGCGGAGCGGCAAAAACGAGAACGAGGTCTACCTCGACGTGACTCACCTTCCGCGCGAAACACTCCGGAAGAAGCTCGCGGGCGTGCTCGAAATTTACGAAAAATTCGTGGGCGAGGATCCGGTCACGAATCCGATGCGAGTGTTCCCCGCGGTCCACTACTCAATGGGCGGCCTCTGGGTCGATTTCGAGCGCGCCGTGGACGGCGCGGTCATCGGAGGATCGCCGCGCAATCAAGCCACGAACGTGCCCGGCCTGTATGCCTGCGGCGAGGTCGACTACCAGTACCACGGTGCCAACCGCCTCGGAGCCAACTCGCTCCTCTCCTGCTTGTGGGGGGGAATCGTCGCGGGGCCCGCGATCGCCGCCTATCGAAGCAACATGGGCAAGAGCTCGTCGGACGTGCCGTCCTCCATCTTCGAGAGGGCCAGGAGGCGCGAGGAGCGCAACTTCGAAACGATTCTGGCGATGCGCGGCGACGAGAACCCGTACCTCCTGCACGACGAGCTGGCGCAAGCGATGCTCGTCGACTGCACGATCGAGCGCCACAACCCGACGCTGGACCGGGTCATCGCGAAAGTCGAGGAGATTGCGGATCGGTCACGGCGGGTGGGCGTCACCGATACGGCGACCGG
>Ga0187782_10002850_pt1 | contig 12837 bp, 10 predicted proteins | sample 0715_SJ02_MP15_2_FD_132454 | JGI IMG/M metagenome (GOLD analysis project Ga0187782, IMG submission 132454) | Tropical peat soil microbial communities from peatlands in Department of Meta, Colombia - 0715_SJ02_MP15_20_MG | ecosystem: Environmental > Terrestrial > Soil > Wetlands > Peat | place...
CGAGCCGGAGGACAATTGCAAGAGGGTGTTGTTCAGGTTGTTGTTGGTGACTGCGAGGTTGTTCTGAGCTGTTAATGAAGCTATGTTGTTGAGTACGCTAAGTGCCATGTAGAGGCTCCTTTTGTTAAAGTTTCCGGTTCGGGCGGAGCCTCTACGTCGCGCCGCAGGAGCTCTCTTCCGACTCACGGAACCGTTTCCAAACTCAACTTCCCTATCGGCACCAGCGCGCAAAGCTTTACGAACCCGCCTGGGCATTAGCGAAAAACCAAAATCGAAATTCGAAACTCGAAATTGGTAACTCGAAAGCGGAGATGCGGAGATTGGAGTCCGATTGTCCAATTTCACATCTCAAAAACTCGAAACTTGAAATTGCTAACTGGAAAGGGGAAAGGCGAAAACTGGTGCTCGATTTTCAAATTTCAAATCTCAAATTGGGTTTTTCGAGGCAGGGCCTGCCAATTCCATGCAGCAGCGTTGTAGCCTCTCTGCGTGGGGGAAAAGGGAGAGACCGGCGCGCAGGATCATCGCCGCCTTGTCCCGCTGCTCAAGCCGGGCATGGATGCTGGCGGCGCGCAGGAATGACTGCGGGTCACGGGGCGCCACGGCCAGCTTGTAGTCGGCGGCATTAGCTGCCTCCTCGAGCAGGTTGAGCCAGCAGCAGGCTTGAATCAAACGGTCGTGAATGTCGCTGTCTCAGGGCGCCTGCTTGACGGCCGCGCGCAGTCGTGCGAGACCAGGGCGGGTGCGCCGCAAGCGCACTTCGGTCAAGCCGAGTTTGCTTTCGATGGCCGGCCACGATTTACGGAAGGAGAGAGCGCGTTTGTAGCAGCGGCGGGCCGCGTGGAAGTCTTGCAAATCATAATAGGCATCGCCTAGCCCCTCGCAGAGATCAGCGCGTTGGCCGGAGATGGACTTGGCGTGGCGGAGCGCCTCGAGCGCCTCCTTAGGGTGGCCGAGAGAACGCAGCACCAAGCCGTGGTACAGCCACGCCGTTCCCAGGCGCGGGTTGAGCCGACAGGCAGCCGCAAAGTATTGGAGTGCCGCTTGAAAATCGCGGGTCACATCCATCTCCGCCAAGCCCAATTCCAGATGAGCCTGAGCGTCATTCGGCATGTCCTGCACTTTCTTTTGTAACAACTGCCGGTAGAATTGATTTTTCCGAATTCGAGTGGCGGGATCGGTCACGACTCCAAAGTGGTGGATCGCAAAATTGGCCTTATACACCACCTTTCCCGTGTCGCGAAGGCGAGGCCAAACGGTTTCATGGATGCAGCCCACGAAATAAATCTCGGGACGGCGGTGAAACAGCCTGGCGTTAATGTGTTCGACATAGGCCGGAAAACGCTGTGCGGGCGCGAACCCGGTGCGATTGGGTCGGGTGGGGTAGTCCCAGATCTTCACATCCATACCGAGCACGTAATCGAAAATGGGCACGATGTAGCCGTCGATGCCACGGGCGGCGATCAGTCGCGGGAGGGCGGCCTTCGCGTTCTCATCCAATTGCTCATCGGCGTCCATCCAAAGCACCCAGTCGGAATGCACCTCCGCGAGGGAGCGGTTGCGGGCGGCGGCGAAGTCGTTCTCCCAGGGAATAGATATACAGCGGGCGCCATAACGCTTGGCCACCTCCATGGTGCCGTCTTTCGAGCCCGTGTCTGCGATGACGATCTCGTCCACCTTATCTTTCACGCTCTCCAGGCAAGCAGGCAAAGCCTGTTCTTCGTCCCGGACGATCATGGAAAGAGCCAATGTGGGCATGGCGACTCCATTCATTGACGATTGTCGATTGGCGATTGCCGGTTGGGCGATTAGCCACCTGACTTCGAATCGGCCAGTTCCAAGCAGCAGCGCTGTAACCTCTCTGCGCCGGGAAACAGGGAGAGGCCCACGCGCAGGATCAGGGCCGCCTTATCTCGCTGCTCGAGCCGCGCATGAATACTTGCAGCGCGCAGAAACGACTCCGGGTCAGGATTCACCGCTCCTAATTTATGATCGGCAGCACTTGCCGCCTCCTCGACAAGGTTCAGCCAACAGCAGGCTTGAATCAAACGGTCATGAATCTCCCCCTTCCACGGCTCTTTCCCCACCGCTTCTCGAAGCCGCTCCAGTCCCGCGAGGGTGCGCCCCAGGCGCACTTCGGCCAGGCCGAGTTTGCTCTCGACAGCAGGCCAGGGCTGGCGGCCGGCCAGCGCGCGTTCGAAGCAGCGGCGGGCAGCATCGAAATCTTGCAGGTCGTAATAGGCATCGCCTTCACCCTCGGCTACGTCGGCGCTGCGGCCGGAAATGGACTCCGCCCGCCGGAGCGCCTCCAGGGCTTCCGCGGGGCGACCCAGACACCGCAGCGCCAATCCTTGATATAGCCAAGCCGCTGCAAGGCGCGGCCTGAGCTGGCAGGCCGCCGCAAAACATTTCAGGGCTTCCTCGGCATCGTGGAAAACATACAGCTCCGCCCGCCCACATTCGAGATGCGCCTGAACGTCCTGGGGCATTTCCTGAATTTTTTTGTGCAGCAGGCGCCGGTAGAGCTGGCGCTTGCGGGCTTGGGTAGGCGCATCGGAGATCAAGCCAAAGTGGTGGATCGCAAAATCCGCCTTGCCCAGCACTCCTCCCAATTCCACAATCCTCGGACCCACAGATTCGTGGATGCCTCCCACAAAATAAATCTCGGGACTGCGACGAAACAAACGGATGTTGCGGTGTTCGATGTAAGCCGGAAAACGGCGCGCGGGAGCGAACTCAGAGCGATTGGTTTTGGCAGGGTTGTCCCAGACGTTCGCATCCGAGCTGAGCAGGTAATCGTAGATGGTCACATAGTAGCCGTCGATAGCGGATGCCTTGAGCAAGCATGGCAAGGCGCGCTTCGCGTTCTCATCCAATTGCTCGTCGGCGTCCATGGAAAGCACCCAATCACAGCGTATTGCCTCCAGGGCCCGATTTCTGGCGCGAGCGAAGTGGTCTTCCCAGGGGATGGAGACACACCGCGCCCCAAAACGCCTGGCCACCTCCTGAGTGCCGTCCTGCGAACCCGTGTCCGCGATGACGATCTCGTCCACAAGATCTTTCACGCTCTCAAGGCAGGCGGGCAAAGTGCCTTCTTCGTCCCGGACGATCATGGAAAGGGCTAAAGTGGGCATGGCGATTCCTCCGTAGAAGCTACCAGCCGTCCACTCTCAGCTACCAGCGAGCCCGCGCTACGCGGATATGACCGAAGGCTGAGGCCCGAGCGCCGAGAGTTGAGGGCTGAGAGCTGAGGGGCTGTCCTCCTTTTCCCGTAACTCCAAAAGCCTCTCGAAGAGGTGAAACCAGTAGACTCGAGGAACGATCTGGTCGAACGCTTTCAAGACCAGTTCCGCCTCTGTCGTCTCACCGTTTCGCTGATAGAACAAAGGCGCGAAGTCGAGATGATCGAAACGCGCAATAGCCTGGGTCCATTCGGTTACTTGGCGACGGGACTGATCGAGCGAATCCTTGGTTTTGGCTGCCCAATCCGCATCGAACTTCCCGAACGGGCTTCGGCCAGAGGCAAGGAGACGCGGATGCTTCCTGAATAAGAGAATGTCGGCCGGGGCATAGACACGTGCGCGCTCGATCAAATCAGCAGCGGTGAAGATGAGATGGTCGTGCCACGCGAGCGCCTGAGGTTGATACAGGATTCGGTAGCCTTGTTGTTCCAGTCGGACACCCAGTTCCGTGTCTTCCGCAACTCGGAACTGGGGGTCGAAAGATCCCGCGCCCAGCACTGCCTCGCGCCGGATGCTCAGGTTACAACCGATGAAATACGCTGATTCGCGATAGAAGCCTGGTTGCAGGAAGGCTTGCGGAAATAAAAAACGCCGAGTGGCGAAAAAACTGCTCAAAGCTCGCTTCGAAGCTTGGCGGGGATAGTGGAAATGGCCCAACACTGCGCACTTATCATGGGCATGCTCACGCTGCACGCGCAGGTGCTCTCCCAGCAGGTCCGGCGTTGCAATCGTATCGTCATTGAACAACAGAAGATACTCTCCGCGCGCTGCCTCGGTTCCCAACTTCCGGGCAGCCCCCGCGCCGGCGTTCACCTGTCGAAGATAGACGAGCCGGAAGGACATGGAGAGCCCCTGGCACAGGCGCTCGGTGCCATCGGTCGACCCGTCGTCGACCACGATGGCTTCAAAGCGGTCCTTGGCCAGCGACTGTTGTTCGAGGGCGGACAGGCACGAGGCCAATACGGCGTACCGGTTGTAGGTTGGGATGATGACCGAGAGATCGGGATGTGTGCGCGCTCTTCCTTTTTTCCTCCTCTTTGAGGAGGGAGGCGAGGGGTGGTGGCCGCCAGAAACCACCAGCCCCTCCCCCCCCCTTGTGGAAGGAAGGGAGCTAAGGCCCGACGCAAGACACTCCCTGGCCTCCCGCACAAAGTCTGTCGGGGTTTCTGAAGTCCCGAGTTTGCGATAGCAGCGGTCAAGGTCGAGCAGGAGGCGGGCAAAGAAGGGGCTCCGGCGTTGACCGCCTTGCATGAAGCTGAAGACGTGGCGTAATTGTTCGAGTGCGGCGGTTGAGTTACCCTCTCCAAGAAGGAGTTCCGCCAGCGTGCAATAGGCGCGAAGGCGTGATGGAAGGCGCTCGAGAGCAGGACCCATAAGGATTTCGGGGAACTCCTTCTCAATTCTGAGCACCGACCATATAAGCCCGGCGCCATAAGGTTTGGGTTCGAGCTCAAGCGCTCGTTCCGTGACTCGGCGGACTTGGGCGACTAGGCGTTCGCGCGAGAATTGACTTTTCACAAAGTCGGCTCCAGCTTGGGAGAGTTTTCGCCACAGATGCTCGTCGCAGTAGAGACGTTTAATTTGCCCGGCAAAGTCCTCCGCCGTCGGAGCGAGTAGAACCTGCTTTTCATTCTGCAAGTTCAGGCCGTCGGCCGCGGCGGGTGTGGTGACTACGGGAAGGCCGCGCGCCAGAGCCGCCAAGACCTTGGTTTGAATTCCGGTGCAGAATCGGACGGGCGAGACAAACAGCCGGTGCTGCGCGAAGACAGCGTCCAGATCCTTCACATATCCGAGCGGGACAACACGCTCGCCCGCCAGGCCTTGAGGGAGGTGATGGCCTGCTATATGGAGCTCGACGTCCGGCAGGCTGCTAGCTATACGCGGCCACACTTCTTCGACGAGCCACTTCAGGCCCTCGAGGCTCGTCACGTTCTCGAAGTTGCCGAGGAACAGGACATTAGCGCGGGCGGCAAATTCCGTCACGGAAGGCGAGCCCTCACCCACCATGGGCAAGACTTCGATCTCCAAGCCGGGGACAACCGCCTGCAGGCCTTGGCGGTCGGCTTCCGAGATGGCCAGGACCATGTCGGCGCGCCCATAAATTTCGAATTCCCGCTGCTTGAAGTCGTGCGCCCTCTCGCGATCAGTCCACAGACCGGTCAATTCAGCCAGGCGTCGCTCGCGTAAGCCATGCTGATCGTAGGTGATCACGGCAACTCGCGTCCGGGGAGACCAGCGGCGGATTGCACTCAAGTAGTCCTCGGGCACCGATAAATGCCTCCAGAACCATAGAGACAAGATAGCGAGATCAAACTGCCCTTCCTTGACCTCCGCTTCGAATGTCCATTCCTGAGCAGCCTCATCCCCGAATCGGCGGAGATGTTCGACGTCGTGAGTGAAGACTTTGATACCCAATTGTTCCAGGGGCAAAGTGTATCGTTCGCGACCTACACCGAGCCGAGCTACATAGGTGAGTTCGTGACCCAGTGCCACAAGTTCCTTTATCGTCTGCATGAAACAAACATCGCTTCCGTTCAGATCCGGACGCGGCAGCGCTTCGTGAATGATCAGAATCTTCATTTTCATATACCGCTGGGGTCGGGAGCGTCAGCCCACGCCGGGAACGAGGCGCGAAGGCCATTCGTGCAAAACCAGCATCGCTGCCTCCTGTTCATATCCGAGACGCATCGCGGGCACCAGTTCCTGCCCACCGTTCTGCTGTCGCGGGCGGATAACGACAAGTGCCAGAGGGTTTGGGGCAATTCAGAGGCCAAAGAGCATTAGGGTAATCAAAGGAAAAACGGGCTTTGAATTGCCGCAGCTTTCGCTCGAGAAGGTCTGGCAACTTGGCCAGTAGCTTGCTTCGCACATCAGCGATGGGGGGCGGAAACATAAAGAGTGGCCAAAAACTCGGCAAGAGTTGCCTATGGGTAGAACGATTTGGCGACCCCGCTAGGGAAGTTTAACCATGGCACAAGCACATCAGCGTGGACTCGAGTTGTTTGGTGAGGGCCGATTTCAAGAGGCCATCGGCTGCTTCGAGGAGTGTCTACGGCAAGCTGAGACGAGTGAGGTTTGGAATGACTGGGCGACAGCGCAGTTCGCTTCTGGACGTGTTCCGCAAGCTCGAGAGGGCTTGAAACGAGCCCTCCAACTCGACCCACAGAACCATCAAGCCGTCGAAAATCTTCGCGTTCTAGCTGCCCTGGGCGCCTCGCCGCAAGAATCCTCAGGGGAAAGTCAGCAACGGGTTTTAGGGAGGAACTTGCTCGTTACGAGGTTTCTCCAGGATATTCAAGCCATTCCGGGCCAGGACCCGTCGCTTCACCCGAGTGTCATTGAAGCCATCCGCAAAACTCGCCTCGACAGCGGCTACTTTGTCGAAAAATGTCTGGAGCGGCTGGCAAGGGTCCCACTGGAGGCCTTCCCGCAGGCCCTCGCGGTTCTCGAACGGGGGGCTCAAACTGACTACCGCCTGTCTATCGTCCTCGGTTGCTACTACATGCTGGCGGAAGACTATGAAACGGCACTGCGCCATTTGCGCGCCGCTTGCGACGACAGTGCACTCGATCTGTTCGCCGAGAGTGCGTTGATCGCCTGCTCACGCCGCCAAGCAGCGAAGACCGGGGCCGTCTGCGAGTTCGAGGGAATCGAGGCGTACTTGGCCGGCAGCTTTTGCGATATACCATGGCGTCGCCTGGAAATCTACGACTGGGGCCAAGCGGCCCTCTGTTGCCTCGGATGGCTACCAGTGGTGGTAGGGGATCCGCGGAAGCAACCCTTGGATGAAATTTGGAATTCCGCGTTCGCTATCCAAATCCGCAAATCTATTCTGGATGGGTCCTTCCGATTCTGTAGCAAGATTCATTGTCAACGCATTGTAGCGCGGACTCTTCCCCGACGGGCGGGCGCGACTTCAACGTCGGGTAAGTCAACCCCAACCGCGGCCGCCATGCGGTCGATCGAGGTGAATCCAGCCGAGTTTTCCGCGCGTGTTCCGCGCGGGCCTGAAGAGCTCCGCCTATGCTATGACAAGACCTGCAACTTGGCATGCCCGCAGTGTCGCAAGGGCTTTTACCTGGCGACACACGAGGAGCAAGAGTGCATGGCCCGGGACTACTTCCCGTTCATCCTCCGGGCGGCCCAGCATGTCGGGACGCTGGGCCTTGACGGAGCGGGAGAAGTCTTCGCCAGCAAACACTCCCGCCACCTTTTCAGCCTGCTCAAGCGAGACCAATTCCCTCAACTGAAGTTTTGGCTTATCTCGAACGGGCAATTGCTCAACGAAAGGGCTTTCCGCGATCTTGACCTTTACGGACGTGTCCAAGGGATAGAGATATCAATGGATGCGGCTCGGCCGGAAACGTACCGCATTGTCCGGCGGGGAGGAGACTTCCAGCGGCTGCTCTCAAACTTGGCCTTCCTTGACGACTTGAGGTCTTCGAGCGCTGAGAGATTTCGGTTTGGGCTCCGCTTCGTCGTCTCCAACATGAACTTTCGTGAGATGCCTGAGTTCGTGCAACTGGGAAGAAAGTTCCACGTGGACGTCATTTACTTCTACATGATCCGGAACTGGGGGCACTGCTCGCGGATCGAGTTTGAAAGACTGAACGTCGCCAACCCCTGCCATCCTGAGCACCAGGACTTTCTCAGAGTCCTGGAATCCCCTCAGCTTTCCGATCCCATCGTGCACTGTGGAGACGTTGCAGCGTACCGCCGCCCGCAAGGCAAGCGGGATGATTAGGGCTTTCGGTGCCCGGAGGGCGAGCCGAAGTCGATGCAGTGTCAGCGCGAGGAGGAATGCCAACGATGTGGAGGACGCCGAATGGGTGATAACAGCGCTGTTCTAACAACTTCCCCTGTAGCTCCCGCTGCAGGCGCAAGCCAGTCCGTGAGCCTGAAGGCTTCACTTCGAGTACCCGACGAGGAAATGGTCCGGGCACACCGCCAGTTTGCCGGGGCGATGGCGGGCTTGCAGAACCTGGCACACACCCTGGTAGTCCGCTTTCCACAGGACCCGCAAGCCCGTATGTTCCTTGCTGACGTCCTCAAGGCCGGCGGCCAAGATGATCTTGCTGGGGAGCAATATCGGGCCCTCCTGCAAGTGACTCCGCCCAACGAACGCCGGCGAGTGGAACAGGCGATCAAGCAGTGTGAGGCCGACCGGGACTACTTCCCCCCTGCCTTCTCCGCGCACCTCGCCTCAGATCAATACGGAGACGGGGGGAATCCGCAGGTTTGGCGGGATTACGTGGCACATGACATCCAGCGGGGCAGGAGGATTGTACGGGAACTGCGTCTACGGATGCCGTTGCGGGAAAAACGTGTTTTGGACGTGGGCTGCGGGCATGGGGGAATGCTGATCGCGTTCGCGGAACAAGGGGCTCAGGCGACAGGGATTGAGCTCGATGCGGCCCGGTCTCGCATTGGGAAGCAGCGGCTGCGGGATCTGGGGCTCCAGGTTGATTGGCGCCAAGGCGATATTTGTGACAGGGAATTCACCCAGCGATTAGGGAGCTTCGACGTGATCGTTTGCCAGGATCTGTTCGAGCATGTGCTCGACACCTCGCAGGCCATCAGTAATCTTTGCACCCTACTCCGTAAGGGTGGCTTGCTTTTTCTTCAGGTTCCGAACAAGTACTCGCCGGAGTACATCCTGGCTGACCATCACTTTGGGTTGTTTGGGATATCACTTCTCTCCCGCCCCCAAGCCCTCGAATACTGGCGGCTCGCTTTCGGGGCGCCGCCGGAGCGCTACATTGTGGGCTACCTGCGCTGCGAAAAGTACTACCGACGGGCATTCGCGCGGGGTGGGGTTACCCTAGAGCCCACCGAACACTACCTTGGTATTGGACACTTCCTCCTCTATGCCCCGCAGATGTCATCGCTTGCAGACCGCCTCCGCCAGGATGTTTACCCGGGCTTACGGCCCGGACTCCAAAGGCGAATCCAAAACCGCGCCACCAAGGTTGCCAAACTGTACCTGCACGCCAGCCAGGTACTGAAAACCCTTGAAAGCAACCCGGCGCAAGTGGCGAAGGCGTGTGACTTGGTGGTGCGACGCCTGTGCAGAAGTATTTGGGGTTTTATCGGCACCAAGGCCAACTAGTTTGGCTGGGATTGCCATGGCTTGCCTAAACGCAGGTATCATCACAGCCGCGGGCACAAGAACTACTCCTGCCTGACCTTGAAATAAGGGTCAACGACTATCGCAAAACTTCCGATGACTAACTTGGTGGAGTTTCCCGAATGCTCATGGCTGGAATCTCAGCCGAGATCAAACCGGTGGCGGTCTGGCCAGACGTGTTGATCCCGCCGAGGGATGAAGGCAGCTTCACGGATTGCCGATGGAGTAATGGGAGGGGTGCGACCCGGCTAATGGGCACGCAGGATTCTGTCCCAAGATGCCTACCCAAGGGTTGGGGCTACGGGTCCCGCCCCGAAGGGCGGCGCTACAAAGCAACGGTAAGTGTCTGCTTGTGGCCGTGTGCCGCCGGATTCGAGATGATCTGTACCCGGAGCTGAGAGAATGATCCTGCTCACGAGGCTCAACAATCGACCGCTGGTCGTCAACTCGGACATGATCAAGTTCATTGAGAATACGCCGGACACGGTTATTACGCTGGTTTCCGGGGAAAAGATTATTGTACTCGAGACCGTTGCGGAGGTGATGGAAGAAATCATTAGCTTCCGCCGCCGGATAGTGGCGGCCGTGGGCACCCTGGTCCAGGCCGCCGGTGCGGCAGAGAGTAGGGGGGACGGACTTGGCGGTTGAAGCCTTTACGGCAGGACGCTCTCTGGCACGGTGCCTTGCCGTTGAGGGGTAGCGCGGACCCCCGGTTTTGAGGTACGCGGCTTTTTCTCAGACCCGTGGACAAGCCGCGGACCCCAAAACCGGGGTCCGCCCTACGTCGGGTCATGAGGAGATTGGCAGGTGGACAAATCGAGTCTGGGCGGTATTGCTCTGGCGATATGCGGGATCTTGGCGGGCCTGCTTCTGGAAGGCGGGAATCTTGGCCAAGTTCTGCAGCCCACCGCCGCCATGATTGTTCTAGGAGGGACCATTGGGGCGGTCATGCTCCAGTTTCCGCTCACTACTATCCTAGCTGCCTTTCGGAGTTTGGTGCGGGTCTTCCTGGAGCGAAAAAGAGATGGCCAGGCCGTTATTCGTGAAATTGTGGCCTTTGCCAAAAAAGCGCGCAAGGAGGGAATTGTTTCGCTCGATAAGGATCTGGAAAGGATCGATGAGCCCTTCCTTAAGAAATCACTCATGTTGGCGATCGATGGCACAGAACCACAGGAACTTAGAAAAATGATGGAATTGGAGCTCCAGAACCGGGAAGAGCAAGAGGAGAAAATCCCTATGGTGTTTGAGTCGGCGGGAGGCTTTTCTCCTACGATTGGAATCATCGGCGCTGTCATGGGGCTTATTCAGGTGATGCAGCACTTGGACAAGATGGATGAAGTGGGGCGGGGAATTGCGGTGGCTTTTGTGGCCACCATCTATGGCGTGGGGATGGCCAATATATTTTTTCTTCCCTCGGCCGGCAAGCTCAAGATCCGCATTCGACAAGACCAAATAGCGCGCGAGATGATGCTGGAGGGGGTGGTCTCCATTCTCGAAGGTCTCAACCCCCGCATGGTGGAAACCAAGCTGAAGAGTTTTTTGGCTGAGGCGTCCCAACAAGTGTCCCGACCAGAGGAGCCAAAACAGCCATGAGCCACAAGCGGCGCCATGCCGGGCACGCCAACCACGAGCGTTGGCTGGTATCCTACGCAGATTTCATCACGCTGTTATTCGCCTTCTTTGTGGTGATGTTTGCTTCTTCGCAGGTGGATAAGGGGAAGGTTGGCAAACTTGCGAAGGCGATTGAGGCGGCCTTCAAAGACCTAGGAATCTTCAGTCTTCCTTCCTCAAAGGTTCCACCCACCCAGATAGGGCCAACCCAGGAGGGTCTACCCACGATGACTGCACTGCGCAAACAAAGCACCATAAGCAATCTGGCCAAGCTCCAAAATGAGCTCGCTCAACAACTGGCGGGCGAAATCAAGCGGGGCGAAGTAGCGATCAAAGCGGGACGAGAGGGGTTGGTGGTCAGCCTTCGAGAAGTGGGTTTCTTTAATAGCGGCTCGGCCGACGTCAGATTAAGGTCTGAGCCCTCGATAGCGCGAATCGTGAAAATTCTAAAGCGGGGCCAATACCAAGTTCGAATAGAAGGGCACACTGACAACATTCCGATTCACACCCCGCGTTTTGCCTCTAACTGGGAGCTCTCCACCTCCCGCGCGACGGAGGTGGCGAAACTGTTCATTACTCGGTATGAGTTTCCTCCCGACGGCCTGTCGGCGGCAGGATATGCGGAGTTCCATCCTGTGGCCTCCAACCAAACCGCGGAAGGAAGAGCGCTCAACCGTCGAGTAGATATCGTTGTCGTAGCTCCCCCAACCAAGGCGGCGTCTAGGATGCGGGGTGGCGAGGCAGTCGGCCCCTCACGCCCTAGGGTGTTCCAGCAGTGAGGAGGTCCTAAGAGGGAAGGCATGCAGAAGCTCAACTCAAATTCGGCAGACAACCAAGCCCTGACCTTGTCATCCGATGGCTCGAGCGCGCGAGAGGTGATTCGCTCTCGCCTGGAGAAATTGAATTCCATACCTACCATTCCCGCCATCGTCCGGCCGCTTCTCCATTACATGGAAAAACCCCTTGATCAGATGGAAGTGAAAAGAGTCGTAGACATGATTTCCTGCGATGAATCCATCGCCGCACAGTGTCTGCGCATGGCAAATTCGGCCCTCTACTTCCTTCCGCAGCCTGTGAAAACCATCCACGGAGCAGTTATTGTGCTGGGAGTTAGACAGGTTCGCGAGATTCTCTTGGCCTGCTCCTTGCTCAATCTTCTGCCCAAAGAACAGAATCTGCTTCCTGCCTTGGCCCTTTGGGAACACTCCCTTGGATGCGCACTTTTGAGCCGGGAACTGGCCCGCCGGATCGATTACCCTGACCCTGAACGGGCGTACCTGGCAGGACTCTTGCATGACTTGGGTGAGCTTATCAATTTTGTGGCTTTTCGTGCCGAGGCGCACGCTTGCCTGGCTCGCGCATCGGCGGAGCAGATCCCTCTCTATGAAGTGGAACTCGCTTCGTTAGGCTTTACGCATTGTGACAGTGGCGGCGTGGTGGCCGAAATGTGGCGGCTGCCGTACCACCTCAGCGAGGTTATTCGGTTTCATCATAGTGTTCAGCAGACGAAGCTCTACCCGGAATTGGTAGCGCTGGTTAGCCTCAGCGATCTCCTCTGCCGGACTAACGAGTTGGGGTATGGGTATCGTGAAAAGACGCTCCCGGACCTTCTTCAAGCGGTCGAGTGGGATATCCTCAGCGAGAAATCTGCGAAGGCAGCCCGGCTTGGCCCGGCACTGCTGGTCCGGGAGATGAGCGCTCAGGTTAAACAAGTGCACAAACACGTCCAATCCGTCTTCAAGGGTTGAACTCCGTCGTTTATGCTTGTATCCCTGTCTGCCGAAAAACGGATTGAGGTCTGGAATGCCCGAACAAACCGTCAACGTGTCGCTTGAAGAGTCGTGCGTCGAAGCTTCC
>Ga0187782_10002851_pt1 | contig 12832 bp, 12 predicted proteins | sample 0715_SJ02_MP15_2_FD_132454 | JGI IMG/M metagenome (GOLD analysis project Ga0187782, IMG submission 132454) | Tropical peat soil microbial communities from peatlands in Department of Meta, Colombia - 0715_SJ02_MP15_20_MG | ecosystem: Environmental > Terrestrial > Soil > Wetlands > Peat | place...
CTCACCCCGGCGCGAACCACGACGAGGAGCAAGTCCCCGGTGTTTACGCGGAGCGCTTACGGGAAAGCATGAGCAAAGGATACTCCAACTTGATCGTAATCTGCAGCCCCTGCACCTGACGGGCAAGCCCATACACCCGAAACCATGGATGACCAGCGCGATTATCCGGCGCGCGAACGGCGGAGTCAAAGTGTGCCCGGGCGACCTGTTCCTTGGCCCGCAACAGATAGTCCTAGAACCAATGCGGACCGGACGGCCGAGACGGCCGGCTATCGAAGGAATGGATTGTGTTCGCGCTCGTCGCCGATCGTGGTGCTCTCGCCGTGGCCGGGTATCACGAGGACATCGTCGGGAAGAATGAGCAGCTTTTCGTGGATCGAGCGCACGATTTCGGGAAACGAACCGCCGGGCAGATCGGTCCGCCCGATGCTGCCTTGAAACAGCGTATCCCCTGCAATCAGACGGCGGCCGTGCTTGTGGGGCTGAGACGAAGGTTCTTCCTCTCGCTCAACGACGAGGCTGATGCTGCCCGGTGTGTGCCCCGGCGTGTGCAGCACGCGGGCAAGAAAGCTCCCCCACCGCAGGGTGTCGCCTTCCTTGACGAAATCGCGGATTTGGACTGTCTCGGGCGTGCGAATACCGAGCCACTGCGCCTGCATATAGAGCGAGCGGTAGAGCCCCATGTCCGCGTCGTGGATCAGAACTGGCGCTCCGGTTGCCCGATGCAGTCCGGCCAGGCCGCCGACATGGTCGATGTGCGTGTGGGTGCTGACGATCGCGCGGACCTTGAGCTTGTGTCGGCGGATGATTTCAAGGATGCGATCGACCTCGTCGCCCGGGTCGACAACGATCGCGTCACCGGTCTCCGCATCACCCAGAATGGAACAGTTGCACTGCAGCAGCCCGACCGGAAGGACTTCATGAATGAGCTCTTTAGACATCCGAGATCAGTATAGCAGCCGCGGCCTCTGCTACAGCGGTTGCTGATCCGGCTGCAAACCCGCTGCGACGGCATTCTGGACGCGAGCGAGCAGCTCGTCGCGCTGCTCGAACGTAAACGCGGAGGCATCGATGGGCTCGGCAAAGCGGATCGTCACGCTTCCGCGACGAACGATTTTCTCGCCCTTCTTCATCAGGCGATGCGCGCCGACAATGGACACCGGCACCACCGGAATCCCCGCTTCGATAGCTAGTGTGAACGCGCCCCGCTTGAAGGGACGCATTCGGCCGTCCGGGCTGCGAGTTCCCTCTGAAAAGATCACAAAGGAGAGGCCTTTTTTCAAACGCTGAACCGCGAGTGACGCGGCTGCCGAAGCTGACTCTTTATTTCCACGGTCCACAGGAACAAACTCCGCAACACGCATCGCCGTGCCGAAAATCGGGATGCGGAACAGCTCCTGTTTTGCGAGAATGCCGACCCGCCGCGGAATCGCAGGAATGAACGCCATCGGGTCGATACTCGATGCATGGTTGGCAACGAAGATGCACGGCCCGCTCGGCACCTTGTCGACTCCCTCCACGCGGACGCGAATCCCGAGCAGCCGAGTTTCTAACCTAACAAGTTTCATCGCCAGCCCATACATAAGATCGGGGTTGCCTGCGATGAGGCTCCACAACACCAACAACGGAAGAAGGAAGATCACCGCAAGCACGAGGGACGTTGCGACGAAAACCGTGCGGATCATGGCAGCGGCAACCGGCAAAGCATATCAGTCGGTCGTGCCGCGCAGGAGCCCGTTGAGAATGCGGCGCTGGCGGTCGGTCGGGTTCGCCGTTTCAACAATCGACGGCCGGCTCGCGGCCGATTTGAGTTCGAGCCCAGCGATAGACAGAAAATCGCCATAGGGAATCTCATCGGTGCCGGAAACATAGCGGCTGAAGAAGTCGGCGAAGCTCCTGCCGGAGACTTCCTCGACTACGGCGCGGATACCCGCGCTCTCATCATAGAACCGGCCTTGCAGCGCGTATTCGGCGTTCATCCTCCGCATGACATCGTCGAGGGACTTGTGGTTGTCGGTTGCGTCGCGAATGGCGAGATCGAGCAGCACGCCGACGATTTGTCCTTTGTTGTAGTACGAGATGCTGTGCTCGGGAGTGTTGTAGAGATCGTATTTTTCAAACCAGGCGTCCAGGCTCGATTCCTCGACGCTTTGCGACGCGCGGGCTGGCCGCGCCTGAAGCTCGGCGATCTGATCGGCAAGGTCGGCGTAGAATTGCGACTTCGACCACAGATCGGTCCGCACCAGAGCGTACGAAGCATAGGCGCTGGTCACTCCTTCCGCGAACCAGAGCGCGCGTGTGTATTCTTCTTTGGTATAGTCGACCGGCTCAAGCGCCTGCGGGCGGATGCGCTTCACGTTCCAGACGTGAAAGAACTCATGCGCCGCCACGGTTGCAGCACCTTCTGTGGACGTAGCGGAAATCGCGGTAGAGTTTCGATGCTCCATGCCACCGCCTTCCATGTCTCCATCCGGGCCGATGTGAAAGAAGAACGTATACTGCTTGGACGGGGGATCAAAGGGCGGGCCGCCCATCAAGTGCAGTTCGTACCCGGTGATACGATGCAGCGCATCCTCAAGAAACGCCTTGTTCCATGAACGCGAATCGACGACAACTCTGAATCGGCCGCCCGATTCAGTGAACTCGAATTCCTCGAACCTGCCCACTTCGACGGGAGCGTCCACAAGCCGGTCATAACTCGGCGCCGTGTACATGTTGTCCACGGGAACGGCGGCCAGTTCTGCAGCCGTTCGCCATCCGGAAGGAAGATCAACGAAACGAACCGAAACATCTTCGTTCCGGCGGTCAGGCACATACAGCAGGATCTCAGCGAGATTCATGAAGGCGTGGTGCGTATCGAGCTGGGAATTGAAAGGTCCCGGCGCGTTCCAATCGATTGCATACTGGATTTGGAAGCTGTTGTGATCGCCCGGCTGGCACGGCTGTTCGAGAGAGAAATGCCACGTTTGCTTGTCGATCTGGTGTTTGTTCAACGGAACGGCGACCGCAGCGGAGCAGATGGCGCGAAGCGACTCGATACGGTCGGCAAAGTCGCGGACGCGATATAGCGCATTCCACGCGGGAAGCGCCGTGCTCACTTCCCTGCCCTCCACTGGGATCGTCATCGTGATGTGAAAGAGATGATCCGCCGGATCCGCGAGCGAGACGCGATATTCGATTGTTGCTGATGAGGGTCGCGCAAGAAACAGACTAGCGAGAGCCACGAGCAACGCGACCACACAGCGGCAGCGGGTCATGCGCGGACACCGGCCCGCGCGTTGAGCTTCTCCAGAACTTTGGCTGTCAAGCCGTCGAAGCTGCCGTTGGACATGATCAGAACGAGATCGCCGGAGTTGGTGTTACCGGCCAAATATTCGGCGATATCGGCGGACGAGGCAAATGCCTTGGCCACGCGGCCACGTGCGCGGATCGACTCCGCTATCGCTTCGGGCGAGAGACGCTCGCCTTCTTCCAGCAACTGGGCGCGATTCACGGGACCAAAAAGCACAGCGTCGGCGAGCGAGAGCGCGTCGGGCAGCGCGTCCTGGAAGATCTTGCGGCGCATCGTGTTGGAGCGCGGCTCGACCGCCGCCCAAATCCTGCGGCCCGGCCAGCGCGTGTGCGCGGCTTCGAGAGTCAGGCGAATAGCGGTGGGATGGTGCGCGAAATCCTCGACGACCAGAACACCATTTGCTTCGCCCTTGATTTCCATGCGGCGGCGCACGCTTTGGAATGTCGCGAGAGCGTGTGCGATAGCATCGCACCCGACTCCGCGGCCGTAGGCCAGCGCGAGAGCTGCGAGCGCGTCGAGTACGTTGTGGCGTCCGGCGACGGGAATGCGGATGCGCGCTATTTCATTGGCGCGATATGCGACACGAAACTCGGTCGCAGAATCGTGCCAAACAATGTCGCCGGCACACCAATCGCAGCCGGGTGCCAGCCCAAAACTCTCCACCGGGCAGAATGCCTTAGCGGCAACCTCCCTCAGCTCGGCGCTTTCAGCCCAGATCAGGATGCGGCCGCGCCGCGGGACGAGATTGACGAGGCGGCGAAATTGCAGCGCGATTGCAGAGAGGTCGGGATAGATGTCGGCGTGATCGAATTCGAGCGAAGTAAGTATGAGTTCGTCGGGATGGTAGTGGAGAAATTTCGGCGCCTTGTCGAAAAACGCCGTGTCGTATTCGTCCCCTTCGACTATGAATTCCTCGCCTCCGCCGAGTCCGTAACTGCGGTCTCCAAAATTCGGCGCGACGCCACCAATTAGAAAATCCGGACGGCGGCCGGCCGTCTGGAAAATCCAGGCGAGCATCGCGGTGGTGGTCGTTTTGCCGTGCGTGCCTGCGACGACGATCGAGGTATGGCCCGGAATGAAATATTCTTCAAGGAGCTGCGGCATCGAGCAGTACGGAATATTCTCGTCGAGAATGTATTCAAGTTCTGGATTGCCTCGCGAGATCGCGTTGCCGATTACGGCCAGATCGGGCGCGGGCTTCAGGTTCTCGGGCCGATAGCCCTCATACCAACGAATCCCGAGCGAATCGAGCAGAGTTGAAGCGGGTGGATATACGTTCACGTCCGAGCCGGTGACATGGAAACCGCGCTCCTTGAGCATGCCCGCAACTGGCGACATCGCTGACCCGGCAATTCCGAGCAGGTGCACGTGGCTGACAGTCGCTCTGGAGACACCGGCGCTCATTTCATCGTTTCCCTGTGAATCACGCGCGCGGCACGCACGCCGGCTCGAGAATCTTGAGTCTACCCTGCCCCGAACTCGAAAGCGCGGCTGTCACGCCCAGCGGCAGCGTCAACATCGCACGGGAGGTGTGACCAATCGGCGCACCCCAGACTACCGGGAGACTCAAAGGAGCGAGAATGCGACGCGCGACGTCACGGACGGTTTCGCCACCCGGCGGCGCATCGCATTCGGGAAAGTCTCCCAAGACGATTCCTGCGATGCTTCGGAGTTTGCTCGCCTGTCTCAAATGCATCAGCGCGCGATCCACTTGATACGGCTTCATCGCACGGTCTTCGAGCGCCAGGATCGCGCCAGTTGTATCGATCTCCCACGGAGTGCCCAGCGTGGCCTCGACGAGCGTCAGGCAGCCACCCAGGAGCACGCCTTCGGCATTGCCCGGAACGAGCGCTTCTCCTTGCAGGTCCAGGGTCCAACCCTGCTTCGTTTCCGTCAGCGCGCTCAGGAGACTCGCGCGGTCGTATCCATGCGACGCGCCCGCCCCGCGATCAAAATTCGTAGCGACCATAGGGCCGTAGAACGCCACCCAGCCAGATTCTTGCCAAAGGAAGATTTGCAGCGATGTGATATCGCTCGCACCCAGCAGGATTTTCGGTGCCACTGGCACGTCCGACCTCACACGCTCGCCTTGCCGGTGACCTGGGAGCCCTTCCTGAAGACAATCGAGCAGATAGTTGGTTCCGTAACCGCCACGCGAGCAAAAGATCGCGCGGGTTGAGGGATCAGCGAGCGCCTCACGCAGTGCGGCCGCGCGCTCTCCCTTCGAGCCTGCGAAGAAGCTTTCGCTCGCAAGCACCGCCTTCCTATTGAATTCCGGCCTATAGCCCAGTCCCTCAAGCTCCTTACAACCCCGCATCAGCTGTTCTTCTTGGACGGGGCTGGCAAGCGAGAGGACGCGAACAGCGTCGCCGGGACGCAGTGCGGATGGCTTGAGGGGTTGAGGCATGTGGCGCAAACGAGAATAAGGAATTTGCAAGAGCGAGTCCATACGACGAGAGCTTAGACGCGGGCTAATAGTTAAGAGACGTTAATTCGGAGCGGACACCGGCGGTAGCAACGGCTTACTTGACCGTGAACGCAAGTTGCTTGGAGGTGCCGCCGCCCGGAGCAGGGGTCGTCACCTCGATCATTGCGCTCACACCACTGGCGAGGTCCGACGCGGGAATCAAAGCGATCACCTGCGAGCTGCTCACGAAGGCCGTCGCGAGCGGCGTGACATTCATGCCGACGACCCACTCGGCTGTGGACATGTCGTTGAAGCCCGAGCCTGTGATGAGAACCTCTGTATCACCGCTTCCCACCGCTGTCGTCGAGGGCGAAAGCGTCGAGGCGGACGGAGCAGGATTATCCGGCCCGGTGATCGGAAAGTTCATCGAAATTGACCCGGTTACGAGATCTGGTGTGTATACAGCCACGCTGGCTGATCCGGCCGTCGTAATGTCGGACGCGTTGATGCTAGCTGTAACCTGAGTCGAGTTCACAAACGCCGTCGTCCGGACCTGGCCGTTCCATGTGACGGGATCATTCGCGGCGAAATTGCTGCCGTTCACCGTCAGAGTGAACGCATCGCCCCCGGCTTTGACGCTAGTTGGAGAAAATGGGTCACTCATTGGATTGAGCGTTGGCGCGCCTGGCTGCACCGCCTCGATCGTGAAACCTCTCGGCGTAGACATGCCGCCCCCCGGTGCCGGGTTGACGACGGTCACATTGACGGTGCCGATCGAGGCAACGTCTGACTCGAAAATCTGAACCTCTAGCTGACCGGTTGTCTCATTCATCATCGTCGAACGCGGGAATCCGTTCCAATACACGAACGACGCACCCTTTGCGCTGGAAACGAACCCCGTGCCGACGACGAACAGCGTGAAGCCTGCACTCCCGGCGGCGATGTTCGAGGGGAAAAGGCTCGTGATGGCAGGGGTCGCATTGAAAGGAGGCGCGCTGCTGCCGCAGCCGCCCAACAGCATAGCGCCGGCCAGCGATGCGACCGCAGCCCAACGGAAACGATTCAAGTCTTCCTCCCCAAAAGCCTTATGAGTGGATCCCGAAGCCGCTCGCAGCAGCGGCCGGGAAAACGGAGCGAGGCAGACCCGCCTGCAAATCTCTCTGCCGAACCGCAACGATTGATAGCATCCTCGCGCTGAACCCGTCAACTCGGATTCGCTTTGCAGCTTCCGGGTTGGCCGCCGAACCAGTGGGCCGGTTTGATTCACCGTTGCCGCAGCCGACGAACGAGATCGCGCTAAAGTGTAAACGTCGTCATGCGTGCGAACTGCCGTGCGCGCGCCGTGATCTCTTTCCGTGTGACCTTCGCCAGACGCTCGACGCCGAAGCGCTCGACGGTGAAGCTCGCAAGCACTGACCCATACACCATGGCCGAGCGCAGCGTCCCCTCATTCACGCGGCCTTGGCTCGCGAGATAGCCCATGAATCCGCCGGCAAAGGTGTCTCCGGCGCCGGTCGGATCGTGCACTTCCTCCAATGGAAAGGCGGGCACGGCAAAGACAAACCCGTCGTGGACCATGATGGCCCCGTGCTCGCCGCGCTTGATAATCAGCGTGCGGGGGCCCATCTTGAAGACGTGCTTCGCGGCCCGAAAGAGATTGTGCTCGCCCGTAAGCTGGCGCGTCTCGTCGTCGTTGATTGTCAGGATTTGCACATGCTTCAAAGTTTCGCGCAATTCAGCCGGCGTCCCGCCAATCCAGTAGTTCATGGTATCGAGGGCCACGGCTTTGGGCTTTCGCTGAACTTGCTTTAAGACGGACCGTTGCAGCGTAGGGTCGATATTGCCGAGAAAGATGTACTGCGAGTCGAGGTAGCTCGCGGGCAGTTGGGGGCGAAACGCGGCGAACACATTCAGTTCGGTCGTGAGCGTGGTGCGCTCGTTCATGTTCTGGCTGTAGCGGCCAGCCCAGAAGAACGATTTTCCCGGGACGCGCTCAAGACCGGTCAGATCAATCTTGCGGCCGCGAAAGACGGCCTCGTCCTGCGCCGTGAAGTCCTCGCCGACGATTCCGACGAGGCGCACCGGCGTGAAATGGCTCGCCGCTAGAGCAAAGTAGGTGGCAGCTCCGCCGAGCGTGCGGTCCACTTTTCCGTGGGGCGTTTCGATGGCGTCGAATGCAACCGATCCGACTACAAGAAGTGACATGAGCGATCCGTATTGGGCGAGGCGGCAAAGGGCAACCGTCCCGAAATTGAGTGCCGTGACGACTGGGCTGTGATTTCCTGTGGGAAGGCGAAGTGCATCGTCAGGTGTGCGTGCCTCAGATGTATTTGCCGATGACGGGCGCGAGGCGCTTCTTCGCCGCCACCGGTATCTTCTTGCGATCGGTCAGAATCGCATGCGTGACGGCCGAGCCGCATTTGCACTGGCGCTCGTCGCCAAGTGTGCGAACAGCCTCGCGTATGGCGCGCTGCACGTTTTCGGCGTTCTTATTCAGATATCCGATGATCATATCGACGGTCACCGAGTCGTGCTCGGGGTGCCAGCAATCGTAATCGGTGATCATGGCGAACGTAGCGTAGCAAAGTTCCGCTTCGCGCGCGAGCTTGGCTTCCGTGAGATTCGTCATACCAATCACATCGAAGCGAAGCTGGCGATATGTGTGCGACTCGGCGAGCGTCGAGAAGGCCGGGCCTTCCATGCAGACGTAGGTGCCGCCGTCGTGCGCCTTCACGCCTGAACGCTCGCAGGCCTCGGCGAGCAACTTCGACAGCCGTTTGCAGGTCGGCTTGTCGAACGCGATGTGTGCTACGACGCCATCGCCAAAGAACGTGGACCTGCGGCCACGCGTGCGGTCGAAAAACTGGTCTGGAATCAGGAAATCCATCGGCGGGAGATCTTCGCGCAAGGAACCCACGGCGCTGACCGAGATGATTTGCTCGACGCCCAGCATCTTCATCGCGCAGATGTTCGCGCGATAGTTGATCTCACTCGGCGAGAAAAGATGGCCGCGTCCATGGCGCGCGAGAAATGCGACGCGCCTTCCCTCGAGGGTGCCGACCACGAACGCGTCCGAGGGGTCGCCGAACGGAGTCTTGACGCGAATTTCGCGCGTGTCCGTAAGGCCCGCCATGTGGTAGAGGCCGCTGCCGCCGATGATGCCGATCTTAACAGGCTCTTTTTTCGCACTGGCTTTCGGCTTTTTCGTCGCCATTCCTGCTCCTGGAATGAATTGCCGGCGCGGGATGAATCGCAGCGCTCGTTGCTAGTCGATCCTCGCGGGCTCCGCTTCCCATCCGCGGTTGCCGTTGCGCAGATATGCGGCGGGAACGGCGGCGTCATGCGCAAAAAGGGCGATCCAGCCTTCGCGAATCGCTTCGGGAACCCACCGCTTCTTGTTCTCCAGCGTCACCATGGGGAAAAGATCGTACCCCATAATCCACGGAAGCGGGAGGTGTGCCGTCGTGGGCACGAGATCGGCAAAGAAGAAAGCGGTCTGGCCGCCCCCAGTAAGCTTGACGCATTGCATATGCGCGGTGTGGCCGGGCACGCGGACCAGTTCGACACCGGGAGTCAGGACATGCTCGCCTTCGACGATGGAAAGCTGTCCACTAGCCCCGATGGGAGCGAAATTCTCCTGAAAGTAGCTCGCCTTGTCGCGCTCGGTCGGGCGCATTGCATGATCCAGCTCACCTTCCTGCACCCAATAGCGGGCGTTCGGAAAGGCGGGAATGACTTGGTCCAGCTCCATACGGGTGTTTCCGCCGCAGTGGTCGAAGTGCAGGTGCGTGTTCACCACAACATCGATATCCTCAGGGCGGAGGTCGAGCGCGCGAAGGCCGTCCAGCAGGAATGGCCCGTCGAGACCGTAGATGTCGCGCAGCCTGGGGTTCAGTTTGTCGCCGGCACCCGTTTCGACCAGGATGTGCTTGCCACCCGCGCGGATCACAAGGCAGTTCATCGCGAGGGTGATTCGATTGCGGGAGTCGGGCGGCATCTTCTTCTCCCACATTGGCCGCGGGATCACGCCGAACATCGCGCCGCCATCGAGCATCAGGCGCCCAGCCGAAAAAATGTGGAATTCGAGGTCGCCGAGCTTCAAGCGTGACTCCTCGACAGAATTTCATTCACCGCGGCGTAGGGGTCCTTCTTCCGGGCTGCCACCTGTCTGGCGATGACGTCGAATTCCGCTTCGCTCATCCCATTGCCCAGCGCTCGTTCGATCAGCCGCCTTTCGAGCAAGCGCAGAAGCCAGTCCTTCCAGTACGTGAGCTCCCTCTTCGGACGGTCTTTCGCTTGAAGAAAATGCTCGCGAAACAGCGCAATCTGGCGGGCCAGTTCTTCGATGCCCTTGTTCTCCGTGGCGACGGTGCGGACGATCGGCGGCTTCCACCCATCGCGCTCCGGCACGAGCTGCAGGATCGCGCGAAGCTGCTCTTCAAAGCGTTGGGCGCCTTCGCGGTCGGCTTTGTTGATCACGAAGATGTCCGCGATTTCCATCAGACCGGCCTTGAGGTTCTGCACGTCGTCGCCCATTCCCGGCACGAGCACGACCAGTGTGCAGTCGGCCAAGCGGACAATTTCGATTTCGCCCTGTCCGACGCCGACTGTCTCGACCAGAATCATGTTCTTGCCAGCAGCATCGAGGAGAAGCGTCGCGTCGCCCGTGGCTTGCGCTAGTCCGCCGAGATAGCCCCGCGTCGCCATCGAGCGGATGAATATGCCCTCGTCCGCCGCGTGGCCTTGCATCCGGATGCGGTCGCCGAGGATCGCGCCGCCTGTGAACGGGCTCGACGGATCGACGGCGATGATTCCGACACTTTTCTTCTCGGCGCGATAGTGCGCTGCCAGCTTGTCGACCAGGGTGCTTTTCCCTGTGCCGGGCGCACCCGTCACTCCGACGCGGCAGGCGCGGCCCGTATAGCGAAACAGCTCCCTTAGAAGCGATTCAGCCTCTGTCGTGCGGTTCTCGATTGCAGTAACAGCACGCGAAATCGCGCGGACATCACCGGAACGGATTTGCGCGGCCCAGTTTTCGAGCGTCGTGGTCATCAATCCATTTGCGGCCTGACTGCGCCAATCGGTGAGTTTACCTTGAGAGTGTGCTGACGCGAGATACTTTCAGCCTGGAGGAACGCTGCCGCAAAGCAGGCCGCCGATATGCTGCGCTACGTGGAGCGACTCGGTGTCGAAGCGCCGGGCTTACCACCTGAATACTCATCGTAGGCTTTGATGATGCGCTGAACCAGGCTGTGGCGCACAACGTCGCGTTCATCGAAATAGACCAGCGCGATGCCTTCGATCTTACCGACCACCTCGATCGCCTCGACAAGGCCCGAGCGCCGCGCGTCCGGCAAATCGATCTGCGTAACGTCGCCCGTGATCACGGCCTTCGAGTTGAAGCCCAGGCGCGTGAGGAACATCTTCATCTGCTCGCTCGTGGTGTTCTGGGCCTCATCAAGAATCACAAATGAATCGTTGAGTGTGCGACCGCGCATGAAAGCGAGCGGCGCAACTTCGATGATGTCCTTTTCGAGGAAACGCTCGAGCTTGTCGGCCTCAAGCAGATCGTGCAGCGCATCGTAGAGAGGCCGCATGTACGGATCGACCTTCTCCTGCAGCGTACCGGGGAGAAAGCCAAGGCGCTCGCCGGCCTCGACCGCCGGGCGCGCCAGAATGATGCGGTTGACTTGCTTCGCAAGGAGCGCCGAGACAGCCATTGCCACGGCGAGATATGTCTTGCCAGTGCCGCCGGGACCGATGGCGAAAACCATGTCGTACGTTTCGAGAGCCTCGATGTAGCGCTTTTGATTCGCGCTCTTGGGGGCAATGCTCTTCCGGCCGAGCGGACGCGTGCGCGACGGAGAAAACGCCCCATGCAAAGTCGAGGTCGGCTCCTCCGCCGCCACGCGGAGTAGCGCTTTCACTTCCCGGCTGTCGGGAATCCGTCCTTCGCGTACGCGGTCGTTGTAAGCGCCGAAAATGCGCGCGGCCCGCTCGACCTGCGCCGGATCGCCTTCGATTTCGATGTCCTCGTTTTTCAGGTGCGTGCGAATATTCAAAGCAGATTCAAGGAACTTGAGGTTCTCATCGAGGGGACCGAAGAGCTCGCTGAGCCCTCCGGCAATTCGCACGGTTTGTTTCATCAAGTTTTGGGACGCAAAAATAGCGTAGCGCGGCGGGTCTGCCCGGTCAAGTTGCAGGCTCGTGCCGTTCTAGTGAGTTACCGGAGCCGGAAACTGCACTTTGGGCACTTCGCGCGCCGCTTCGGGAGCCGCGAAGTAGGCGTTGTTGCGCTGGAAGCCAGCCCAGCCTGCGAAAATATTGTTCGGGAACAGGCCGATATATGTGTTGTAGTCCTGAATGGCGTCGTCGTAGCGCTTGCGCTCGACGGCGATGCGATTCTCGGTGCCCGCCAGCTCGTCCTGCAGGCGGAGGAAGTTTTCGTTCGATTTGAGCTGCGGATAGTTCTCGGTTAAAGCCAAAAGCTTCATTTCCATTCCGTAAAGTTGGTTACTCGCTGCGATCTTGTCCGTGGGCGTCTGCGCGTTCAGATACTGGGTTCGCGCCTTCGCGACGTCGTCAAACACGGTCTGTTCCTGAGCGGCGAAACCTTTCACCGTCTCGACGAGATTCGGGATCAAATCGGCGCGCCGCTGCAAGACGACGTCGACCTGCGCCCAGTCGGACTTGACCGTCTCATTCAACGTGACCATCTGATTGCGGCGCGAGACGTACATGCCGCCCACGATAAGGCCCAGAATCAACAGAACTGCGATCACCGCAACGAATGCCTTCATCAGAATCCTCCCGTCAGAAATCTGGCGCTACGCAGCTAGACCTTGTCGAGACGCCGGTCCACTTCACTTGTCGCAACCTCTACAAACTCTAAATACGAATGCAAAGCGGCTTCGATATCGATGTCCCGCTCTTTTCGCTTTCCTTCCCGAAACTCAATCAACGACTGAAACGCGGACGGGTCGGCGCCCGTCAGCGCGGCAACTCCGTCGACGGCAGCGCGCTTGCCATGAGGCATCGGCTGACCAAGGGCAATCAGCGCGTGCTTAAATAGCGCGCAAAAGGTAGGCAGCGAAGCCTGCATGATTCCAAAGTGCGCTTTTTTCTTCTGCGGC
>Ga0187782_10002853_pt1 | contig 12830 bp, 11 predicted proteins | sample 0715_SJ02_MP15_2_FD_132454 | JGI IMG/M metagenome (GOLD analysis project Ga0187782, IMG submission 132454) | Tropical peat soil microbial communities from peatlands in Department of Meta, Colombia - 0715_SJ02_MP15_20_MG | ecosystem: Environmental > Terrestrial > Soil > Wetlands > Peat | place...
GAGCTTGAACGAAGTCACCTGCACTATGACCGAGACGGCCTCCATCACGAACAGGCCGCCGACGATGGCGAGCACGATCTCGTGCTTCACCGCCACCGCCATCGTGCCCAGGAGCCCACCCAGCGCCAGCGGCCCGGTGTCGCCCATGAAGATCTGCGCCGGCGGCGCGTTGAACCACAAGAACCCGACGCCCGCGCCGATCAGCGCGCCGCAAACGACCATCATCTCGCCGGCGGCGGGAATGTGGTTCAAGATGAGATAGCGCGCGAACAGCGCGTTGCCGGCGAAATAGGTGATGAGCCCGAGCGTCGCCGCGGCGACCATGACGGGCACGATGGCAAGGCCGTCGAGGCCGTCGGTCAAGTTCACCGCGTTGCCGAAAGCGACGATGACGAACGGGCCGAACAACAGGAAGAACCAGCCGAGGTCGCAGACGTAGCCGTTGTAGAACGGCAGCGCGAGGCTGCTCGCGCCGGGCGGCCCGAAGCGCATCATGCCGTAGCAGGCGATCGCCGCGACCGCATATTCGAGCGCCAGCCGCGCGCGCCCCGAGAAGCCGTTGTGCGACTGCTTCGTCACTTTGAGATAGTCGTCGTAGAAGCCGATCGCCGCGAACCCGGCGGTGACGAACAGCACGATCCAGACGTAAGGGTTGCGCACGTTCGCCCACAGGATCGACGAGGCGAAGAGCCCGAACAGGATCATCAGGCCGCCCATGGTCGGCGTGCCCTTCTTCGTCAGCAGATGCGAGGCCGGGCCGTCGGAGCGGATCGGCTGGCCTTTTCCCTGCTTCAGGCGCAAAGCCATGATGATCTTCGGCCCGAAAAAGAACACCAGGAAGAGGCCTGTCGCGGCGGCGCCGAGCGTCCGAAACGTCAGGTAGCGGAAGAGATTGAAGACGCCGAGGACATGCGTGAAATCGGTGAGCCAGGTCAGCATCGCGTTCCCTCAGCGGGCCGCCGGCGCATAGCGCGCCCGCAGCGCCGCAACGACAGGACCCATGCGGCTACCGTTCGAGCCTTTCACCATCACGACATCCCCGGCGCGCACCGCATCGAGCACGGCGCCCTCGATGTCGGCGGCCTGCGCCGCCCAGTGAGCGCGCATCGGCGCCGGCGCAGCCTCGAAGAGCGCGCGCGTCAAGGGCCCGGCGCCGAACAACAGATCGACGCGATTGTCTTCAAGCGCCGGCGCGAGGTCGCGATGCAGGCGCTCGCCGTCGCGGCCGAGCTCGAGCATGTCGCCGATGACCGCGATCCGCCGCCCGCCTCGCCGCGGCGCCGCCGCGCCGAGCAGGCCGAGCGCCGCGCGCATCGAAGCGGGATTGGCGTTGTAGCTTTCGTCGATCAGCGTGAATTCCCCGCCGGGCGCCTCGAGCCTGACGCGCTCGCCGCGGCCCCGCTGCGGCGCGAAGTTTTCGAGCGCGCGCATCGACGCCTCCTTGTCCGCGCCGAGCGCGTCGGCGGCGAGCAGCGCGCCGACGGCGTTCAGCGCCATGTGCCTTCCCGGCGCGCCGAGCCGGAACTCGACCTCGCGCCCGAATGACCGCATTCGCACAAGCGACTTTCCCGCGTCCTCGCGAATCTCGACCAGCCGCGCATCGCACTCGGCGCTCTCGCCGAATTTCAGAACCCGCGCGCCCAGCGCCGCCGCGCGCGCCGCGAGACGCTCGAATTGCGGCGCGTCGCGATTGAGGACAGCGACGCCGTCGGGCTCCAGCCCCAGAAAAATCTCGGCTTTCGCGTCGGCGATCGCCTCGAGCGAGCCCAGGTATTCGATGTGCACGGGGGCGATTGTCGTCATCAGCGCCACATGCGGGCGCGCCTGCGGGGCAAGCGCGGCGATTTCGCCCGCATGGTTCATGCCGATCTCGAACACGCCGAAGGCGGCGCCGCGCGGCAACCGCGCGAGCGTCAGGGGCACGCCCCAGTGGTTGTTGTAAGAGGCGGCCGACGCATGCGTCGCGCCGCTCTCGGCCAGCGCGAGGCGCAACATTTCCTTGACGCTTGTCTTGCCGACCGAGCCCGTCACCGCGACGATGCGGGCCTTCGACCGCGCCCGCGCCGCGGCGCCGAGCCGCTCCAGCGCTTTCAGCGTGTCGTCGGCCGAATAGAGCGAGCCGTATTCTGAAAGCGCGTCCGCGCGAGCGAACGCGACGACCGCCGCTGCGGCGCCCGCCTCGAAGGCCTTGGCGACGAAGTCGTGGCCGTCATTCGCCTCGCCCCTGATGGCGACGAAGAGATCGCCTTCTTGCAGCGTCCGCGTGTCGATCGACACGCCGTTCACGGGGGCGCGAAGCGGCGCGCTCGGCGGCCCGAGCGCGGCGCGAAGCTCCTCTTCGCTCCACAGCGCCTCGCTCACGCCGCCTCCTTCAAAGCCGCGCGCGCTTCGTCGGCGTCGCTGAACGGCAGCGTGCGTCCGCCGATGATCTGCCCGGTCTCGTGGCCCTTGCCGGCGATGATGAGCGCGTCGCCGACTTTAAGCATCGCCACGCCCGCCCGGATCGCCTCGGCGCGGTCGCCGATCTCGCGCGCGCCGGGCGCGGCGGCGAGGATCGCGGCGCGGATCGCCGCCGGCTCCTCGCTGCGCGGATTGTCGTCGGTGACGATGGCGATGTCGGCGCCCTTAACCGCGATCGCGCCCATCATCGGCCGCTTGCCGGGATCGCGGTCGCCGCCGCAGCCGAAAACGACGACGAGCCGCCCCTTCACGAACGGCCGCAGCGCCAAGAGCGCCTTTTCGAGCGCGTCGGGCTTGTGGGCGTAGTCGATGAAAACCGGCGCGCCGTCGCGCTCGCCGACCCGCTCGAGGCGCCCCGGCGCGCCCTCGATCCGCTCGAGCGCCGCCAGCGCACTTCGCGCGTCTTCGCCGCACGCAATGCACAGCCCCGCCGCGACGAGCGCATTCGAAACCTGGAAGTCGCCGGGCAGCGGCAGCAGAATCTCTTGGCGACCGCCGGCGAGGCTCACGGTCAAGCGCGTGGCAAAGCCTTCGCGGCTCGCGGCGTCGAGCCGGATCGCTTCGCCGCGCCTACCGACCAAGACGATTTTCAAGCCGCGCTCGCGCGCTGCGGCGATGACCCGTGGCGCGACGTCGCTATCGGCGTCGACGACGGCCGGCGCGCCGTCCGGAAGCAACACACGAAACAGGCGCAGCTTGGCGGCAAGATAGTCTTCCTCGCTCGCGTGGTAGTCCATGTGGTCGCGCGACAGATTGGTGAAGGCGCCCGCCGTCAGCCGCACGCCGTCGAGGCGCTTCTGGTCGAGGCCGTGCGAAGACGCCTCCAACGAAAGATGCGTGACGCCGGCCTCGGTGAGCTCCGCGAGCAGGCGATGCAACTGGATCGGATCGGGCGTCGTCAGCGAGCCGTAGACGTTGAGGCGCCGCGACACGACGCCGATCGTGCCGAGCGAGGCGGACTCGCGCCCGAGCGACTGAAAGATCTGCCGCGCGAAGGCGGCGACCGAGGTCTTGCCGCTCGTGCCGGTGACCGCGACGATCATCTGAGGCTGCCGGCGGAAGAAGCGCTCGGCGGCCCGCGCCAGCGTCTGGCGCGCGTCGGCGACCTTGAGGAAGGCGGGCGTCTCAAAGGCCGGCGCGCGTTCCGCCACCACGAGCGCCGCGCCCTTGGCGACGGCGTCCTTGGCGAAGCGCAGCCCGTCGTCGCGGGCGCCGGCGATGGCGAAGAAGGCGTCGCCCGTCTTCGCGACGCGGCTGTCGAGGCAGAGGCCGGAGACCTCTAGCTCCTGAAGCCCGGCGTCGGCGCCGGCAAGATCGAAGAGCTCGCCCGCGCGCATCACTCCTTCGCCACCCTCTCCGCATCGTAGCCGTAGCCGAGCTTGGCGATAAGCGGGAATGGATTGCTCGGGATCTCGGCGAACGGCCCGACGCCCTCAAGCGGCTCGACGCGCGCGATCAGCTTTCCGGTCACCCGCCCCGAATTGTAGGCGCCGGTGTGATAGCCGCCGTCGCCCGGCGCGGCTTGCGGCTGGTCGTAGAGCACGAGGTAGAGATACTTCGGCTTGTCGGCGGGCGTGATGGCCATGAAGGTGGTGAACACGCTGGTGTGGTCGTAGTGGCCGTGCACCAGCCGATCGGCCGTGCCGGTCTTGCCCCCGACATAATAGCCCGGAATGTTGGCGTAGCCCGCCGTGCCATGTGTGGCGTTCGAGCGCATCAGGTAGCGCATCGATTCCGACGTTTGGTCGCTGACGACCTTCACGCTCGCCGCCATCGCCGTCGCTTCGTCGCGCGGCAGGAAGGTCGGGGTCATCAGATGGCCGCCGTTGACGAGAGCGGCGACCGCCATCAGCGCCTGGATCGGCGCGACGTTGAGGCCCTGGCCGAAGGCGATGGTCATGGTGTTCAGTTCGCCCCAACGCTTCGGCACGAGCGGCTCGGCGTTCTCGGGCAGCTCGGTCTTCAGGCGATCGAGCTGGCCCATCTTCTTCAAGAACGCCTTATGCGCCTCGACGCCGATCATCAGCGCGAGCCGCGCCGTGCCGATGTTGGAGGAATGGGTGAACACTTCCGGCACGCTCAACACGCGATGGGTCGCGTGGAAGTCGTGAATGGTGAAGCGGCCGTAGCGCAGGCTGTCGCGCGCGTCGACATGCGTTCCGAGGTTGACCTTGCCGGAATCGAGCGCCATGGCGATCGACAGCGCCTTGAAGGTCGAGCCCATTTCGTAGACGCCGACATTGATCCGGTTGATCTTGGTCGGGTCCTTCATGTCGCCGGGATTGTTGGGGTCGAAGTCGGGCAGCGATTCGAGCGCGACGATCTCGCCGGTGTCGACGTCGATGATCGCGCCGGCCGCCGCCTTGGCGCGATAGCGCTCGAGGCCGGCGGCGAGTTCTTCGCGCAGCGCGTAGGTCGCCTTGAGATCGATCGAAAGCCTCACGGGCTTAAGCTTCTCCGGGTCGACGACGAAGCCCGGCACGTGCGGGTCGGTCAGGCTCTGCTCGTCCAGGTATTTCTCCATGCCGGCGATGCCGATATTGTCGGTGTCGACATAGCCGACGACATGCGCGCCGACGGGGCCGTTGGGATAGACGCGCATGTCTTCCGGCGTGAAGCCGACGCCCGGCAGGCCGAGCCGAAAGACCTCCGCCTGCTCTTTTTCGGTGACATGGCGCTTGACCCAGACGAAGCCTTTGCGCGAGCCGAGCCGCTCGCGCAGCTCCTTGGCGTCGACGTCGGGGAGCACGGTGGTCAGAAGCTCGACCGCTTCGTCCTTGTCGATGATGCGGCGCGGCTCGGCGAAGATCGACATGGTCTTCACGTCGGTTGCGAGCACGGCGCCGTTGCGGTCGAGGAGGTCCGGCCGCGCGCCCGCGGCGACGACCTCGCCGGCCGCCTTCAGCCCCTCCGCCGAGTCGCCCGACAGCCCAAGCTTGACGACCTTGATCGCAAGTAAGGCGTAGGCCGCAACCAGCGCGAGGGTGATGAGGGCGAGGCGGCGGCCGCTGCGCTCGAGGCGCGCCGCGAACAGTCCGCGCATAAGAATCTTCAGCCCCGCCCACAGCGAGACGCGCGGCGTCGGCTGGTCCTCCGGCCTATTCGCAGGCTCAGGCGCGGCCACGGAAGAGTTTGGCGTCGCGTCCATCGTTCACCGGACGGGCGGCGTCGCGCCGTCGAGCGTCACGCTCGGCGTCGAGGCTTCGCCCGGCAGTCCGAGCGCCTCGAGCTTCTGGCCGATCGCGTCGACTTTCGGCCCGGCGAAGGGCAACTCGTCGATTCTGACGATCTGACTGAGCTGCAGCGACGTCATGCCGAGCTCTTTGTCCGCCAGCGCGTCGACGCGATCGGGCCGGGTCAGAGCGGCGAATTCGGCGCGCAGCTTGTTGATCTCGTCATGTTCCTTGTCGATCGCGCGGCTGAGCTCGACGAGCTGCTCGCGGGCAAAGGTCGAGCGGTATTTGACGCCATAGACATAGCCCGCCGAGCCGAGCAGCGCGCCGATGGCGATCACGTGAATGAGGCGCCACATCTAAAGCGGCCCCCGCAAGTTCGGCGTCGGCTGGGCGAGCGCGAGAATTGCGGCCTCGAGCGGACGCGAGGGGGCTGCCGTGCGCTCCGCGTAGCGCAGCTTCGCCGAGCGGGCGCGCGGATTGGCGCGCGTTTCTTGAGCGCTCGGCGCAATCGGCTGGCCGGGGAAGAGGCGGAACGTCGGCGCTTCCGGCTCCTTTTCGCCGGGCAGGCGGCGCGACGGCGCCGCGCCGCGGCCCGAGCGCAGCGCGAGGAACGTCTTGACGATGCGGTCTTCGAGCGAATGGAACGCGACGACGACGAGCCGCCCGCCGGGTTTGAGCGCGCGCTCGGCCGCCGCCAGGCCTTCGGCAAGCTCCGTCAATTCGTCGTTGACCGCGATGCGCAGCGCCTGAAACACGCGCGTCGCCGGATGGATGGCGTCGCCCGGCCGCCCGGGCGCGATCTCAGCAACAAGCGCCGCGAGCTGTCGCGTCGTCGCGAGGGGACTGTCCTTGCGCCGATTGACGATGGCGCAGGCGATGCGGCGCGCGGCGCGTTCTTCGCCGTAGTGATAGAGAATGTCGGCAAGCGTCGCTTCGTCCGCGCTCGCAAGGATGTCGGCGGCGCTTCTGCCCTCTTTCTCCATCCGCATATCGAGCGCCGCGTCGGCGCGAAACGAGAAGCCGCGTCGAGCGTCGTCGAACTGCATCGACGAGACGCCGATGTCGAAGACGACGCCGTCGAGCGCCGCAAAGCCATGGGCGCTGGCCAATCGGTCGAGATCGGCGAAGCGACCTCGAACAAGCCTCAAGCGCCCGCCGGAGGCGTCGGCGAGCGGAACGCCCGCGGCGATCGCCTCCGGGTCGCGATCAATCGCAATCACATCGGCGCCCTCGGCAAGAAGCGCGCGCGAATAGCCGCCGCCGCCGAAGGTCGCGTCGAGATAAACGCCGCCGGGCCTGACGACGAGAGCTTTTAGAGCCTCGCCGAGCAGCGCCGGCACATGCCGCTGAGGTCCCGCTTCTGTCGCGTCCGCTTGAGCCCCCGACGACATCACAACGCTCCGCAACGCCCGCCCTTCCCTTTTCCCGCCAAAGGTCAGCCAAGCCGCGGCAATTTGGCTGCTTCGTGGCGGCGCAAGCGCTGGCCAATGGGAGGAGAGGAACATGCCGGGAGACGGACGCTTTAAGTGCCCATGGCGGCGGCGCCGCCCGCCGCCATCAAGACCATTTGCGGGCTTTAGGGTTAAGAGAGCGTTAGGGCGAACGGTAAATGGCGGCTTTTCTTTTTCTCGATCTCGGCCTCACGAAAAAGGCCCGAGACGTCAATCCGACGAGGGGCTTGACAGAATATTCCAATTTGGTAATATTCCTGCAGTGGAATATATGACTGAGCCATGACGCCGAGCGCTTTGGACCGGACCTTCTCCGCTCTCGCCGACCCGACCCGCCGGGCGATCTTGGCAAAGCTCGCCGAGGGCGAGGCCTGCGTCACCGACCTGACGGCGCCTTTGAAACTCACGCAATCCGCGGTCACCAAACACGTGCAGGCGCTTGAGCGCGCCGGCCTTGTCGCGCGTCGCCGCGACCGCCAGCGGCGTCCTTTGCGACTGGCGCCTGCCCCCTTACGCGCCGCGGCTGACTGGATCGACTTTTACCGTCGTTTTTGGGTCGAGAGCCTCGACCGCCTCGACGAGCATCTGCGCGAGACGGTCAAGCCGAAGGAAGGAGATGCGCCATGAACGATCGCGCCGCCGTCAGCGTGGCGGACCGAACGCTCGTCGCGACCCGGATTTTCGACGCAGAGCCTAGCGCCGTGTGGCAAGCGTGGGCCGATCCGGCGCGCCTTCGCCAGTGGTGGGGCCCGAAGGGCTTTGCCAACACGATCAGCGAATTCGATTTCCGCCCCGGCGGCCATTGGCGGCTCATCATGCACGGTCCGGATGGAACCGATTACGACAACCACTGGCTGTTCGTTGAAATTACGCCCTTCGAGCGAATTGTCGCCGACCACCTCAACGCGCCGAAATTTCGCTTGACCGCATCGTTTGAGGATCTCCGCGGACGGACGCGGATCGTCTTTTCGCAGCTTTTCGATACGGCTGAGACCTGCGCGGCCGTGCGCCCGCGCGCCGAGCCGGGAAATCGCGACAATCTCGAGCGGCTCGCCGATCATCTGCCGCTGTGGACCGACGATCTCCGTGAGGCGACGTTCACCCGCGTCCTCGATGCGCCGCTAGAGGAGGCCTTTAAAGCCTGGACGGATCCGGAGCGGCTGAAGCGCTGGTGGGGGCCCAAGGGGTTCGAGAACCCCGTCTGTGAGTTCAACGCTTCGGTCGGGGGCAAGATCTTCATCGTCATGCGCGCGCCCGACGGCGCGGAATATCCGATGCGCGGCGAAGTGAAGGAGATCGTCGTCAACGAGCGCCTCGCCTTCTCTAACCGCGCGGTCGACGCGGAAGGCCGAACGATCATCGACGGCTTCACGACCGTCACGTTCCTGCGCCACCAAGACAAAACGCGCGTCACCGTCGTTTCGCGGGCGCAAGCCCTCGTTGCAGCGGCGCGCCGGAACCTCTCCGGCATGGACGCTGGCTGGTCGCAAAGCCTCGATCGCTTTGTCGAGCTGCTAAGGCAGGTTTGAGTCAATCCGTCGTTTAAAGAGCTTTCATGTCCAGGCTCCTCGTCGCAAACTTCAGCCTTTCGCTCGAAGGGTTCGGCGCGGGCCCCAGCCAAGACCTCGCCAATCCGCTCGGCGTCGGCGGCATGGCGCTGCATGACTGGTTCTTCCCGACGCGGACGTTTCGCCAAATGCACGGCCAAGAGGGCGGAACGACCGGCGCCGACGATGATTTCGCGGCGCAAGGCTTCAAAAATCTCGGCGCCTGGATTCTCGGCCGGAACATGTTCGGACCGGTGCGCGGGCCTTGGCCGGACGAGACTTGGAAAGGCTGGTGGGGCGACAACCCGCCCTACCATACGCCCGTCTTCGTCCTCACCCACTTCGCCCGCAAGCCCATCGAAATGGCCGGCGGCACGACGTTTTATTTTGTCACCGACGGCGTCAACGCCGCCTTGGACCGCGCCCGCGAGGCCGCTGGAGACAAAGACGTCCGCCTCGGCGGCGGCGTGGCGACAATCCGCCAGTATCTAAAGGCCCGTCTCGTCGACGGGCTGCACCTTGTGATGTCGCCCGTCATTCTTGGCTCAGGGGAGCGGCTGTTCGACGGCCTCGATTTGAAGGCGCTTGGGCTTCGCCTGCGCTCGCATGCCGCAACCGAAACGGCGCTCCACGTCATTCTCGAAAGAGGCGCCTAAGCGCGCCGTCTCCCCTCTCCCCTCTCCCCTTGTGGGAGAGGGGCAGGGGGTGAGGGGTCGCCGCCCCCAAACGGCGCGACATTCTTCTGGTCTGACGGAAGAAAAGACAATACACTCACCAATTATCAGAAAGCCTCTCGGCCGAAGGGTGGGCGGCCTATAGATTGCGCAGAGCAAATTCAGATAACCGGCGGGCGATAAATTTTTTTTGCCTTCTCGAGTTGCAAGTCATTGAAAAATAACGATCCGCGCAACTCGCGAGTTGGTCCGAGTTGCTTTTGAGTTGGCGCCGAGTTGGCGCCCGAGTTGGCGGAGACGCGCAAGCGCGGCGCGCCGGAGGGCGACGCTCTCGACCTCACCGCGCCGCGTCGATGGCGGCGCGCGGCGCGTCGGCGCCGCCGCTGGGGGAGGCGAGAACCGCCATTGCCGCCAGCAACGCGGCAACCGCCCAATCCCATGGGCGGAGGCGATGGTAGAAGCCGTCCAAACTTGGACGCAGTGACGAGGGGAACGATGAGGGTTTCGTTTCGGAACGGAACGGCATGGCGACCTCCGACGCTTGAGCGCAAGTCGCGCGCCGCGAGCGCCGGCAACCGTTTGGAAACCATCGCCGGCGATAGCATGGGGGCCGATCGTGGCCGGCCTTAGATTTGAGATCGGAATCGCGTCGATGGGCGGCGCCGCAACTCTTGTCGAACGCCCGGCGCCTGAGCGCGCGCCGGCCGCGGGACCAACGTCCATCGGACGTGGATGGGCGTTCCTCGTCGCCTTCGCTCTCGGCTGGGTTTCCGTCCAACCGTTTGAGGATCTGTCGTCTTCCGAGGCGCTCGATCTCGGCGCCGGCCGAGTCGCGGCAACCTATTTTGCCTTTGCGGTTGTCGTCTGCCTTTGCGTCGCGACGGTCGCCAAGCGGGCTCGGCCAGCGCTCGCCGCGCTGGAGGCGCCCTCGTGGATATTGCTGGCGGTCTGGTTGGCGCTCACGTGCCTGACGTCCGGCGATCCTTCAACCGCCGCGAAGCGTGCCGCGCTCTCCGCGCTCGTGGCGACGATCGCCGCGACGACGCCGCTGCTGCCGCGCGGGCGCGCGCAATTGGCGGCGCTGCTTGCCTGGTCTGCAGGGTTCGTCTTGGCCTTGAGCTATTTCGGCGTCGCCTTCATGCCGGCAAGCGCCATCCACCAGGCGAGCGACGCGGTCGAGCCGGGGCTGGCCGGCGACTGGCGCGGCGTCTTCGGGCACAAGAACGACGCGAGCCTGGTCATGGGCGCGCTCGCCTTCGTCGGCGTCTATGTGTGGCGCAGCGGCCTCAGGTTGAGCGGCGGCGCAATCTGCGCCGCTTCGCTCATCTTCCTCGTCTTCACGCGCGGCAAGACGGCGATCGCGCTCTGGCTCCCGACGCTCGTTCTCGCCGAGCTCGCCAGAACGCGCGCCGCTGCGCGCTGGTGGCCGATCGCGGCGCTGACGCCGCTTGTCGTCCTTACCGCGCTCGGCATTGGCGCCGTCATGTTCGAGCCGCTCGCGACGCTCGTGGCGAGCCTGCCGATCGACGCTTCGTTCACGGGACGCGCCGACATCTGGCGCTTTGCGCTTGCCGAAGTCCCCTCGCACTGGATGTTCGGCTACGGCGACTCGACCTTCTGGAACAGCCCGGAAATTCGGTTCGACTGGGAGAACGGCTGGACCGGCGGCGCTTCGCACGCCCACAACGGCTATCTCGACGCGACGCTTTCATTTGGCCTGCCCGGCCTCATGCTCGTCGTCTCGGCATTCGTGTTTCAGCCGCTTTCCGACATTCGCCGGGCGGCGCGTTCAGGCGCCGACCCGCCGCTGCTCGTTCTGCTCGCTGAGATCTGGCTCTTCGGGATCACCGCCTCGAGCCTCGAGACCTTCATGTTCCTGCAAGCCAATCCAATGTGGTTCACGTTCCTCTTTGCGGTCTTTGCGCTGCGCTACTTGGCCAAGTTCCCGACGCGGGCGTAAGGACGAGCGTCTGCAATCGGCGGAGAGGGCGAGCCGGATGATCGGAAGGATGTTTTCAGTCGCATTGATCGCTGCGCTTTTCACCCTCTCAGCCGAGGCGCGCCCGCTCTATCTCTTCGGCAATATCGGGCCGGCAAGCGTCGTCGCGCTCTTAGAGAACGACGACGGCGTGCTGCGCGGCTACTACTTCTACCGCATTGTCGGAAAGGAGCTCGAACTTGAGGGCAAGATCGACGCAAGCGGCGCGTTCATGCTCGACGAAAAGAGCGGCGGGGCGAAGACCGGCCGCTTTGTCGGCGCGATGAAGGACGGCGTCTGGTCCGGCGAATGGCGGAAACCCGACGGCGGCTCGCCGCTGGCGTTTTCCTTTGCCGAGCCCCGCTCAGGCGGCGCGGCGCTCGACGGCAGCTACCGGTGCAGCTCGATATACCGCGACGCTCAGTATGGCTGGACCTACAAGACGTCGCTGACGCTCAAGGTCGCCAAGGGCGCGGTGAAGGGCTTCGACGCAGGTCTCGACGAGCAATCCGCTCAGGACGGCTCGCAGGGCTGCTTTTATAATCTCAAAGACTTTCACCAGGCGGAGACCGACATCGGGCTTCTCCTGACGGCGAAGGATGTCGACGATCCGGTGACGGAAGACTCGCAGCGCTGCAGCATTCGCGTCGTCGGCGACGATAAGACGCTGTTCGTCGAGTTCGGCGACTTGACCGCGAAGAACGACGACTGCCGCTTCAGCGGAACGACCGCATTCTGCAGTCCTCGTTCGTCGATGGGCAATATCGTCGTCGACCGCGCGAAGGGGGCCTGCAAGGCGCTCAGCGACTGAAGGTTTAGCCGTCGGCGGGAGCGACTGGCGCGACGGGATGGGCCTTGCGGCCGCCGCGCTCGATCGTCTCAGCCGCGTGATCGCCGATGAGGCGGCGAGCGAGATCGAGACATCGTTTGGCCAGCATTTCCGCCCCTTCCGCGAGCTCCGTCGACGTGCGGACGATCTCGACGTTGCGCTCCATGTCTTCGTGCGACCAGCCGCGCGAATGCGCGACATATGGGAATTGCGGGAACAGGAATCCGAGCTCGGCGAAGAAGCCGAGCATCTGGCCGGCGACCGACTGGATGTTGTCCTGTCCGCCGACGACGATAAAGCCGGCGACTTTGTTGCGGATCAGCACCTGGTTTTTGATCGTCACCGCGTTCTGCACGCAGTTCAGCCGCTCGGCCATCTTGAAATAGAGCGAGGACGCCGCGCCCCAGCGGATCGGCGTCGCCACGATCGCGACGTCGGCCCAATGGACGAACGCTTCGTAGACGCGCTCCATTTCGTCGCGATCATCCATCTGCGTGATCGAACACGGCCAGGTGCAGGCGCGCGCCGACTTCGAATAGTAGCCTTCGCAGGCGCGGAAATTCAGGGCGTTGAGCCGTATGAGGCGCGTCTCGGCGCCGAGCCTCTCAGACTCGTTGAGCGCGTGCGAAAGCAAGTGATCGGAGCCCGAGAAGCGCGGATTGTCGCCGTCCATCGCGGTCGTCGACACGCCGACGACCCGCAGCCGCCCGGGCGC
>Ga0187782_10002854_pt1 | contig 12829 bp, 14 predicted proteins | sample 0715_SJ02_MP15_2_FD_132454 | JGI IMG/M metagenome (GOLD analysis project Ga0187782, IMG submission 132454) | Tropical peat soil microbial communities from peatlands in Department of Meta, Colombia - 0715_SJ02_MP15_20_MG | ecosystem: Environmental > Terrestrial > Soil > Wetlands > Peat | place...
ACAGGGGGGAAGTGAAGCTCCCCGCCCACAGGGCGGGGCTTCCCGGAAAGGAATAAAGCCCAATTCATGGCGCTCCTCGACCCCGCCCACAGGGCGGGGCCTGCGGAGCGCTCCCGGTCACCCTTTCGCGGGCCTTCCTTGACGAGGGTTCCCACCTGCGGGTATCGGTCGAGAACTTCGGTTCCATGGGGAGCTGCCTCTATGTCGGCAGTGAGGTCCTTGCCGGCCCCGTGCCTGCCCATATGGAGCCCGCCCTCCCACAGCTGGCTCGCTGATACGTCTATGACGCGGCCCCCGTGGGAGATATAGGTTGGCCTTCCTTCCTTGCCGTCGTTCTTTGCGAGACTTTCAGCGTCGAACTTTGTCCCCATCGATCCTCCTTCCGGCTGCTTCATCAATTCTCTTAGATTCATCCTGCTTTTTCAAGAACTATTTGCCTTTTTCCCGGCCGCGCTCCCTCGCCGACCAAGAAGCCTGGGTGAAGACGTTGAGGCGAGCGCAAAGATGTGGGCTCGGCGTCATCCTTGACAACAAAAGCGAGGACCCCTAGAATCATGGATGACCATGGGGCGAATCGACAAGACGGTGCGACTGGTGTGGGCATGCCTCCTCTTTGCCGGCGTCGTGCTCCTTTTTGCCCCGGTCCGTACATCCGCGAGCCTCTCCGAGCAGGTATCGCAAGCCACCCTTCCCAACGGGCTCAAGGTGATCCTCCTGGAGAATCATAAGGCACCCCTCGTCACTTTTCAGGTCTGGTACAGGGTGGGCTCCCGCAATGAAGCATGGGGTAAGACCGGGCTCTCCCACATGCTGGAGCACATGATGTTCAAGGGCACGAGTAAAGTCGGTCCCGGGGAATTCTCACGCACCATAGAACAAAACGGGGGAGACGAGAACGCCTTCACTTCTGCGGATTTTACCGCCTATTTTGAGAATATGGGCGCCGACCGGCTCCCCATACCCATCAACCTCGAATCGGATAGAATGGAGGGGCTTCTCCTCAAAGAAGAAGAGTTCGAGCCCGAGCGATCGGTCGTTATGGAGGAGCGCCGCCTCAGGACGGACGATAATCCCAGGGCAATACTTACCGAGCAACTGGCGGCAACAGCCTTCCTGATTCACCCCTACCATTGGCCCGTAATCGGCTGGATGCAGGACATTGCTCGATTTACCCTCGAGGACCTCAAGAAATACTACGCCACTTACTACTGCCCATCGAATGCGGTCGTTGTGGTGGTCGGCGACTTCAACAAGGAAGCGGTTCTCCCCATGATCGAAGAGGCCTTCGGGCCTCTCCCAGGCGGGAGCCCACCTTTCGGGCACGTCGACGCAGAGGAGCCGCAGCCCGGTGAGCGGAGGATCGTTGTGAGGAGGGAAGCCCAATTGGCATCCGTCATGAAGGCGTACCACGTGCCCAACGTGAACGAGGCGGACAGCTACGTGCTCGAGGTGATAGAGGCCCTTCTTTCCGCGGGTGAGAGCTCCCGTCTCAATCGTTTGCTGGTGAGGGAAAAAGGCCTTGCCCTTGCAATCGATGCCCAGAACGACTTCGTCTCCAAAGATCCGAACCTTTTCACCGTTTCAGCGGAAGTTATGCCGGGAAAGACCGTTGACGAGGTGGAGAAGGCCCTCAACGAGCAAATGGAGCGCCTCCAGAGAGAGCTCGTAGGCCCGCGGGAGCTTCAGAAGGCAAAGAACCAGCTGGAATCGAGCTTCGTTTACAGCCAGGATTCACTCTTCTCTCAAGGGATGATCCTCGCCACGTACGAGATGGCCTCTACCTGGAGGGACGTGGACCGGTATGTTCCGGCAGTGCGTTCCGTGTCCGCGGAAGACGTGAGGCGGGTGGCAAAGAGGTACCTGGTCCCGGCAAACTGTACCACCGGCATCCTCGTGCCAGTGCCTTCGACGCACCCAATGCCTATCCGGCCAGGCTCTTCGCTCAAGGAGAACATTGTCAGGTAAGGAGTTACCATGAGAAGGCAACTTGTGGGGGCCTGCCTCGCTGTCTGCTCCATATTCCTCTTCTCCGGGAACGCCCTCAGCCTCCCGCCGGTTCAGCGCGCTCTCCTCGACAACGGGCTCGTCCTCCTCGTCTCCGAGGAACACTCTCTGCCCTTCATCACGTTTCAGCTCCTCGTGAGGACTGGCTCAAAGGACGACCCTCCCGGTCAAGAGGGGCTCGCCGATCTGTGCGCCTCGTGCCTCCTTTTCGGGTCCGCCGGCAAGACCATGGTGCAGATCAACGATGAGCTCGACTTCCTGGGCGCCCAGATCAGCGCCAGCGCCGACGAAGACTTTACGACCGTAACCTTGCGCGTCCTCACGAAAGATGTGGGCAGCGCATTTCCCATCTTTATGGGAGCATTGACGAGGCCCACGTTTCCCGCCGCCGAGGTAGAGAAGGAGAGATCCCGCTCTCTCGGCGCCATTCAGTCGTCAGAGGATGAACCAGGTGTAGTCGCGGAGAAGGCCTTCGAAAAAGCCGTGTTCAACGGAGGGCCTTACGGCCACCCCACAGAGGGCACGAGGGAATCGGTCTCGAAGCTGAATCGTAAGGCACTATCCATCTTCCACCAGACCCACTATCTTCCCAATAACTCGATTCTTGTCGTAGTGGGGGACATTGACGAGCGGCTCATGAGGGAGCATATCATGCCCCTTCTGGAGCAATGGCCGAGTAAGGCGCACCGGTCGGAAGTGCCGCGGACCGCCTTTGCCGACACAGGACGAACAATTAAGATCGACAAAGCGGTGACGCAGTCGAACATCGTCGTAGGGAACGGGGGGATGGCCCGGGACAACCCCGACTATTACGGGGCCCTCGTCATGAACTACATTCTTGGGGGAGGCAGCCTCTCGTCTCGCCTCATGGAGGAGATCAGGAACAAAAGGGGGCTCGCGTACTCGGTGGAGAGCTTCTTTCAGGCCCAGAAGTACTCCGGCTCGTTCCAGATAGTCTTGCAGACGAAAACTGCTTCCACGAACGAGTCAATAGCAGCCGTCATGGAAGAGGTGGGTCGGATTCGGGCCGACCTGGTCTCTCCCGAGGAGCTAGAGGACGCCAAGAGGTACCTCGTGGGCACTTTCCCGCAGCGCTTCAGCAGTCAGTCCAAGATAGCTTCTTTCTTCGGGCAGGTGGAGTACTATGGGCTCGGGCTCGACTATCCAGAGAGATATCCATCACTCATCAACTCGGTGACGGCCGAGGAGGTGCTGCGGATAGCCCGCACATACCTTCGCCCCGATGAATTCATCGCGGTCGTGGTGGCTGACTTCAAGGCAATGGAGGCAAAATAGGGGATTCTTATGCTTCGAGGCCCCACCCCTTTTCTAAAAGGGGGGCTAAAGGCCTTTCACTAATTCCAATTCTAAATCATGACGATATCGAGGCGCCAAGGAAGGAGCGACGAAGGTGTACAATTGGAGTACATCGAGGAGCAGATGACGAAGGCAACAAAGATAGCGCCGAGTTAGAATTGGAATAAACCCTAATAAGGAGGCAAGAACATGAGGGTACGTGTCGATGAGGATGCATGCGTAGGCGATGGATCGTGTGTTTCCATTTGCCCCGAGATCTTCGAGATGGACGGGGACGTGGCAAAGACGAAGATGGCCGAGGTACCGGAGGAATTGAAGGCGTCCTGCCGGGAAGCTGCAGACGTCTGCCCCGTGGAAGCCATCATCATAGAGGAATAGGCTCCGGGGGGGGAAGGGAAAGGCGATTGGCTCTTCCAACAGGTATTGCAGGCGGTATCGCCTACCTAATAAGAGAGGGACCCTGGGAATGGACTAGTTCTCGAAAATCTTCTCAGAATCGAAAAGGGCGGTCGTTTCCGCCCATAGCACGTCTTCGGCAGAGAGCTTGAGCGCCTCTGTTTCCTCATCCATCCCCTCGTATTCCTGCCTGTCGGCTTTCTCGGCAAGGGAAAGCAGCATTCCCAGTACACCGGCCCGCATGGTCAACGCGTCCTGGATCTCCTGGATAAGGTTCAGCTTCTGTGTCACCTCTTCCGGGTTGAGGTTGAAGAATACATTCATGAAGGAGAGCATCCCCGCGATAAAGGCGCTGTCGGCGATAGCCATTTCCCCCGTCCTCTTTGCCAGGGACTCCATGAGCCTGCTCCTCGTCAAAGCCTTCTCTATCAGAGGGTGGGACTGCGCGTCCCTGTGTTCGACCGTGAAGAGGAGGAGAACAACCCATTTCTGCAGGTTTTCGTACCCCAGAAGGGTGATGGCCTGTCCGATGGAGGCGACTTTCCTGCCGGCCCTGAAGAATGCGGAATTCATGAGCTGCAGCAATCCATAGGCCAGTTTCGGGTTATCTTTGAACGTCTTTTCGACGATCTCGACGTCTTTGTTCGCCCGAAGGTCATTGAACAGCTGCAGGAGCGTCTCCTGGGTGGATGATATGGACTGCGACCCGACCCCCGAGGACTTCATGAAGAAAGGACCCTGGAAGAGCTCGAAACCCAGATCGCGATACTTGGCAAAACTCTCCCCGTCCTCGACGCTATCGACGATAAGCTTAGCGGGAAGTCCTTTGAAGAGGGCAAGGGTTGGAGCAATCTGATCCGTAGAAAAGGACGATGCGCTGATTCGCACGAAATCGGCTATCTTATGGAGGGGCGTGAGGCCGCGCCCCGACGGGGTGTAGTACACGGCGATCTGATACGCCAGCTTCTTCAACATGGCGGCCTTCAGAAGCACCTCCTTGTCCAGCGCATCTCTTTCCGGTACCTGAAAAACGGCGTTCTTTGGGAGGAGCTCGAGCATCTCTGCATTCATGGCGACCACGTTGAGATTGAGAAAGGCTCGTTTGGTCCCGGTAAGCTTTTCGAACCCTCCTTCCGAAGAGACTGCGCCGACCACATCCTCGTCCACGCTCAAGGCCGGCCATCTAGGGCCGCTCTCGGTCGGCGCAACCTTTCGAAATGAGAGTTCGTTCCCGAAAAGACACCTTTTCCTGTCAAGAACCGGCTCTTTGTGAACGTAATATGTGCTCATGCCCGCACCTGTTGAAAGAAATAGGTATATCTCTTGGTAATCTTATCGCCCGTTGCCCCATCTCCTTAAGGGGTTTTCCGCGATCCTTTCCAGATCGAGCTCACCTATGATAAAATAAAGAAAGAAAGGAGGTTTTCTCATGACGGGTGAAGAGGGGTATACGGTGATCGGGAGAGAGCACTACACGGTCGAGCAGGGCTACGGCAGCCTATCGAGATTCCTTGCCTTCCTGTTGGGGGGGGCTTTGGGGGCTGGGATCGCCCTTCTGCTGGCACCCCAGTCAGGGTCCAAGACAAGGCGGCAGATCAAAGAGGCTGCCCGCGAGGCGACAGACAAGGCGGGTTTCTATATCGACCAGGTGCGGGAAAAGATGGATAGTGCCGTCGACAAAGGAAAAGATCTCATCCTTGAGAAGAAGCCTCTCCTCACTGCAGCCATAGAAGCGGGCAAAGAGGCATACGAAAAAGAGAAAGAGAAGAGGATCAAGGAACAGTCCTGATCCTTCGGACTTCCTATGCGCCTCCGGCCTTCCTTCGTGGGTCTATGGTGCGCCTTTCGGCGTCCGCGCCTCATTTCTTCCCCATCGAGACCACGACCATGCGCCTCTGGCGTTGCCCAACGCATCGAGACGTCACTCTGGCGGGAAAGGTGACCTTAGGTGAGGTAGGGGGCCCACTGCTTTGCAGTACTGGCAATATAGCCGTCAGGCACGCGCTGGAGCACCCGGTTGTGACCCGGTAGCATCATCTTGACCTTGAGGCTCGCGAGCCTCGTAAGGGAGGCATAGAGCTGTGGGCCATTCGCGCCGTGGAGGTCGAACCGCCCGATGGAGTAATCTGCATAGACCACGTCCCCCGGAATCAGTATGGCCCCATCCTGTTGGTACAGGGCCACACCCCCCAAGGAATGGCCGGGGATATGGAGCACCTTCCACGATTCCCCCCCAAGCTGCAGCTCATCCCCGTCCTCCAGCCATCGATCCACCTTGAACGCAAAGGCCCCGGCCTTCAACCGGTACTGGGCCTGACACATCTGTTTGAACATCTCCATCCCGTAGACGGTTCTGTCGTCGCCCTGCTCGAGGGGCCCCGCTTCCATGGAGTGCACCCATAGCTCGATGCCGGGGATCTTATCCATGATCTCTCTCAGGCAGCCAATGTGGTCGAGATGGGTATGGGTCATGATCACCCTCTTTATGTCCGTGAGCCTCACTCCCGCCTCAAGGAGAGACTTTATCTTATGGGCGCCTTTGCCCACGAGGCCCGCGTCAACGAGCGAAAGGTCCCCTGAGTCGTGCGCCCCCAAAAGATAGACGTGGGAATCGGGGATCATTTCATCCTGGCCTGGCATGAGAAACAATGATTCCGTGAGCTTAACCATCAATCCTTTTTCATCCTCCCATTATCGAAATGTGCCCGCGCCGCCTTAAGACGAGAGATGAAGCCTCATTACAATAGTCCATGTGGCTTCCCCTTTTCAAGCCTCAAGAGCTCAAGATGGCAGGGGAGTTCCTGTCGCACGGGATCGATGGACCTTTACAGGGAATGCAAAAACAGTTATTTTTTAGTTGAGCATCTTTGCGAGGGGTTCTTTGGGGGGTTAAATTCTGAGGGAGGAACGGACGAATGACGCCAAACGAGATTTTTTTCGGTTTTATTGCAGCGGCGATCGTCGCTCTCGTGATCGCTCTCATCTGGCTCAGCACAAGGATTGCCGATGCAATCCGGGCTGCAAAGGCTTTCCTGTCCACTGCAGAGCACGCCATGCAGGAGTCGTTGGGAGAGGTTAACCTCAATCTGAGGAGCATGAGAACGATTACGGACAATATCAGCGCTGTGACGGCGGATGTTACAGCTTTCTCCGGATCGATAAGGGATGTGGGAGAGCAGGTGAGGCAGCTGACGGAGGACGTTGGTGACGGGGTGCGGCAATTGACGGAGAGTGTGAAGCAGATCGGGGACGTGGTGAATAGCCTCGGAAACGAGACAACAGCTTCTTGGTACGGGTTGCGTGCGGGCCTCAGGACCGGCTTCGAGGTCTTCTTGAAGAACTTGTTCCAACAAGGTGGTGCCAGGTAGGGGCCTTACCCCGTTCGGCTAAAAGAGCACGAACCCTTGACAATGCGGGAGAAAGGAGGGGCAAATGAAATACAGAGAGGCTGACTACGAGGAAGGGACGGGTTCTTTGCTTCTGTCGTTCATCCTCGGAGGATTGATAGGAGCGGCAGTCGCCCTCCTGATCGCGCCCAAGTCCGGACGCCAGACGAGAGAGCAGATCAGGGACATGGCCCAGGATGCGAAAGAACGGGCAGAAGACTACTACGAAGGGGCGGTGGACAAGATTTCAACGGCTGTGCAGAAAGGGACCGAGGTCCTTCAACAGAAAAAGGAAGAAATGGAGTCCGCCATAGCGAGAGCGAAAAAAAGCTATCAGAAGGTGAAGGAGGCCATAACGGAACCCTAAAAGTACATAGAAACCATCCTTAAAAAACGCATAAAGAGAACGCGACGGTCCAAGGGAGCAAACGATCAGTTCCTTTGGACCGTTTCTCTCTCTTGGAAAAACCTTGTCACGGGACGAGGAGGTTGATGAAACCCTCGATGAGCCAGGCGAAGAACCCGATAAAGGGATTGAGAATGCCCGTCCACAAAAGGGCGATGATGATGAAGAAGCCGTAGGGCTCGAGCCTTGCGAGAGAGTACTGGAACCGTCTGGTCGAGAAGCCCATCAGTATCCTTGATCCGTCGAGGGGCGGAATGGGGATCAGGTTGAAGGAAGCCAGTACGATGTTGATGCGGAACGTCACGCGAAGTACCTCGGATAAAGGACTCATGACACCGGGCTGAACAAGCCGGTAGACCACAGCTGCGGCGAGGGCGAGGAGAACGTTGGCCGCGATGCCGGCCGCCGAAACAAAGATGAGCCCCCTTCTGGCCGGCCGCAGATTGTTGAAATTGACAGGGACGGGCTTTGCCCAGCCGAAGCCGAAGAGGAAGAGCATCGTCGTGCCCACCGGGTCGAAATGGCGCCGCGGGTCCAAGGTAAGCCTTCCGAGCCACCGGGCCGTCGAATCTCCCATCTTGTCGGCCACCCATCCGTGGGCGACCTCGTGGATGATAATCGAATAGAGCAAGGGGATGATAAGGAGGATAAACGCCCTAGGGTCCTCAAACAGTAACCGGATCGGGCCGCCGAACAGAGACGCAGGAGACTCCATACGCCGTAGTATCACACAAACCCTGGGGGAATTGCAAACGGGGATCGGGGCGGATGGCCACCCTTCCGCGGTCATTCACCACCTCGTCGTCGGGGATTGTGTCAACTATATATACAATTAATGAGGTAACTTACATTAATTACATACTTACTTACATTAGATATGTTGCTTCAACTAGATGAATACATTGATCTATAGTCTCTTACACCGTATTGGCCGGTTTTTCACCCCCCTCAACGCTGTCCCGGTGTCCGACACTGGTGGAAGCTCCCGAAAGGGTACCAATTTCCGGCGCAGTGTGTTATCTATCTTGCTTTAGAGGATTGCCTTGGATATTCTGTCGTTCCTGGACCATGTGCCCCTGTTCAAGGGGCTGCCTTCGGAGCAGCTCCAACACCTCGCGCGGGTCGCTGCTTTGAAGAGTGTGAGGCGCGGTGAAGTCCTTTTTGTCGATGGAGAGGAGGCGAACGGCTTCTACGTCACCGTGAGGGGGAGGGTGAAGGTGTATAAGCTCTCTCCAGAGGGGAAGGAACAGGTACTTCACGTGGTGGAGTTTCCCGAGCCTTTTGGTGAGGTACCCGTCTTTTCGGGTGGCTGTTTTCCCGCAAACGCCCAAGCGATCGAGGAAAGCCTCCTCATTTTCTTCCCAAGGGCCGCCTTTGTCGAGCTCATAAGAAGCGATCCCTCCCTCGCGATGAACATGCTCGCCCTACTGGCCAGACGCCTCAGGCAGTTCGCCGGCCTTATCGAAGGACTATCGCTCAAGGAGGTACCGAGCAGACTGGCCTCCTACCTTATCTACCTGAGCGACAAGGAAGGGGGGCATACCATTCTTGAGCTCGATATCCCAAAGTCACTCCTTGCCAATCTCCTCGGTACCATACCCGAAACGCTCTCCAGGATCCTGGCCAGGATGACGGCCGACGGGCTTCTTGAGGTAGAGGGGAGGCGCATCACGCTTCTTGATCGAAAGAGGCTGGAAGAGCTTTCTTCCGGGACAGGCGCGCTGAGGTAGGGCAGCATCGAGGAATGGGGCGTCGCAGATACCGGTATCTGGGTGATTCATAATGGGTCAGCAAGTTACGTTAAGTAATTATCGGTTTCTATAAGGTTTCCTAAGTTTCATATGGTTGCATTGCCCGACGAAAGGCCGGTATGGTAGAGTAAGATCATGGCAAAGCGGGAAATCGCAAAGTCCACCACGAAATCACGAAGGATACAGCCCTTCTACGTCATGGAGCTCCTCGAGAAGGCGCAGGCCTTGGAGGCCAAAGGGATAGACGTGGTTCACATGGAGATTGGCGAGCCGGATTTTCCCACGCCTCTCCCCATCAGGGAGGCGGCGAAGAAGGCGATCGGGGACGGGCGCACCTTTTACACCCACAGCCTCGGCCTCAAAGAGCTGAGGGAGAGGATCGCCGCTCACTACGCCGAGTCCCGCGGGGTCAGCGTGACTCCTGACAGGATCATTGTGACGAATGGCACCTCAGGGGCGTTCTTCCTGCTCTCTGCCGTTCTTCTCGGCCGGAGAAGGAATCTCTTCATCTCCGACCCAGGATACCCCTGCTATAGGAACTTCGGCATCCTCCTCGATGCCCGCGTCGTCCCGGTCCCCGTCTCGGAGGAGTCCCGGTTCGAAGTGACGGCCGAGCATATTGAAGCATCCCGCGCCGTGCCCCATCTCCTGACGATATGCACCCCTTCGAATCCCACAGGCACGGTCTATGGCGAAGAGTCCCTCGCCCGCCTCGCAGGGTCCGTACGTAAAAGGGGCGGGGTGATGGCAATAGACGAGATTTACTCCGGCCTCACCTACGAGGGGGAGGTTCCCTCGGCTCTCGCCCTCTCGGACGAGATCGTCGTCATCGACGGTTTCTCCAAGACATACGCAATGACAGGGTGGAGGCTCGGCTGGATCATCGTGCCCCAATCCCTCGTGAGGCCCCTGCAAAAGGTGGCCCAGAACGTCTTCATTTCAGCGCCCACAATAGCCCAGTATGCGGCCCTCGAGGCCTTTGACGCGAAGGCTGAGCTCTTGGCCATGAAGCAGACATACCGGGAGCGGCGCGACTATCTATTCCCCCAGCTGGAGCGGCTCGGTTTCGGCCTGCCTGCCCGTCCCAGCGGTGCTTTCTACATTTACGCGAACATCGAAAGGTGGGGCATGGACAGCATGGAGTTCGCGGAAAAGGCCCTTCTCGAAGCGCACGTGGCCATTACGCCCGGATATGATTTCGGCTCCCACAGGGCTGCCTCCCACGTGCGGTTCTCGTACGCAAACAACATGGAGCAACTTAAGGCGGGATGCCGGAGACTCGAGGCGTGGCTGGAGGGCCTCCAGGGTCGCGCGCCGCGGTGAATACCCCCTTTCTCAATCGTTTTCCTCTAGTCCCGCCTCCAGTGAACCCTCACGAATTTTTCGTCTTCCAGATAGTGAAGCTTCAGGTCTCCCTTGTATGCCTTGTGGACTGCTTGGCCGATCCTCCTGGCCACGTGCTCGTATGTGGTCTTGACCTCGATCCGATCGTCCGCGACGACGATGTCCATTATCCTTTCAAGCGGCCTTTGCCGTTTCGCGTGCTCCTCCGCCTTCTTGATCGTATTGACGACGTCGTCCTTATGGCGGGCAACAAAGGTGCCCTCCAGCACCACATGGCCTCCCTCATAGTTGTCATCGATTCTCCTGCAGGCGGGGCATATCATTTTCTGCGCCAGGGGCAATGCCCCTTCCGGCCAATCAAAGATGCCGTCGTGGAACACAAGGTTGCACTTCGCGCACACCGAGGGGTCGTGGTACTTTCCTTTCCCGTAGTAGGGATCGTGTACATACTCTCGAATCAGCCTGTCGTTTCTTGCCATAGGCCTGTCTCCCCCTTATTGGTCGATTTGTTGTAATATAATTCCCCTATTCTCAAAAGAGAAGAACGGGGGACATGGGGGTCTTGATCCGGCCTTTGGCCTTATTGACTACAGCGCCTTAGAATCTTACAATATGAGGCCATGATTCATCCCATAAAGACATACCCTGACGGAGTGCTCAGACGGGTCGCCAAGGAGGTGAGCGACATAACGGACGAGATACGGCGGTTGGCACGAGACATGGCGGAGACCATGTGTGCTGCCAGGGGCGTCGGATTGGCGGCCAATCAGATCGGCCAGCCGATCCGCGTAGTGACGATTGAAACGGGCTCGGAAAAAGAGAGCGTCCCTCTAGTCATTCTGAACCCCGTAATTGTGGCCCTAGAGGGAGAGGACGCATTGGAAGAGGGGTGCCTGAGCATACCAGGCTTCTACGAGACCATTAAGCGGGCAAAAGAGGCCGTGGTAAAGGGCGTGACCATCGACGGCAAGGAGTTCACTGTCGAATGCTCCGGATTGCTCGCCCGCGCTATTCAGCATGAACTGGACCACCTGAACGGCATCCTTTTCGTGGACCATCTGAGTCCTGTCAAGAAGCAGCTCTTCAAACGGGAATATGCGAAAGAAAAGAAATGACCGTCGTATTCTTCGGATCTTCAGGATTCTCCATACCAGCCCTGAGATCGATGGTACCTTCGACAATCCTTGTCGTCACGAGAAAGACGAAGCCGAAGGGCAGGGGACACCTGCCCGGGGACAATGAGGTCAAGGCTGAAGCCCTCGCCCTTGGCCTTCCCGTCACAGAGATAGACTCTTTCAGAGACGAAGAGGCACAACGGATCGCTGGCCGCAAGGCCGACCTCTTCGTTGTGGCTTCTTTCGGACTGATCATCCCAAAATGGCTCCTCGACTCACCGACTATGGGGTCCGTCAACGTGCACCCCTCGCTCCTTCCCAGATACCGGGGCCCTTCCCCGATACAATGGGCCTTATTGAATGGGGAGAAGGCGACAGGTATCACCATTATAAGGATGAACGAGAAGATGGACGGCGGGGACGTGCTTTATCAGGAGGAGACGATGATCGGGCCTGATGAGGACGCAGCAGCATTGTCGGAACGTCTTTCCCTGAGGGCTGCTGAGATCCTCGTGCGCATCGCAGAGGCAGCGGAAGGGAAGAGCATTCCTAGGGGTGTCCCCCAGGATGATGAAAAGGCTACGTACACGCCCATGATCACAAAAGAGATGGGAAAAATAGACTGGCACGCCGGCTCGATTGAGATCATCAGGCGGGTCAGGGCCCTCGTCCAGTGGCCGACGGCCTACACCTTCATCGAAGGGAAGATGGTAAAGGTATTCAAGGTCCGGCCGGGCACCCTTGATCGAGGTCCGGGAAACTCTGCGGGCCAAGTGCTTGCCGTATCCGCCGCGGGCATAGAGGTTGCCGCCGGGAGAGGCTCGGTGCTCGTGGAGGAGATACAAGTCGAGAACCGGAAGAGGATGGCAGCCTCAGATTTTGCAAGGGGTTACAGGCAAATCTCCGAAAAACAGTTCCTTTAAATAAATGACCCTGCTGCGACCAGCAGGGTATCCAAGAAACCGAGCGCAAGCGAGCCTTTGAGGGGGAGGCTTAAGCAGGCTGATGCCTGTGGAGGGGGCGACGCGAGCCCTTGCGACCCACGTGGCGAGGGGAGAAGCACGACCGAAAGGCCACATGACGTGGGCACCCCGCTAAGACAAGCCGTGA
>Ga0187782_10002855_pt1 | contig 12828 bp, 6 predicted proteins | sample 0715_SJ02_MP15_2_FD_132454 | JGI IMG/M metagenome (GOLD analysis project Ga0187782, IMG submission 132454) | Tropical peat soil microbial communities from peatlands in Department of Meta, Colombia - 0715_SJ02_MP15_20_MG | ecosystem: Environmental > Terrestrial > Soil > Wetlands > Peat | place...
CGTGACGGCTTGGGTGGTGCTGGCACAGGCCGCGTTGATGGCGGTGTTGGGCCCACGCGCGCCGATGTATTCGGCGAATTGCGAATGCCCCATGGACAACACGCGGAAGAGATAGCGGCGATCGAAGACGTAAGGTTGCTTGTCGATGGCGTCGCACAGCTCTTCGATGCGCCGGTCGAGCTCGAGGCACAGGATGGAATCGCCGTTGGCTTCCGCCGCACGCGCGCGCAAGCTTTGCAGCGTGGCGAGCTGCTCGCGCCGCGCGTGGTCCGCGTAATACTGCGACATTTCACGCGCGAACGCGTCGTAGCCCGGGAAGGCCGAGGCAAAGATCACGCCCGTGTCGTCGCGGAGGGCCACCGGCAGCATCCAGCGGTCGGGGAGCTGCGTGCCCTTGCTGGTGGTCTTGTAGCGCATCACCAGCGGGATGCCGGCGTCGCGCAACGCGTCGAGACCCACGGCGATGGCCAGTTGGGTGACACGGTCGAGTGCGGCCAGGCGGTCCGCGGAGACCCCGAATTCCTCTTCGAGATTGAAGGCGCCGCCGCGGCCGGCGAGCTTGATCACGTCCGCAATATTGTCGATGGTTTCAAAGGAGCTGCCCTCGTCGCTCTTCACCAGCCGAGTGACGTGTTTATCGAGCATGTCGCGCCGTAGACGAGTGGGAATGGCATCGATGAACTGATCGCCGTGCAGGAGGCGCCCGATATTGGCATCGTCAAAAATGTGCTCGGTTCCCGGGAGACCCAATGCCGCGCCGGTGATGGTCACCGGTATATCGATCGCTGCATTTTTCCCAGGATGCGTCATCTGCCAGCCACGTTCGAGAACATCAGCGAACATCCGGCCAAGCTCAACGTACTTGTCGCCGCCATGCGTTGGAACCGGTGTTGGAACATTTGGCGGGGGGACGGGCTTCGCGATTCGCTTGGGCGCTTCTTCCCGGGCGGGGATCGCGGGCGCGGAGACCGTTTCCTGCACTGTTTCGCTCACGCCACGGCCAACTCCAGCCGCGTAGAGGCAGCAAAGCGCCTGGTTGAATGCGGGGACATCGCCAACTTTGGGGTGATTCGTGAAGACCGCGATTGCATCGCCGAATCCGCCAAGCACGTCCTCAGCAAATCCCTGCAACGCCTTCTTCGGCCCCACTTCCACGAACATGCGCGCCCCGGCATCGTAAAGCGTGCGCAGGCCCTTGATGAACTGCACAGGAGAAGCCACCTGCTGTGCCAGAATGTCCAGCATTTGCGGGACGACATTTGCGCCCGTGGGATAAAACTCGCCGTTCGTGTTGGCCACGATGGGCAAGCGCGGCGACTGGAGACGCAGCCGTTGGAGCACGCTCCGCAGTGGTCCGCTCGCCGGAGCTACGATCGAAGTGTGAAATGCGTGGCTGACGGACAATGGACTCACCTCGTAGCCGGCCTTTTGGAGAGTGGCCATGGCTTGCTCAACAGCCTTGCTTGCGCCGCCGATGACCGACTGATGCTCGCTGTTGATATTGGCAATCACCACGTAGCCGTCAATGGTTTTCAAAATCTTTTCGATTTCCTCAAGTGGAGCGAAAACCGCGGCCATGCGGCCCGGGTCGTCGGGCGAAAAACGCGTCATCTCGCGGCCGCGAGCGCTCACGGCCTCGAGCGCGTCCGCAAAGGGAATCGCGTCCACGGCGACGAGCGCGCCGTATTCCCCAAGGCTGTGTCCGATGGTGAAATCGGGGGTAATGCCATAAGAGGCGAGCAGCCTCGTCAGCGCCAGATCAACCGCCAAGACAGCCGGCTGAGTCACTGCCGTCTGGCGAAGTTCGTCTTCTGCCTGAGCGACGGCACCGGCATCGCTTTTGTCCACGAATATGTAGTCGCTCAGCGGCTTTCCGAGGATCGGGGTCATCACGAGGTCCGCTTCGGCGAATGTTTCTGCCACGATCGGTTCGACAGCACGAAGCGGCTTGAGCATATTCACATACTGCGAACCCTGGCCGGGATACAGGAACGCGACTTTGGGCGCGGGGCCGTGGCCGCGGAAAATGCCTTGCGCGCGGAGAGCCCTCCAGATGGCCGGCTGCTTCGCTGACAGTGCTTTTAGCGCGCCCGCTGCCTTTTCAGCCAGCTCAGCGGCGTTCGCGTAGTCGATAGCCAGACGCTCGGGGGCGCGCAAATCAAATTCGTTCGGGGCGGCCGGAGCAGGAGCGTTTCCGGCCCTGGCGGCTTTTTCCACCGCGCGCAGGCGTTCTGCCAGTGCGGATTCCGAAGCAGCGCCGATTACGAGCGCGCCGCGCAAAGGCGCCTTTGCAGAAGGCGACGAATTAGGGGACACGGGTATTGTATTCATGTTCGTCTCCGTCGGTTCGGACGGAATTTGAGTGGCCGTCACCGACCGCTTGCCATTTCCGTTGAGCCTGTGAGGGATGTATTCCTCGAGCACTGCGTGGAAGTTCGTCCCGCCGAAACCAAAAGCGCTCAAGCCCGCGCGCCTGATGCCGTCCGTGGGAACGACCCACGGCTTCAATTCGGTATTGACGTACAACGGCGAATGGGCGAAATCAATTTCGGGATTGGGATGTTCGCAGTGGACGCTGGGCGGAAGGACCTTATCACGAAGCGCCAGCGCAGTTTTCAGAAGCCCCGCCGCGCCGGCCGCCCCTTTCAAGTGCCCGATGTTTGATTTCACTGAGCCGAGTCCCACCGAATGAGCCGGCAGATGCGAAGCGCTCAGAACATCGGCGAGGCTCTGCACTTCCACAACGTCGCCAACGCGCGTGGACGTTCCATGTCCTTCAAAGTACGTTGCGGTTGCTGGTGACAGTCCGGCGTTTTGCCAGCCGCGTTCGATGGCGAGTTTTTGGCCAAGAGGATTGGGCGCGGTGATGCCTTTTCCCCTGCCGTCGCTCGATCCGCCGATGCCGCGCAACACCGCATAAATCTTGTCGCCGTCATGCTCTGCGTCCGCCAGACGCTTGAGCAGGAAAATGGCCGCGCCTTCGCCCATCACGAAGCCGTCAGCTCCTTCGGCGTAAGGGCGCGTTCCGGTCGCCGAGAGTGCGCCGATTTTACAGAACTTCACGAAGGTCGGAGCGCCCATATTCCGGTCAATTCCACCGGTGACGACAGCGTCGAAATCATTCTCGACCAAGCCTTCGATGGCCGCGCTGATTGCCGCCATGGCGGAAGCGCACGCGGCGTCGCAGACAAAGTTGGGGCCGTGAAAATTGAAAATGTTCGCGATCCGTCCAGCAATGCAGTTGGCCAGTTCGCCCGGCATGCTGTCTTCCGTGATCTCCGGAAGATGCTTGGCGATGCGGTCATGCAGCTCGCGCGTGATCTCCTGGCGGAGCTTTTCCGGCAGCGCGGCAAAACTAGCGATTCCCGAAAGCTCGCGCTCGTACTCCGGGAAATAAACGCGCAAGGCGGTGAGGTAGTGTTTTTCCCCGGCCATCGCATTGCCGAGGATTACCGCCGTTCGATCGGGGTCGAGCGGCCGGTTGGGATAACCGTAGTCCTCGAGTGCTTGTCGCGTGCACGCGATGGCCCATTTCTGGGCGCCGTCCATCGCATCCACTACACGCGGTGGGATCGGCAGGCGCCATTTCACCGGGTCCCAGGCAAAGTCGCGCACCCAGCCGCCAATCTTCGAATAGGTCTTGTCGGGGACTGCGGGATCCGGGTCATAGTAAAGCGCCGGGTCCCAGCGACCGTTGTCAACATCGGTGATGCTGTAGCGTCCCTTTTTAATGTTTTCCCAGAATGCCGGGACATTTGGCGCATCCGGCAGAATGGCCCCCGTCCCGACCATTGCAACGGCTCGATAGGATGTGTTCTCCATGACTGCTCTCCTACAACCAGGAGGGAGGCATTGCCTCGCCTCCTTTTTTCTACGCAGCGATTTCCGCTTTCTTTGCTGCGCGTCCGTACAGCACGTCTCCGACGAAATCCATGTCCGCAATCAAACCCGCCTGCGCGCGGTGAATATCGGTTAGCCCGAGGCTCGACTCAAACGCGGGGATCTCTGCGTCGTTGACTCCCGCGGCGCCAATCGCCCAGCGCAAACCCTCTTCGGCGACTTTCAAGGCAGCCTCGCGCGCGAAGATCCGGCTGATTGCCGCTAGCGCCGCCGCGTCAAAGCGCAGGTTGGCCTTTTCATTTAGCTTGTTCTCAGCCTTCAACGCGGCGCGGCGCGCCAAGCTACCCGCGCATTCGGCGTAGGCAATCAATTCGCCGAGGCGGAGGAGGATGTGCTGGAAGCGGGTGAGCCGTCCGACGCGGGCCCTCTCCATCACTTCCGCGAGTGCGTGGAATGAAAGAGCGGCGATATCGGCGCCAACGTCCGGATGCGCCGCATGCAAGGCCTCGAATTTCTGAGCCTGGTCGTGATAGTGGCGGCCGCGAGTCTTCAAGTGCGATTGCCAGCGGTCGCGGCTGATGGTCATCTCCATGATTTCGGAAGTGCCCTCGTAAATGGTGGTGATGCGGACGTCGCGTTTGATCTTTTCGACCAGGTATTCGTGCGTGTAGCCGTAGCCGCCGAGCGCCTGAATGCTCGCATCCGCCGCGAGATTGCCGGCTTCCGTTGCCATGTACTTGGCGATCGCGCCCTCGGTGTTCAGGCTGCCCTCGCCGGCGTCTATGCGCTCCGCAGTTTCCTCGATGTAGGCGCGTGCCGCTTCAAGCCGTGCCACGTTGGGGACGATCAGCTTGTGCGTGTATCCCTGCTTTTCGGAAAGCGGCGCCCCCGCCTGAATGCGCTTTGTGGAGTAGGGAATGGCGCGATCGAGCGCCGCCCAGCCGGCTCCGAGGCCAAATGCCGCCACCATCAGCCGCGTGTAGCCGAACACAGCTTGCGCTTGATTGAGTCCCTGACCCTCGACGCCGCCAACGAGCCTGTCTGCGTCCACATAAACGTTGTCGAGTGCGAGTGCCGCCGTGTTGCTCAGGCGAATGCCGTGCTTATCCTCCGGCTCGTCGTGCGTGAAACCCTTGGCTCCTTTTTCGACGATGAACCAGCTCGGGCCGGCCGGCGTATTCGCGAGAATCGTGTATGCATCCGCGACTCCGCCGTTGCTGATCCACTGCTTGGCGCCTGATATTTTGTAGCCGACGATTTTGCCGTTTTCGATGACGCGCTCGGCTGTGGTGCGAAGGGCGCCGAGATCGCTGCCGGCTTCCGGCTCCGTCGCGCCGTAGGCGAACAACAAACCTTCTTCCGCGATGCGCGTGAGCCAGAGCTTTTTCTGTTCCGGAGTGGCTCCCACCGTGATCGGATCGCTGCCGAGAAACGTGGCCAGGACAGAGGTGGCTATACCAAGATCAATTCGCGCCATCTCTTCGCACACGCAATAGACGTCAAACGTGCCGCCGCCCAGGCCGCCGAACTCCTCGGGGATGAACAGGAGCTGGATGCCCAGCTTTTCCGGGCTGCACATGTGCCGCACGATTTCGAGCGGGCACTCGTCGCGGGCGTCGAGTTCGATCAGTTGCTCGTCGGGGAGGCGCTTCTTCGCGAACTCGCGGAGCGATTTCAAACTCAGCTTCAAGGTTTTATTCGTAATCATGGTGCTGTCGCCTCACTTTGCTGCGATGCCGCGCGTGTCACGGACTTTGTTGGTCAATTCGGGCAAAAACTCCAAAAGGTCGTCCACGATGCCCACATCCGCCACCTGGAAAATAGGGGCTTTGGGGTTCTTGTTGACCGCAACGATGAAGGGATTGCCCTTGATCCCGGCCAGGTGTTGGAACGAGCCGCTGATGCCGAAGGCCAGGTACACCTTGGGCTTGACAGTTTTTCCGGACGAGCCCACTTGACGCGATTTCTCGAGCCACTTGGCGTCGACCACCGGCCGCGAGCAGCTCACGGCCGCGCCGAGCACGTCCGCCAATTCCTGGGCGATGCCGACGTTGTCCTTTTCCTGAATGCCGCGCCCGATCGAGACCAGAATTGCGTGCTTGGTGATGTCCACTTCGCCTGCTTCGGCGGCAATCGTTTGCAGGTAGCGCCGGCCGGAGGTGAGGGGGCCGACTTCGGAGGACTTGTCAACAATCGAGCCGCTCAGAGGATTGCTTTCGATTGGCTTGAATGCGCCCGGGCGGATGGTCATCACGGCGCCGGATGAGATGTCGCAGCGAACATGGGCGCTGACCTGTCCTCCGAATTCCTGCCGGATGACTTTGAGAGCGGAACCCTCGACGCCTTCGATTCCCAATACGTCCGGGACATAAGGGGAATCGAGCTTGATCGAGAGGCCGGGCGCCAGGTCAATACCGAAATGTTCGTGAGGTGCCAACACGATGCTGGCGGGGGGCACGACCTTGGCCAGCGCCTTGCGGATTAATTCCGCATTGGGGTGCGCCAGCGCTTCGTTTCCAATCTTCCATACTTCAGCGTAGGCCGCGCGGAGGGCATTGCAAACGCTTTCAAGTTCCTGTCCCCAGCCGGTTACGAGGGCCGTGGGAATTGCTGCTGCGTCAATCTTCTTTGCGGCGGCTGTCAATTCGAAAGCGGTGTCGTCCGGGACGCCGCCTCGATGCATGATGTAAGTGAAAATGCGAGCCATTATTTCAGCCCTCCCTTGGCCGCCAACAACTCGACCAGTTTTTCGACATTTTCTTCCCGGCTGCCATTCAGCATCTCGGCTCCCTTGCCAAGGGAGGGAACGAAATAGTCCACGCGCCTTACTTTTGCAGCGGCGGGACCTACGTTTCCTGCAGAAAGGCCTAGATCACCGGCGCCATAGGACGGTATCGGGACGGACGCCACGGCTCGAATGCCTTTCATCCCGACGTAACGCGGTTCGTTGATCCCGGTCTGAATCGAAAGCACGCATGGGAGATCCATTTCATTGATCTCCTTGTTGCCGCCCTCGATTTCCCGGCCGATCTTCATTTTTCGGCCGTCCAGGACTTCTATGGAATTCACAAGAGAAGCGAACGGATAATCGAGCATAGCCGCGAGCATGCCGCCGACCTGCGCCCCGCCGTCCTCGGCCTGGACTCCGGTAAGGATCAGATCGTATTTCCCTTTTTGGACGAAGGCATTGAGGATCGCCGCGATGCCGCGTCCGTCCGATCCGTTGAAAGCAGTGTCCGTGAGAAGCACGCCCTGGCTGGCGCCCATGGCCATTTCGCGGCGCAGGATTTCCTCGTCCTCTTCGCCGCCGACAGTCACCACTGTGACATTTCCCCCGGCCTTGGCGGCGATTTGCAGGGCTTCCTCAACCGCATAGTTGTCCGGTTCGTTGATCGAATAGACGAGTTCATCGCGCTCGATGTCATTTCCCGCGCCATTGAGCGTGATTTCGTTTTCCGATGTGTCGGGCACTCTTCGTACGCAAACTAGGATTTCCACGTTTACCTCCCGCCGAGGCATTCCTGCTGAGCCTCAGCGAATCCTGTCGCTCCCGCTGGCGGAATTTTTCGCTTGAGCTGCTGGTCCGCCAGTTCCGCAAGATCAATCACGGACATTTTTCCATCGAGGCCTGCAACCTTGATGGCGTCCTCAATATTCACCATGCAGAACGGGCACGCCGTCACAATCACGTTCGCTCCCGCCTCCGCTGCCATCTGCACTCTCTTTACTCCCATCCGCTGGTCTTCTTTCGGCTCGTAGAAGAGCATCAGCCCGCCGCCTCCGCAGCAGAAGGAGCGGTCGCGGCAACGAGTCATCTCGACTCTCTTCAAGCCGGGGATGGCGTCGAGAACGTTGCGTGGATCTTCGTAAACCCCATTGTGACGGCCGAGGTAGCAGGGATCGTGGTAGGTGTAAACCTTGTCGGCGTTCTCGAGCGGTTTGAATTGGATCTTGCCGGACTTCACCGCATGGGCGATTACCTGACTGATGTGTTCGACCGGCGGCAGATCCTTGTAGTCCTTCTTCAGCGCGTTGTAGGCGTGCGGGTCCGCGGTAACGATTCGCTTCGCACCGCTGGCCTTAATGGCTTCCGCGTTTTGGTCGCGCAACGCCAGGAAGAGCGTCTCCTCGCCGAACCGGCGGACTTCATGGCCGCTGTCTCTTTCCGCCGCCCCGAGGATTCCGAAATTTTCGCCGGTGTGATCGAGGATCCGCGCGGTAGCTCGCCCGATCGACTGCATGCGGTTATCGTAGGAGGTGATGCTGTCCACAAAATAGAGAGTGTCCGCACCATTGTTCTTGTCGAGCGTCTTGATCGCGCAGGATTGCTGAAACACTTTTTCGTTGACCCAGTCGGCCCTCTTCTTTTCCATCTTGCCGTAGGGATTTCCGCGGCTTTCGAGCGCCTTCAGTGGCTTTTGCAGCGACTGCGGGACATTCCCGTCGTCCACCAGGCCGCGCCGCAGGTCCACGATCTTGTCTATGTATTCGACGAGGAGCGGGCACTCTTCCTCGCAGGCTCCGCAGGTGGTGCAGGACCAGATTTCGTCCTCGGAGTAAATGTTACCGACGAGCGGCTTGCCATCGCCCGGAGCGCCGAACATCGGATAATGCTGGAAGGCGTAATCCCGGGCTTTGATGCTGATGAATCGCGGTGAAAGCGGACGCCCCACCGCATTCGCGGGACAATTGTCCGAGCAACGCCCGCAATCCGCGCAGGTGTAAAAATCCAGCATGTGCTTCCAGGTGAAGTCTTCGAACGTCTTCACGCCATAGGATTTCACCTGTTCCAATTGCTCGTCGCTGACGCCCCACCGCACGGGTTTCACGGCGCCCTTGTTTAATTTTCCGAAGAAGATGTTGAAGAGCGAAGTCTCCACATGGAACTGAATCCCGAAGGGCCGGTAGCAGAGCAGGAAATAAAACGTGACTTCGTGGAGTAGATATCCGCTGAAGTAGAAGCTCCCGAGCCTGTGAACAGAAGCGGACGCGAGTGCAGAATTAAAGATCCACGGCAGCGAAAGGATGGTTTCGTACGCAACCGGCGGGCCTTGCTGGGCGAGGGCCGCTGCCTTGGCGCCTTCGAAGAGACTGTCCGCCACCATCAGAATTGCGATCAACACCAGCAGGAAAATGGCGTCTGCTTTGTGCGCATTACCGTAGCGGGCGGGAACCTCGTAGCGCGCGGGTTTGAAGACCAGCCGGCGGACGATGGCGAAAATCATGCAGAGGAAAACAATCGTCGCCGCATAATCCGTCAAGGCTTCGTAGAATTCGCCGGTCCTGCCCGAAAAGCCCGGCATCACGAAATTCGGAGCAACGCCGACAAACAAAACGGTGAATGCACGAGCAACGAGAAGAAGGAAACCCGCAAAAATCAGGATGTGAAGGAATCCGGCGACCTTGTATCGCGGGTGCTTCCATTGCCCCAGCCAATACTTGAAAAATTTCCCCAGGCGAGCCGAAAGATGATCGAAGCGCGGATCACGCTCGGCGCGAAGCAGCGGGACCAGGCGGCGGTAAATGATGTAGGCAAAGCAGGCGACGCCGAGGATGTGGATGATCAGGAACAGTGTCCGCCCGGAGGCCAGCCAGGCTGCAATCTGCGAGACGCTCTCGATGCCGTCCAACATACCCTGCCTCACCCCTGAGAGATGAATAAGCCGCTTCGTACTTCCCAAGCCGTGTCGTCATGCGATGAGCTGCACTTCGACCTTTTCCCCTTCCGTGGCCGGTGGCGCTTCTGGTTCCGGAACCTCCGGAGAGGGATCGATGGCGAGGGGAATAGACACCTGTGCCATCGAGCCAGCGGTATTCGCGCTCGGTTTCCTCTGCGCCTTCTGTGGCGATATCTTCAGCCGAGGAGTGACAGCGTCACGCAACTCCACGAAGCTCGCTTTCAGAAACTTTTCCAGGAGCCGCAGGTCGGGTGCGGCGTGCACATCGCCACTGAACCCGAAATACACGTTGCCGTCGTAGCTCAGGATGGCGCAGTTCACCGCCAGTTCACCGCCTACCGGCACGTACGGATACCAACGGAGCATTTTGTGACCCAGCAGGTAAAGTGGATATTGCGGCCCCGGCACGTTTGTGCAGACCATATTGAACGGCGTGAGGGGCAATTGGCTCAGGACTGGGCCGGCAAACGCCTGCAGCGCGCTCGGAAAGATGCCAATCAAACCGCCGGCGAGGCTGACCAGCTCGGCGGCGTGAGCATGCTTGAGAAGTTCGGTTCTCAGATGTACGGCAGCCAGGAGCCTTCTAGGATTGCGGATATCCAGCGGAATCGTGACCGGCACGATCGAAATGCGGTTCCCCAGGTCGCCTGCATTGTCTTTGCCGCGCAGGTTGACCGGAACCATCAGGCGCAACAGGCGTCCTTTCACCCGATCGCGATGGAATTCGGAGTATTTTCGAATCGTGGAGGTCACGAGCGCCAGTAGGACGTCGTTCACGCTGGTCCCGCACACCTTCCGAATTGCTTTCACTTCTTCGAGCGGAATCTCGGTGTAGGCGAATTTTTGTGGCCCGCGGTACACGACGTTGAACCGCAGCCGCTCGGTGGTCGCCGTGATTTCCGGTAGCAGCTCGGCAAACCGGTCCCTGGCCGGATTGCCGCCATTGACGGCCACGCGCTCCGCCATGCTTAGTAAGTCGGCGTAGGCGGAGAGCACCCTCTTGACGATTTCTGAAGTCGAATCGACGACTCCACTAGCGAGCGAAACCAGCGGGTCGCGTGGAAGAGTGGGGGCGCGAAAACGCAGCTTCCTCTTAGGCAGGCGAGGCGCGTCCGGACTTGCGTCCAGAAGCACATTCATGATCCCCACGCCCGCAATCCCATCCGCAAGGCAATGGTGCAGTCGGACTATCAACCCTGTGCGATTGCCTTTTAGCCCCTGTAAGAGGGTCATGTCCCACAACGGGTGCCGGCGATCCATGACTTCTCCGAAAAGCTTGGCCGCGACTGCTTTGAGCTCTGTTTCGGTGCCGTGTTTCAGCCTCAATTCGCGGACGTGGCGGGTAAGCTCGAACTCAGGGTCATATTCCCATCGAGGCAAGCCCATCCCGAACGGCTCCGGCACCACGCGCTTCAGATAGCGGGGAATATGAGGCAGCTTCGACTCGACGAACTGGACCCAGTCCCTAAAGGAAACTTTGCCTTCGAAGATGCATACGCACGCCACGTTGAGCGGCATCCCTTCACGTTCGAGGTGAAGGAAAACGGTGTCGCCCCAGGAAAGACGGTCGCCCTGCTCGGGACTGTGGGTCACGGCTTTCGAATTGCGGTGTTCTTTGCTCATGACTTCAACTCACAAACGAGAATCGCGGCGCCAGCTTCATCAGCTTGAGTACCTTGTAAACATCCACATTCACGCCGCGTAACACGACCTTCACTGATTTCTTGTCCGCGATGCTGGCAAGCGCTTCGATCGCTTCGAGCGCGCGCAGGTCAATTCGTTGGACGGGGGCAAAATCCACAATCACTTCTCCCTCGCTGCCGTCGAGTTTTTCGCCAGCCTCTTGCAGGGCGGCAACCACGCCCTTCTCATCCACGTTGAGCCACACACTCTGGATTGCCATACGCATCACCATTCGCTATTCGGAGAATTTGCCAGCCGCAACCATCCCCTTCGCCGCGCTTCGTCCCTCGTAGCCCTTCCAGAAAAGTTCCGCCAATTCGCTCATCAGCGGCATGCGCGGGTTCGAGCGCCAAGAGGGATCGTCAAAAGCGATCTTGGCCAGCTCTGGCACGGCCACGGCGAATTCTTCCCTTGAAATTCCCAGCTCGGCGATGGATCGCGGAAACTCGAGCCGATCGAGCAGTTGCTCGACCGCGGCGATCAAATTCCTTACCTTCTCTTCCACCGTGCGGCCGCCGAGGCCAAGTAGATCCGCCGTCGTCGCGTACTTGGTGTGTGCCACGTATCCGTGCTGGTAGGGCGAGGGCATGAACTTGGCGGGCACCGCAGCATTGTAAGCAATCACATGGGGCAAGAAGAGCGCGTTGGCGCGCCCGTGGGCCACGTTAAAACGCGCTCCGAAAGCGTGCGCCAGCGCGTGGTTGACGCCCACCGAGGCGTTCGAAAACGCCATCGCCGCAATGCAGGCCGCGTTGTGCATCATCGAACGCGCCACTTCTTCCTGAGGGTGCTCATACGAGATCGGCAAATACTTGAAGACGAGGCGGATTGCCTGCATAGCGTTTGAATCCGTGTAAGGCGAAGCGTAATTGGAAACTCCAGCCTCGAGCGCATGGGTCAGGCAGTCAATTCCAGTGTCCGCGGTGAGTTTCTTCGGCATGGACATGACGAACTGCGGATCCACGATGGCCACGTCGGGATTGAGGGAGTAATCCGCGAGCGTCACTTTGCGCCCTTGCTTCTTGTCGATCAGCACGGCGAATGGGGTGACTTCGCTTCCGGTTCCGCTGGTGGTGGAGATCGCGATCAGCCGCGCGCTGTGGACTTTTTCGGTCGGGTACTGCACCACCCGCTTACGCAGATCCAGGAACGGCGCCGCTAACTCTTCCAGGTCTGCCTGCGGTGATTCATACTTCAGTTTCATGATCTTGGCGGCATCAATCACCGAGCCGCCGCCGAGAGCGATAATCTGGTCCGCTTTGTAAGAATTGAGCACTTCGACGCCATGCATCACGACGCTGATTTCCGGCTCGGCGTCGGGAATAAAGAGCAGATGAACGTGGGTCTGACGGGGAATGTGCCGCCGCACGATCTCCACGTGCCCCATGTGCTCCAACAAGGGAGTGGACACAATGACTGTCGACTCGGAAGGGAATTGCCGCAGGTTTTCCACTGCGTTCAAATTGAAATAAATCTGGTTGGGGACCCGGAACCACATGTGGGCTTCCGTCCGCCGGGCCACCCTCTTGATGTTGAGATAGTGAAAAATGTTGACGTTGTCGGTGGTGCTATTGCCGCCCCCTGTCCCGCACCCGAAGGAAAATGTAGGAACCAAATCGTTGTAAAC
>Ga0187782_10002857_pt1 | contig 12822 bp, 10 predicted proteins | sample 0715_SJ02_MP15_2_FD_132454 | JGI IMG/M metagenome (GOLD analysis project Ga0187782, IMG submission 132454) | Tropical peat soil microbial communities from peatlands in Department of Meta, Colombia - 0715_SJ02_MP15_20_MG | ecosystem: Environmental > Terrestrial > Soil > Wetlands > Peat | place...
AGGCTGGCACAGACTGAGCCGGAGATTTCGCTGGAGCGCCAGGAATTTCTTGTCCCTGACCGCGCCGGTCTGCCACCGCTCGATAGGTATGCGCGGCTCACGCTGCCCGATGGTTCCACCCGTGTGGTCGGCTACACCGAGGCCAGCCGCGGATGTAAGCACCGCTGCCGCCACTGTCCCATCGTGCCGGTATACAACGGCAAGTTCCGCATCGTGGACCGCGACATAGTGCTCGAGGACATCCGCCGCCAGGTCGCGGCGGGCGCGCAGCACATCACCTTCGGCGATCCGGATTTTTTCAACGGGCCTGCGCATGCGGTTGAGATCGTCGAGACGCTGCATCGCGAATTTCCCCAGCTCTCTTACGATGCAACCATCAAGGTGGAGCACCTGCTCGAACACCGTGAGCTGCTGCCCGCACTTCGGCGGACCGGATGCGCCTTCGTGACCACGGCAGTGGAGTCAGTGGACGACCGCGTCCTGCGCATGCTGGACAAGGGCCACTCCCGCGCCGACTTCATCCATCTGACGATGCTGATGCGCGCCCTCGGCCTGTTTCTCGTGCCCACCTTTGTGCCGTTCACCCCCTGGACCACGCTCGAAGGTTACCAGGACATGCTGAACACCATCGCCAAGCTGGAATTGATTGAAAACGTGCCGCCAGTCCAGCTCACCATCCGCCTGCTTATCCCGGCCGGTTCACGTCTGCTCGAGATAACAGATCTCTATGGCGTCGAACTGGGAGCATTCGAGCCGGAGCGGCTCATCTATCCCTGGCGCAACCCTGATTCACGGGTAGATGAATTACAGCTTGAGCTGGAACAGGCGGTTCAACGCGAGAGCAAGGAAGGGACTGGTCGTGGGGAAATTTTCGCCGAAATATGGAAGCTCGCACAGCGGGCGCGAACCGCGGATTCGGCCGAGGTGGCGATGCCGCCTGTGCCGGTTGCGCGCGCGCGCGCGACCATCCCCTACCTGACCGAGCCCTGGTACTGTTGAAGCGAACCGACGAGTGGGCAGTTGGCCCAATTCTAAAACCTGGCCGTTTAAAGTTGCCGTACGGTCTGCCCCGGCACGGGCGCCCTGCGGTTGCGCGTGGCCAGCCACACGATGAGCGCAATGATCAGCCAGAAGATCACCACCAGGAGCACGACTGGAACCAGCACCCAGATCCGACCGAACGCTACGGTATCGCCGTGGATCGCCGCCGTCGCCGCCCGTCGGAGAGTCCCTCCCAGTACGACCACATCGCCGCCTATCTGCGCCTGGTCCTCCAGGCGGACAGTCCCCCAGAAAGCCACAACGTCGCCCTTCACGCTGCCTTCGACGTCCACCCGCCCGCCGAAGGCCACAATGTCGCCATTCGCACGTCCGCGCACATAAACCGAGCAGTTGAAGCAGGAGATGTCACCCGAGGTCTGCCCGGATTCAACGATGATGTTGTGGCCGAACTCGACCCGGTCTTCGTCGGATTTCTGGGCGGACGCGGCGATAGGAAGGGCAAGCAGCACGATCAGAGCGGTTAAGACGCGGCAGGCAATGGCACGGATCCGTGTTGGCATGGGGTCTCCCAAGAGCCACTAAGTATACGTGGCCGAGGCTGCCAAGGTTCCGCTCAACTTTTGCCCGCCTCGAAGGCCAGCGTGAGCAGGGTTTTCTGTTCCAGTTCATGAGCCTTGGCAGACCCGGTCGCGGGACTCGCGCTGGCTGAGCGTGCCACCTTCAGAATGGGCCGGCCGTGCGCGATGCGCCGCAGCCGTGGACGCATGTAGAAGAGCGCTCCCATGTTGGCGGGCTCCTCCTGCACCCACACGATCTCGGCTTGCGGATGACGCTCCAGCTCCGTTGCGAGCTCCGCCTCGGCGAAGGGATACAACTGGTCAACGAAGATGATGGCGGTCGAAGCGTCTCTTCGCCGTTTGCGTTCTGCCCGCAGCTCGTGTCCGATCTTGCCAGTACAAAGCAGCAGACGCGAAGCGTCTCCGATCTCCGGATGAGGCACCACGCGCTGGAAGCGCGGTTCGGAGAACGCTGCCAGCGGCGACGCCGCGTCCGGATGGCGCAGCATGCTTTTCGGGGTGAACACGATCAGCGGCTTGCGCCACCGGCTGAGCGCCTGCCGTCGCAGCAGGTGGAAATATTGCGCTGCGCTCGAAGGCTGGCAGATCTGGATGTTGTCCTTGGCTGCCAGTTGCAGGTAACGCTCGATGCGCGCGCTCGAGTGTTCCGGTCCCTGGCCTTCATAGCCATGAGGCAACAGCAGGACCACGCCCGAAAGCAGCTTCCACTTGTCCTCGCCTGAGGTGATGAACTGGTCGATGATCACCTGCGCGCCATTGGCGAAGTCTCCGAACTGCGCCTCCCACAGCACCAGCGTCTCCGGATAATCGCGGCTGTAGCCATACTCGAATCCCAACACTGCGGCTTCGGAAAGCTCCGAGTTGTAAGCCTCGAAGCGCGCCTGGTCCGGCGCCACGTGCGCCAGCGGGAAATACTTCTGCTCGTTCTCGACGTCCACCACTGCAGCGTGCCGCTGGTTGAAGGTTCCCCGCTGGCTGTCCTGGCCGGTGAGGCGGACCGGTACGCCGGCCTTAAGCAACGAGCCGAAGGCAAGCGCCTCAGCCATGCCGTAATCTACAGGCGTTCTGCCATGTCCCATCTGCGTACGCTGTTCGAGCAATCGTTTGATCTTGGGATGGAGGTGGAAGCCCTCTGGGACCTGCGTCAGCGCATCGGTGATCTCGCCCAGTTCCGCCGCGTCGAGTCCCGTATCGACTTCATATTCCGGCAGCCAGGGTCCGCCGGCGAACCGTGACCAGTATTCCGGCAGCGTGCGCATGGTGGGCTTCTTTTCCAGCTTGCGGGCGGTTTTTTGCGCGGCTTCGAGCTCAGTGCGGACCTGCGCGGCAATAGCTTCGGTCGCCGGCGCACCGGCGCCGATGCGCTCGGCGTAAAGCTTCCATAGCGGCGGATGGTCTTTGATCTTCTGATAAAGCAGCGGCTGGGTGATGGTGGGATCGTCCACCTCGCTATGCCCATGGCGGCGATATCCGATCACGTCGATCACCACGTCATCGTGGAAGCGGAACCGATACTCGGCAGCAATTTCCCCAACGCGCACCACCGCCTCCGGATCTTCCCCGTTCACATGAAAGATCGGAATCGGCTGCCGCTTGGCGAGTTCGGCGGCGAAGCGCGCCGTATGCAGCTCGGGAGGACGGGCAGTGAAGCCGATCAGGTTGTTGGCAAGGATGTGAATGGTCCCGCCGACCGAGAAGCCCTCGATGCCGGCGAAGTTGAGCGTCTCGGCGGCAATGCCCTGGCCGGCGAAGGCGGCGTCACCGTGGATCACAATGGGCAGGACCAGGGTTTGGCCGTCAACCCCCGCGCGGACTTGCTTGGCGCGCGCGCGGCCCAGGGCTACCGGATCGACGGCCTCCAGATGGCTGGGATTCGACACCAGATGGATGTGGAGGGTGCGCCCATCGTCCGTCAAGTAATCTCCTGTGGCGCCGATGTGATACTTGACGTCGCCGCCGCCCAGCACGCTACGCGGGTCCACGTCCTCGAAGCCGGCAAATATCTCCTCTGGCGGACGGTTCACGATGTGGGCCATCACGTTCAGCCGCCCGCGATGGCTCATGGCCATCACCAGCCATTCGGCCCGCTGCTGGGCGGCAGCTTCGAGGATTCGATCGAGCAATGGAATCAGAGCGGTCACGCCCTCGAGCGAAAAGCGCTTGGTCCCCAGGTAGCGCGCCTGCAGGACCTGCTCAAAGACCTCGGCACGCACCAGCCGCCCGAGGATGCGCTGCCTATCCGGCGCGCTTGCCGGGTTTTCCAACCGCTCCTCAATCCAGCGCCGCCGCTCGGGATCGGGCAGGTGCATGAACTCCGCCCCGATCGTCCCACAGTAGTAGCGGCGGGCTTGCCCGGCCTCCGCACCGCTCAGGGCAAGTTCAGGATGAGGCTCAGGCTGGAGGAACCCAAGCGGATCGAGGTCCGCTTCCAGGTATCCCCAGCGGCGGAACAGGTCCAAAACCTGCTCCCTTTCGAGGGTGGCTGTCGGTACAGGCATCTGTGCTTAAGGATGCGCGCGAACAGCGTCGGGACTCAGCGCCCAGGCTTTATCCGTAGGCGTGCACATGCTCCGGCTTGACCCGGTAGAGAACGCGCACTTCGCCCGGCTTTGCGTAGGGATACTTGTCCACGCCCAGATACTTCTTGGCCAGCTTATCGATGTGCTGGGCAGCGCCCTTTTCAGTGATATCGACCACGCGGCCACGAACCTCGAGATAGCGGTAGGGATTGTCAGGGTCAATGAGCGTCAGCGTCACCCGTGGATCGCGACGCACGTTCTTGTCCTTCACACGGCCGCGCGCCGAGTTGAACAGGACACTGCCATCGTCGACATCGACCCAGACTGGCGTCACCTGCACATCTCCGTTGGGCATCAGTGTGGCCAGGCTGGCGAAGGCGCGCTTGTTGAACAAATCGCGATATTTCTCGGGGATGGTCACATCAGCCATGATGTCTCCTTTCAAGCCGTGCGCGCTGAAATCTTCCGGCGCGAGAAACGCCAACAATTCTACAACCGGAAATGAACCCGGTCGCGCAGATCAAATCACCGGCAGCGCTGGGCTGATGACAAAGCGCAATTTCTCGTGCGCCCGCCGCAGGGCGTCCTCCACCAATTCAGGCGACGCGCCGCGCGCGAAGATGAAGCCCAGGTAACTCGCGCCCTCCGGTAATGGCACGAGCTTCTGGGATTCCTTGGCGGTGATTACAACGTCCTCAATTCCGCTGACGGCCCGCGCCTCGTCGACTCCCTGCGTTTCTTGATAGAAACCAGCCTCAGGTATGGGAATCATCATCACTCCGGAGGCTGCATCCTCCCGATAAATGCGGGAAACGTCCAGCCCTAGCATCAGCCGGATGAGCAACTCCTCAAGCGAAACCTCTTTATCCACCAGAGGAATCTCAAACCGCAGCGCGCGCGAGCACAACCCGCCAATCGAGCGCGCAGCCACTTCCATCACCCAGATGCCGGCGGGGTTGATGCGCAGCTCGCCATGCACCGGGCCGTGGTACAGCCCGAGCGCGGCGCTCGCCTTGACCAGAGTTTCGACGATCCGCTGCTGCACGTCGTGGCCCAGGCGCGACGGTGTGACGTAAATCGTCTCCTCGAAGAACGGCCCGGTCAACGCGTCAGGCTTATCGAAGATGGCAAGCACCCGCAAACGGCCGCGGTCCATGATGGCTTCCACCGCAACCTCAGGACCTTCGATGTAGGTCTCCATCTGGATAAAGTTGCTCGTCTCCTCGCGCAGCACGCCAACTTCGGGGCTTTTCAGCAGCGCGCGTATGCGTTCGAACGCGCGGACGAATTCCTCGGGAGTATCGGCACGGATTACCCCGCGGCTCGCGGAAAGTGACAGGGGTTTGAGCACGCGCGGGGCATCCATCGCGACCGCACCGGTGGACAAAAGCTCCCCGGGGTCGGTTTGCAGCGGAAAACGGGCGTAATCAGGTACCTTCAGCCCGGCGGCGCGCAATCTCTCGCGAGCGAGGTACTTGTCACGGCATGCCTCGGCGGCCTCGGGCGGATGGTTGAGCAGGCTGAGAACTTTGCTGGCGAGCGCTGCCGTCTCGGTCGCTCGATCTCCAATTTGGACCATGGCCGCGAGAGGCCGATCATGCGCAAGCTCCACGATCCTGCATGCGTTCTCTTCCGGATTCTCGAATCGCAGAGGGATGGCATCATCCTCCCAAGGGTCATCCAGCACGTGGCAGCGATCGGTACCGAAGACGACTTCGAGGCCCAGCTTTTCAGCAGCAGCGACAAATGCCTGAGCCTGGTATCCGGTGGTGGTACAGAGAAGGAGAACGCGCCGTTGTGAAATTGAAGACACGCAGTGCCAATTTATCATTCGCGACGGAACGCTAGTCGGCGGGATGACGAATCCGCTCGCGCAGCTTGAATCGCTGGATCTTTCCGGTAGCAGTCTTGGGCAGTTCGTTGAGGAACTCGACCCAGCGCGGCTTCTTGAATGGCGCCAGCTTGCTGACCACGAAGTCCTGCAACTCGCGCGCGGTGCTTTCGTCCCCATGCTTGTCTGGTTCCAGGACGACGAACGCCATCGGTTTAACCAGACGCTCGGCGTCCTCGCGTCCAATCACGGCCGCCTCCCGCACCGCGGGATGGGCCGCCAGAGCGGCCTCGATCTCCACCGGGCTCACCCACTGCCCGGAGACTTTCAGCATGTCGTCGGAGCGGCCTGCGTACCAGAAGTAGCCGTCGGCGTCCTGGTAGTACTTGTCGCCGGTGTGGATCCAGTGGCCCTCGATCGTCTGCTTGGTCTTCTCGTGTTTGTTCCAGTAGCAGGCGCAGGTGCTGTCACCTCGGACGACCAGGCTGCCGGTTTCTCCCGCAGCGACAGGCTGGTTGTTTTCGTCGAGGATGCGAGCTTCGTACCCGGGCACCACCTGCCCGCTCGAGCCCGGCCGCACCGCGCCGCGGCGGTTCGAGATCGCGATGTGCAGCAGTTCGGTCGAGCCCAGGCCGTCCAGTATCTCCACTCCGAAGCGCTGCTTGAAGCGCTCGAAGACTGCCGGCGGCAGCGACTCGCCGGCCGACACTCCGTTGCGGATTGACGAGAGGTCAAAATCCCTCCCCTCGCGCCGGTGCGCCAGCAGGGCCACGTAGCTCGTAGGGACCGAGTAAAACAGCGTCGGCCGATGGCGCTCGATTACGGCGTAGACATTCGGTGGCGTGGGCGGGCCAGGCCACAGGATAGCCGTGGCCCCCACCGAGAACGGGATGTACAAGGCATTCCCCAGTCCGTAGGCAAAGAAGAGCTTGGCCACGCTGAAGCAGCGATCACGGTCGGTGATGCCGAGAATCCCCTGGCCGTAGAGTTCGGAGGCGACCACGATGTCATGGTGCAGGTGTACACAGCCCTTGGGAAAACCTGTGCTTCCGGAGGAATACAGCCAGAAGGCGGCGTCATCACAGCTCGTGGGCTCGGCCTCCAGCTCTGGGCGCGCCCCGGCGATAAGGTCGGCGAACGAGTGAGTGCCTGCAGGCGCATTGCCCACCACGACGACGTCACGCAGATAGCGCAGCCGCTCGCGCGGAATGGCCTGCACTTGCGGCAGCAGGGCTTCGCTTACGATCACCACTCGCGCCCGTGAGTCGTTCAGCATGTACTCGTAATCGGGTGGCTTGAGCAGCGTGTTGACCGGCACTGGCACCATGCCCGCCTGGATCGCCCCTAGGAAGCTGTAGGTAAATTCAGGCGTGTCGAGCAGAATCAGCAGGACACGCTCTTCAATGCGCATACCCAGGGCCCGCAAGGCGTTCCCTACCCGATTGACGCGATCCGCCAACTGCCCATAGGTGATGCGCTCCTCCCCACATTCGATGGCTACGTTCCCTCCGCGTCCCTCTTCCAGGTTGCGGTCTACCAACCAGGCAGCGACGTTGAACACATTGGGCGGAATCATGATTGCGAAAACACCTTTATCCCGGTCCCGGACGGTTTGCCGGAATGCGTCGCGCATTGTCTCATAGCCGGCCAACCGCTGGGGCAGGGGATCTTCTTGCCGTCAACCCAAACCAAGGTTATCGAGCGGATAAGGTCAATCGGAGCAGGGCCTGATACTCTACGCGATGCGCTCCGCGCGCTGCTTGGCTAGGTTGCCGCCCTGGAAACTCAGCTTGGTGTAGATCGTATTACGCTCGGCGGGAATTCGTCCCACCTCGCGGATGCGCTGGTGAAATTCTTCCGGACTCAGGTATTGGCCGCTGGTAGCTCCTGCCAGCCGCGAGATGTTCTCTTCCATGAGCGTGCCGCCGTAATCGTTTGCGCCCGCGCGCAGGCAGAGCTGCGCTACCGCGCGGTCCAGCTTGACCCAGGAGACCTGCACATTGCGGATGGATCCGGCGAGCAACAGGCGGGCCAGCGCATGGATCTTCAAATGTTCTTCCAGCGTCGGCCCGGGCCGTGCGATGCCCTGCTGATAGAGCAGCGTGTTCTGGTGGACGAATCCCAGCGGGACAAACTCGGTAAAGCCCCCGGTCTCGCTCTGGATATCGCGTAGCAGCCGCAATTGCGCAAGCCAGTGGTCCAGCGTCTCGATATGGCCATACATCAGAGTTGAGGTGGTGCGGATGCCGCACTGGTGGGCGGTGGTGATGACCTCGCGCCATTGCCCGGCGCGCAGTTTGTTGCGCGAGAGGATGAAGCGAACGTCATCGTCGAGGATCTCGGCGGCGGTGCCGGGCAGGGTATCGAGGCCAGTGTCCTTGAGCATGAGCAGGTATTCGCGCCGCGGCATCCCTGTCAACTCCATGCCATGGACGATCTCCATGGGTGAGAAGGCGTGCGTGTGCATGTCGGGGACGGCGGCTTTGACGGCGCGCAGGATGTCGCGGTAATAGAATTTGGGCAGATCGAGCGGCAGTCCGCCCTGAATGCAGACCTCGGTGGCGCCGTGTTCGCGCGCCTCCCGCGTCCGCCGTGCGACCTCTTCCAGAGACAGAAAGTAGGCATCCGCTTCACGCGGCCCACGGCTGAAGGCGCAGAACTTGCAGCCCACGAAGCAGACATTGGTAAAGTTGATATTGCGGTTGACGACGTAGGTTACGACGCCGCCAACCAGCTGCCGGCGCAGGCGATTGGCGGCCCACAGGACTCCCAGCAGGTCATCGCCCTGGGCGAACGCCAGCAGACGTTGCTGCTCGGGCGAAATCGCGCCGCCATCCTCGGCTTCCAGCACCGTCTCCAGCGCGCCGCGCACGCCTGCGCTGAGCCGCGGCTCGAGTTCGCGCCAGTCCACCTCGTGGAAGCGCTCCAGCTCTGCCGTGATGGCAAGCTTTGTCATGGTCAGCGAAACAGATCGCGCTTGCCGGGGCGGATGATCGAGCGCGCGCCTTCGCGCCCCGGCTCACAAGGGAAGCCGCGGATAACGCACGCCGGGCTCCGTGAAAGCTTACCGCACGCCAACCCGGCCATGCAGGCGAGTTCGTCGGCCACGGCTTCAACAGATGCTCGCAGCCGGTATCCGTGCGGATCGCGCCGGCCGCGAAAATCGCGAAAGGGCTTCATACCGGCCACGCCGATCGTGACCTCGCACAATCCTTCACGCCACGGACGCCCGAAACTGTCCGTGATCAATACCGGCACTGAGATCCCTGTCTTCTTCCTGATGCCAAGCCTGATCTCCCGCGCCGAGCGGTCAGGATCGGCAGGCAACAGCACCGCGGAGCGGCCGCCATCCACGTTGGATGCATCCACACCGCTGTTGGCGCACACGAATCCGTGTGCTGTCTCCGTGATGATGACTCCGCGCCTCCGCCGCACTACCCGCTTCGCCTGCTGGACCGCCAGATGTACCAGGCGTGCGTCGAGACGGTAGCGGGCGGCCCAGCGACGAGACGCCGGCGAGGGCTGCACTCGGTCGAGCATTACAGTGCGCGCTTCCGCCTTGGAAACGATCTTGTGTGTGACCACCACAATGTCTCCCGGCATGAGCTTCAGCTTCTGCCGCCGCAAAGCCGCAAGGATGGTATCCGCGACCGAATCGCCGGGCAGGACTTCGCCCATCCCCGTGATGGGGATGGCTCGCAACTCCGTGGCCTTATCGTGGCGCCGCGCCATCACGAAGCCGCGGCCTCAAGCGGCCTCTCTCGCAGGAATTTCAGTACCGACCGCGCCAGACGGGTTTTGTCAGCTTCCGACTTCATCAGAGTGCTGGTATAGCGCACGGCGATGCCCTCGATTCTGGGGCCAGGCGCTGAATCCCGTTGGTCTGCGACCAGAAGGTCGAGGAAATCGGCGTAGCAGCGCGCCACACCCGCGATGGAGACCGACAGACCTTGCGTCTGCATCAGTTCGCCGGCGGGACCGGAAACGGCCGCGCCTCCGATGATGGGGCTGATCGCCGCCACCGGTGCCGCAGTCTGATTGAGGGCTTCGCGGATGCCGGGCACGGCCAGGATCGGTCCAATGCTGGTGACGGGATTACTGGGAGCGATCACGATCGCCTCTGCCTGCGCGATCGCTGCGAGTACTCCCGGCGCCGGGCGCGAACGCTCCGCGCCCTCGAACCGCACCCCGCGCACCGCCACCTGGTAACGCTCGCGCACGAAATATTCCTGGAAACTGATCTCACCGTCGATCGTGAGCACGCGAGTGTCGACTCGGTCGTCGGACATTGGCAGAATCCGCGCCTTGATGTCCAGCGTGCGTCCGATTTCCGTGGTAGCTTCGCTTAGCTTTCTGCCTGCTGAAAGCAGATCAGTGCGCCGCAGGTGCGTCGCCAGGTCGCAGTCGCCGAGCTGGAACCAAGCTGGCTGGCCCATCCGGCGCATGGCCGCGAGACAATAAAAGGTATCGCCCTCGACGCCCCACCCGCGCTCGCGGCTCAGCATGCCGGCCAGCGCGTAGGTGATGGAGTCGAGATCGGGGGAAACGTGCAGTCCCCACCAGATGAGATCGTCGCCGGTGTTGACGATTACCGACAGTTCGCTGGCGGGCACGACTGCCGCCAGGCCCTGGACGAACTTAGCGCCGCCCGTTCCGCCCGTCAGCACGGCGATCATGCCACCCCTCGCATTCCGTCCACGTCGGCCGCTACGCTCAATCTCTGCGCTACAAGGCCGGACCTTCGGCCAATGATCTATTCTTTCCTGCTGCGACCGAATACCTTCTGCGAAATCCAGTCCCGGAAGGTGGGCCCTGAAACTTTATCCCCATACAGCCACGCGGAGGCGCGCTTGGTTGGCTGGAGGTCGCGCACCCGGTTGCCGTACTTTTCCTTCAAGATTTCGCAGATCGCCTGGTAGCGGCTATCGGGACCGTCCGGAAATCCGATCGCCTCCCAAGTCGCGAGTTCGGAGAACAGAACCTGGTCCCGGTTGCGGATTACCACCCACGCCTTCTGATGGTCGGGGCAGATGCAATCCCAGATTAAGTACAGATCGTCGTCTCCGGGAATGTCCGGCAGTTGGTGAGGGCTGGTCAAGGATACGCTCCATAACGCCTTGTTCTGGGCGATGAGGCGCTGGGCCTTGGCCCGGTCCGCCGGCGATCCCGAGTCCAGCATTTCCAGGACGGAGGGATGGCTCACAACCGCCAGCACGGGGCGGTCGAAGATATCGCAGTTGGGGCACTGGCAGTCGGTGAAGCCCCAATGCGCACAGGTCGCTCCCTGATGGAAGGTACCCTTCCAGTGGCAGCCAGGGCACTCCAGCATCTCTGACTCCCAACCGGCGTCGTCATAGTTGAAGGATCTCGTCATTTCGGGGATGCTCTTTGGGGCTGCTCGATTCTAGGTCGCTTTCCGCAGTTCGACAACCGCTGAGCCGGGCGCCCATCGCAGGAGTCCCCGCAGCGGCTGGCGGAGATGCGCTCGCCTCGCGATCGCGGTGACGATCCCCGATTCGCGGCGTCTGTGCAGCAAGACTTACTGAAAGCCGAAATGCAGAGGAAACGGCTGACTGCTGTGTCAGGTAGGCCGGGCTCGGCCGGTAAGCACAACGATCATGCTGCCCGCGCCAGTCCGTGCTCGTCTGCCGCCGCGCGCAATTTCTGCGCCATCAGGCCGGGACGCGCCGCGACTTTATCCACGAACTCGGGATAGATGCAGAGCCGGCGTTTCAGCTTCTGTCCGGCGGCCGCAGTGCGGCGCTCCAGATCAGCCAGATGGGGCCATGGGGCTTCCGGGTTGATGAAGTCCGGCGTCAGCGGCGAGATGCCGCCCCAATCGTTGATGCCGGCCGAAAGCAGCCCGCCGTAGTCGGGCGATGAGAGATTGGGCGGCGCCTGGATGTTCATCTCCCCCAGCACCAGCCGCGCCACTGCCACCGTCCGCAGCATCTCGCCGGGCGAAGGCTCAGGCTGCGTCGCCATCGGGATGGCTGGCTTCACCCGGAAATTCTGCACGATCACCTCCTGGATGTGGCCGTAACGCTGATGGAGGTCGCGGATCGCGAGCAGCGTGTCCACGCGGTCTTCCGGCGTCTCGCCGATGCCGACCAGTAACCCGGTAGTGAATGGGATCTGTTCCTTGCCCGCGGCTTCGATGGTCCGCAATCGCCGCGCCGGAATCTTGTCCGGTGCGCGGTCGTGCGCAGCGCCGTGACGGAGCAGGGCAGGGCTCGTGGTCTCCAGCATGAGGCCGAGGCTGGGACACACCGCGCCCAGCCGCCTCACCCATTCCGCGCTCATCAGCCCGGGATTGGCGTGGGGCAGGAGCGAGGTCTCACGTAACACCAGTTCACACATGGCTTCCAGATAATGCAGCGTGGATTTGTATCCGAGCTTGCGCAGCGCAGCCCGCATTTCAGGAAACTGGAGTTCCGGCTTGTCGCCCAGACTGAACAGAGCCTCGCGACAACCCAGCTTCTCGCCCGCCTTGGCCACCTGCAGTAGTTCCTGCGGCGTCAAGGTGTGCGCGCCGGGGTCGGAGGGATCGCGCCGGAAGACGCAATAGCCGCAGTAGTCCCGGCAAAGGTTGGTCAGCGGCAGAAAGACCTTGCGCGAATAAGTGATGACGCCGCGATGGAAACGCTCCTTTACGGCCACAGCCGTGGCGAGCAGCTCAGGGAGTTCCTGGTCGGTAGAGCGGATGAGCCGGCAGGCCAGCTCACGCCCGACCGGCAGACCATCGCGCAACTCGTCCCAAACCGGTTCCCATCTGCCGGCCGGAAACGATCGCGAATGTAACGCTGCGGGCACGTCAGTTGCCGCCTTCCCGCGAGGCGCGTCGTGCTGCGCCTCGACAAAAACCGCCGCAAGCATATATGAGACGCCGGCG
>Ga0187782_10002858_pt1 | contig 12821 bp, 13 predicted proteins | sample 0715_SJ02_MP15_2_FD_132454 | JGI IMG/M metagenome (GOLD analysis project Ga0187782, IMG submission 132454) | Tropical peat soil microbial communities from peatlands in Department of Meta, Colombia - 0715_SJ02_MP15_20_MG | ecosystem: Environmental > Terrestrial > Soil > Wetlands > Peat | place...
ACGGCCGCGCCTTCTTCTCCGCGACCAGCGCCCACACCTGCACCGGCGACGGCAACGCCATGGCGCTGCGCGCCGGCCTGCCGTTGCAAGACATGGAGTTCGTGCAGTTCCACCCGACCGGGATCTACGGCGCGGGCTGCCTGATCACCGAAGGCGCGCGCGGCGAAGGCGGAATCTTGCGCAACTCCGAAGGCGAGCGCTTCATGGAGCGCTACGCGCCCTCGGCCAAGGACCTTGCCTCCCGCGACGTCGTCTCGCGCGCCATGACCAAGGAAATTCGCGAGGGACGCGGCGTCGGCAAGCTCAAAGACCACATTTACCTGCACCTCGAGCACCTGGATCCGAAGATTCTGCACGAGCGGCTGCCGGGCATCTCCGAGTCGGCCCGCATCTTCTCTGGCGTCGACGTGACGAAGGAGCCGATCCCCGTGCTGCCGACGGTCCACTACAACATGGGCGGCATTCCGACGAACTATCACGGCGAGGCGATGACGCTGGCGGGCGGCAATCCCGACACCGTGGTGCCGGGCCTGATGGCGGTGGGCGAAGCGGCTTGCGTTTCCGTACACGGAGCAAACCGGCTCGGCTCCAATTCGCTGATCGATCTCGTCGTGTTCGGCAAGGCCTGCGCCGAGCGCGCCGAGGAAATCGTCAAGCCTGGCGAGCGCCAGGCGGAGCTGCCGAAGGACTCGGCCGATCACGCGCTGGCGCGGTTGGACAAACTGCGCAACGCCAATGGCGGCTCAACGACCTTCCAATTGCGCGACGCGATGCAGCGCACGATGCAATCGAACTGCGCCGTTTTCCGCACCGGCGAGGTGCTCGCCGAGGGCAAGACCAAGATCGAGCAAGATTGGCGCGCGGGCGACGACATTCGCATCGCGGATCGGTCCTTGATCTGGAATTCGGACCTGATCGAAGCGCTCGAATACGAGAACCTGATCCTCCAGGCCGTCGTAACGATGGACAGCGCGCTGAACCGCACCGAAAGCCGCGGCGCGCACGCGCGCGAAGATTTTCCCAACCGCGACGACAAGATGTGGATGAAGCACACGCTGGCGTGGATCGACGATGCGGCGAAGACGGCGAGGATCGACTACCGCCCGGTCCACGCCTACACGATGAGCAACGACGTGGCGTACGTCGAGCCGAAGGCGCGGGTGTATTGAGGGGACGTACTCTGCTGTCTCCTCCCCTCTCCCGAAGGGAGAGGGGTCGGGGGTGAGGCGACAGGGCGATCCCGGCGCAAGGCGGCTTCGCGCGCGCACCGCTCGGCGCGACACCCTCACCCCTGCCCCTCTCCCTCCGGGAGGGGATTTTCCCGCTCAGCGCCGCTTCCCGCCGTCGTTTGAATGGTCGTCGTCGCGATCGCGCCGGCGCTTTTCGGCCGCCGCGCCGGCGCGCGGGCGACGCGCAATCACTTCGACCGTCTGGACGCGATAGTCTCCGCTCGGCTCCAGCACGGCGGTCAGCACCTCAAGCGTCGACCCCTTCGCACGCAACGCGCCGAGGCGGAATCTCTCGCCGACATGCGCCGCGAACACGCCCTCGAGCGCGATCCGGTTTGGCCGCCGTCCCTGCGGAAAGAAGGACCACGGCAGGATGGTTTCGACCGTCGCGGCCGTCCCGTCCCATCGGCCGCGGACGATCACGCGGTCCTTAAGCTTCGAGCCGTCAAGCGCCGCGCGCGCGAAGTCCGGCAGGTCGCGCGCTTCGCCGATGACCTGCACAAGACCCGAGGGCGCCGGCTCGAAATGGTCGGAAAGAATTGTCCCCGCGCCGTCGCGGAAGCCGCTGATGGCGATGAAGTCGCCGACGTTCGGCTGCTCGACGTCCTCGGGCGGGCGGAGATCGACCCGTTGGCCCAAGATCGTCAGGATCCCGGCTCCGGCGTCGATCGCCTCGATGGGCCCAACGACCTCATGCTCGACAGAAATCGCGTCGGCTCTGATGCGAGTTCCGACTTGCTCCGAGGTTGCGCGCACGACTTGGCCGATCCGCAGCTTGTCAGCGCCGGCGCCGCCGAGATCGTCGACGATCGGCGTGTCGGACGAATACGCGAACTCGATCCCGTCGACGATCACGCTGCCGAACTTAACGATCTCGCCGAACGCGCCTGTGCCGCCGATGCCCTGGTCGCGCGGCGAATCTTGCGCGCCGGCGCCCTTGGCGCCGAGCGGGCCGGAGAGCGCGGCGAGAAGGCCCTTCAGCGCCGCGCGCCGATTAAGAGCGAAGGTTCGCATGCCTTATGCGCCGTCCTTCGGCGGCTCGACCTTTTCGCGAAAGACAAAGACGCCGAGCGTCCAGCGCCAATCGCCCAGTGGCGTCGCGTCCGCGACCCCCATGGCCGACTTGTTGACGGTCAGCAGGATGTCCATCGCCGCGTCCTTCGCCTCGCTTGCGAGACGCTCGGCGGCTCCCTCGCTCAAATGATCGTAATGCACGGCGCGCTCGAAAAACGGCGGATGCTCGCCCCGGACATTGGCGACGGCGGCGGCCACATGGTCGTGGAGGTTGCGTCCGAAATAATAGAGCTGATCGTCGTCGCCGGGCCCTGGCACCAAGGCCGCCTCGCGTAGCGCCACGAGGCCCGGGGGGTGGATCTCGACGATGCCCTTGTCGAGCCAATCGTCGAGCACGGCGCGCGGGCGAACGTCGCGGGTCACTGACTCAACGAGGCTTTCGAAACTTGCTCCGCCTTCTCCGTCGTCAACCCGCGGCAGCGGCTTCGGCCGCCCGTCGGCGTCGAGATAAGGCGCCGCCGTGCTCCATCTGGCGACGATCTGGCTGCTGCGTGAGAGGGCCGGCGACGCGCCGGTCGCAGGAAGCGCCGCCTCGCGTAAGCGCCTGACCTCCTTGCGGTGCACGCCGGTTAAGAGCGACACGCGGCTGTCGGTCTGCGCTTTCTGGACAAGCGCGAATTCCTTGTCGGCGACCGATACGTAAAGCTCGCGCAAAAGCTCGGCGAGCGCCGGGAAGGTGACGCCCGAGCGGATCAGCAGCGAAATGAGCGGCCGGAGCAGCCGCGCCACCTGCGGGAGCACCCGCTCGGCGCGCAGCACGGGGGCCTGGCCCTGCGGTTTCTCAGCCATGCTTAACACTACAACCACTTCTCGTGGGAAACAATCCCACATTTTGGCTTGACGTGGGTAAGTTTCCCACGTATGCGTCTTCCGCGGGAAAATTTCCCACTCGAACGGAGATCCCGAATGAGACCCTTTACACTGTTGGCCGCTTCCCTTTTTGTATTCATTGCCGGGGTCGCGGTCGCGACCGCGCAAGAGACGCCCGCCCAGATTCTCACCGCCGACCGGCACGCTCTCAACATCGCCGTCGACGACGCGGTCGCTGCCCGCGAGGCGCTTGCTCTCGCCTTTCAGGCCGGCAACCCGCAGGACATCCAGGCGGCGGAGGCCAATCTCCAGACCGCGCTCGCCAACGTCGCCGCCGCGCGCGCCCAGCTTCAGAGCGACGCCGACACGATCAAGGCCGAGGGGATCAAGGTCCTCGAACCCGACCAGCAGGCGATCGCCGTGATCCGGGCCGACATTGCGGCGGACATTGCGGCCCTGGCCAATGGCGACGCCTCGACGATCGCGCAACTCACTTCCGACCTCAATGCGCTCACCGCCGCGAAGCAAAAAGAACACGCCGACTTCGTCGCCTTCTTCGGCGCGTCGAACTCACCGCCCGGCGGCACGACGGGCGCCATCATCGCAACCGACGAGACCGTCGTTCGCCAGGACGCGGAGACGGTCGCCGCCCTTGAGCGGGCGATCGCCGAGGCGACCTCGCCGACCGTGATCGCTCAGCTTCAGACCCTGCTTGCGACCGCGCAGTCGCAGCTTTCAACCGACAAGGCGACGCTGGCCGCCGAGCGCGCCGCCGCCTACGCCGACGCGAAAGCGATCCTGAACGCCGATCGCCAGGCGGTCGAGATCGCCGAGGCCGCCGTCCGCACGGCCGAAAAGCAGCTCGCCAAGGACATCGCCGCCGGCAACACCGCCGCGATCCCCGGCGACCAGGCGGCGTTGCAGACCGTTCAGGACGCCTACCAACAGGCCCGCTATACGCTGGCCGAAGAGCGCATCGATGCGCTGGACGCCAAGCATCCGTGGCGGAACGACGGCGACGACCACGGCTGGGCGGGGCCAAAGGCAACGATCGCCGGCGCGCCGCGCTCCGACAGCAGGCACGGCAAATGACGTTCGGCTGAACGGCGCCCGCTAGTTTCAGTGACGCCATACACTATCCCCTCTCCCAAAGGGAGGGGGTCGGGGGTGAGGGGACAGCGCGGACTGCGTAGCGCTCCCGCAGGCGACCTCGCATGCGTTCCGCTCAGTTCGGCGCGATCCCCTCACCCCTGCCCCTCTCCCTTCGGGAGAGGGGAATCGCACTCCTTGTCGCCGACAGCCGCCCCGGCGCTCCAAATTTCAAGTCCGTTTAGGACCGCCTCTAGCTCAACGCCATCGTCCTCGAATCCGCGACCGGCGCGCGCCCGGGCACGACGGTTCGGTCCACGCTGCCCATCAGCGCGTTCGCGAGGTCTGCCATGAAGCCCGCGTCCTGAAAATACCAGCCGTGCGAGCGCGACGCCTCGGCGATCGGGCCTCCGCCCGGATCGGGCAAGCCGGCATAATGTTTCGAGCAATCGACATTGACCGTTTTGGTCGGCGCGTCGGGCGGCAATCCGACGCGGCCGAGGCGCGGCGCGACGCCCAGACGCTTGGCGTTCGAGATTTGCAGGACCTCGTCGTAGAGGTTGAAGTAGTTGGTCAGCCGATAGCAGTGGCGCAGCAGGCTCTCCGTGTCGGCGTTGCCGTCTACGAAGTCTTGCGCGTCGACGTCGGCGCCGATCAGCGCCACTTGGTTCAGCGTCCATGTCGTGTCCGCCGACTGGCCGTCGTCGGCGTGGTCGAGGGCTTCGCGCAGGACGTAAGCGCCCATCGAGTGACAGAGCGCATGCACCGCGACCTTGCAAGTCGGCGATTGCGCGGCGAGCAGCGGGCGAACACATGACTTGACGAAGCTGACCGCCGTCAGCTTGGCGCTATCGGTGTCTTCCACGTAGGCGAAGGCCGTGCCGGCGGACGGCCAGTCGAAGCTGATCACCGTGCAACGAAACTCCCGCCCTTTTAGTCCGGCGTCGATGAGGCGATGCCCTTGGGCGACGCCCTTCGCGTCCTCGTTGAAGCCGTGGACGTAACAGAGAAGATCGCCGCGCAAGTCGCCACGTTGGTCGCGCGCAAACGTCGCGAGCACGCCGTTGAGCCAAGTCTTATACGAGACCGCGTGACTCGGCAGCGGCGTGTCGGCGTCGTCGGGAACCTCGAGATAGCGCGGCGGCCCGACGCTTCCCGTGAACGCGTTTCCCGAGATCGATCGAACAGTGACGAAATAAGCGGGCATCGATCATTCCTCCAAATTGTCGTCTCTCGAAATTCTGAGATTTGGCGCGTCAATGTTTGCGTGAGCCGGGCTCAACGACGGTCGCCGCTCCCATTCATTAGGAACATAAATCCGGCGAGGGTTGGACGCGCCCACGTTTTCCGCCGCCGGCGCGCAGCGACGGACGCAAGCTCCGTCAGCGTCGCGGGCGACACGGTCGAGGCCGTTTGGCGCCGACCCTCCGACGATTGCGGTGACGCGGGCCAGCATCCCTTTCTGGGTTGACGCCGTATGGCGCATGCCGCGAAGCTTGGGCGCCAGACGCTTCTATTCCAATTCCCAGAACTGTGCAACAGATTTTTCCGTTTTATAGAATATCGAGATTCATATGATATTCGAGGCGCCCGACTGCCCGACCCTCCGCAGACGTCCCGTAACAGATTGTCGTCATTGCCATTCGGAGGCTCGCCCTGTTCACCCGCCGCGCCTTTCTCGCCGCCGCGACCGCGGCCGTAGCAACGCCGTTGAGGGCGGCGCCTAGCTCTCTCGACAGGGTCTTGCGTCATCCGGGCGTGAAACGGTTTCCGCCGGCGCGGCGGGCGACGATCGCGCTTTACGAACGGCGCTATGGCGTCAGGTTTTCGGACGAATTTCGAGCCTTTCTGTTGCGCACCAACGGCCTCTTGTTCGGTTTTTCGTCCGACGCCGCGAGGGAGGCGGGCGTCAGCCTGGCGTTGGCCGACATGAACACGCTGTTCGGCGTCGGCGACGGCGACCCGAACGTCGACCTATTGCGGCTGACGGCTCCGCACTGGGACTTCTACGACGTGCGCATGCTGCCCTTCGCGCCGGCGATCGGGCTCGGCGGCGACTTCTGCACGTTCTCGGAAATCTCCATCGGGCCGCGGCGCGGCGAGATCATGTACACGGACGGCGAGCTATTCGGCGAATTCCGCAAGCGATTGTCGACAAGAACGACGCCACAGGGTCTCATCGAGGGCTTCGTGAAGGACGGCTATTTCATGCCGACGGCGAAGTCGTTCTCCGAACTCATCGACCTCTACGCCAAGATGGCGGGAGACGCAGGGCAGCCGACACGGCGCGCGACTTCGGAAACGTGATCACTCCCGCCGCGACCTCGAGCGCGCCCGGCCTGAGCTCCAGCGCCATCACGTTTTCCTTGGCGAAGCCGTTGCTGTTCAGCAAGCCAAACGCGACGGATGCGCGAAAACCGAAGCGCGAATAGTAGGCGGGATCGCCAAGCACGACGGCTGCGCCGTGCCCGAGCGCCTCCGCGCGCGCCAACGCCTCGCGGACAAGCCGCGTTCCAAGGCCCCGCCGCTGGCGGTCCGGAGCGACCGACACCGGCGCCAGCATCAAAACTTCGTTTGGCCCGGCCGTCGCGGCGATCGTGAGCCTTGTCAGCATCACATGCGCGACGAGCGCGCCGTTGTCCTCACGGACCAGCGCCAAATCCGGCACGTAGCGGTCGCCTCGTCGGAGCCGTTCGACAAAGAAGCGCTCGTCGCCGTCGGCATGCGGCGCGGTCGCGAACGCAGCCTCGACGAGCGCCGCGATCTTGGGCCAGTCGGCCTCACGCTCGGAGCGGATCGTCATCCTAATAAAACGCTCGCCGACGCGTGCGGCTTCACGGCTTGTCCTTCGTCTCCGCCAAGAGCCGCGCCAATTCGTGCGCGGCGATCTTATCTCCCGCTTCGGCCGCGGCTCGATATCCGGCGGCGGCCTTCGCAGCGTCCGGCTTGGCGCCGACGCCGAACTCGTAGTCGGACCCGACGTAGAAATTCGCGAGCGTCTTCGTCATGCCGATCTCGCTGGGCAGCGCCGCCTCTGCCGCCCGCAAGGCCGTCTCGTCCCTTGGCGGCATGTCCTTGAGCCCGAACAAAAGCAAGGCGACCATGCTTTCCGTCGTCGCATGGGCGACGACGATTTTGGGCTCGCTTGGAAAGGCGCGAAACGCCAAGCGGCACTTGGCGAAGGCGTCCTCGAGTTCCGGAAGGTCGAGCCGATACATCGCCTCCACGACGGGCGCGGTTGTCGGATCGTGGTTCGCTCCGCCGCCCGGCAGGCCTTTCTCGATACAGGCGACGCTGAGCGGATCATGCGCCGCCGCTGTCTGTTTCGCGCCGAACCAGGTCGGCTCTTCGGCGCGAGCCGCCGAACAGCCGGCGGCAAGCGCCGCATAGGCGGAAAGGCAGGCGGTTGCGATCCGAAGCATGACGTTGGCTCGCCGGCTTGAGGCTTTCGGCGCGCAATCTAACGGCGCTTGGCCGCCGCCGCGAGGGCGCCAACGCCGCTTCGCGGCCGCGTTGGCGTCATCTTGCGCAGCCCGCTAAGCGAGCCGAAGATGAGCCAAAGGATTTATGACCGCTTGAGTTGACGTTCTGGGCCGCTTGTTCCAGTGCTCAGGTCGCGGCATCAAGGCCAAGGTCCATGGTCCAGCTCTCTCTCCCGAAGAATTCTCGGCCAACGCCCGGCAAGACCTGGCCGAAGCCGCAATCGGCCAAGCGGCTGACCGAATTCCGCATCTATCGCTGGAGCCCCGACGACGGCGCCAATCCGCGCATCGACGTCTATTTCGTCGACCGCGACGATTGCGGCCCGATGGTCCTCGACGCGCTCATCTGGATCAAATCGAAGGTCGATTCGACGCTGACCTTCCGCCGCTCCTGCCGGGAGGGCGTCTGCGGGTCATGCGCGATGAACATTGACGGGCTCAACACGCTCGCCTGCACGCGCGGCATGGACGAAGTCAATGAGCCGATCAAAATCTATCCGCTGCCGCACATGCAGGTCGTCAAGGATCTCGTGCCGGACCTGACGCACTTCTACGCCCAGCACGCCTCGATCGAGCCGTGGCTGAAGACGGCGACGCCGGCGCCCGAGAAGGAATGGCGGCAATCGCCTGAGGATCGGGCCGAGCTCGACGGCCTCTACGAGTGCATCCTATGCGCCTCGTGCTCGACGGCCTGCCCGAGCTATTGGTGGAACGGCGACAGATATCTCGGGCCGGCAGTCCTGCTTCAAGCCTATCGCTGGCTCATCGACTCGCGCGACGAGGCGACAGGCGAACGCCTCGACGATCTCGAGGACCCGTTCCGCCTCTATCGCTGCCACACGATCATGAACTGCGCGAAGACCTGCCCGAAGGGCCTGAACCCGGCGAAGGCGATCCAGCGTATCAAGGGGATGATGAACGAGCGGCGGCTTTAAGCTTCGGCTTAGCCCGCCTTCGGGCAAGGAGGCCTCAGCGCGTCCTTAAACCGGCGACGAATTCGGACTGCGCATGGAGAGCGGAGCCGACGACGTCGAGGACGTCTCGCAACGCTTCCGCGGCGAAGGTAATCGGCGTCGGCCCGCGCGCTCTGAGTTTCGCCGTCGCCTGCTCGTGGTCGAACACGAAGTTGGCGGAGAATTTCTTCGCCAGATTGATCATCGGGATGTTGTCGGGCTCGCATAAGATCACGATCGTCTCGACGCCGTGATTGCTAGCGGCCCGCTCGATGCGCTTGAAGAGTTTCAGCCCCAAGCCACGCCGCCGCCATGGCGCCTCGACGCTGAAGGCGGCTTCGGCGCTGCGATGAGCGTTCGCCGGCGTCTGCTCACTCCAGATCGCGTCTTGAGAGCGCAGCTCCGCCGCCCCGCGCAGCGTCCCGCCGACGAATGCGCCGAAGACGAGATCGCCGAGCCCGAAGCAGTCTCTCGCATAGGCGACAAGGAATTCGTCCGTCACCGCGTGACCAAAACGCATCCGTCGCGTCGTCGCGTCTAGGCGCAGCAAGTGATCGCGCAACAAACGCTCCTCCGCAGGCCACAGGCGGCGGATTTCAACGCTCGCTGAGTCAGCGCTTAAGTCCATTGGAAGCTCCGTCCGAAACGCGCCAGACGTCGCCTCCCCGACTCGCCCCCGATATGAGCAGGCGCTGCGTCACGTTCAATGCGAATTTTTCAACGCGATTGAATTTTCGTGAAACTCGCCGCCCACGTTGCATTTTTCAATGAAACGTCAATCGATTGCGCGGCCTTCGACTTTCGACGAATAGCCCGGCGCTTGGCGCCAGGCCGTCCTGGCGGCGGGGCGCCGAGCACGCTCCGCGCGAGAGGAAACCCGGACAATGATTGGCTTTTGCGCTATGCCGTCAGGGTGCTCCAAAATTCTTTGACCGCACGCGTCGACTTTGACGCGGCCGTCGCCGCTTACGTCCACGCGAACCTTCCGCTTGCGCCTGTCCCCGGCGCGCCGGAGATCCGTCTGCATCGCCCTCACAGCGCGAGCCGGCTCGGCCGTTGGCTGTCCGACATGGGCGCGTCTGAGAGATCGCCCTACTGGGCTTATCCATGGGCCGGCGGGGTCGCGCTCGCGCGATATCTGCTCGATAGGCCCGCAATCGTCACGAACAAACGCGTTCTCGATCTGGGCGCCGGTGGCGGCGTCGTGGCGATCGCGGCCGCAAAGGGCGGAGCGCGCGAGGTCGTCGCCGCCGAGATCGACCAGATCGCCCGCGTTGCGCTGCGCCTCAACGCAGGGGCGAACGGCGTCAAGGTGAGCGTTATTGGCGACGATCTGACGTCGATCGCGCCGATCGACGTCGACGTGATCGCAGTCGGCGATCTTTTCTACGAGGACGACCTCGCGCGGCGGGTGACCGAGACGCTCGATCGCTATGTCGAGGCCGGCGCGCTCGCGCTTGTCGGCGACCCAGGACGCGCCCCCTTGCCGAAAGACCGGCTCGCGCTGCTTGCGTTCTACCAATTGCCGGATTTTGGCGACGATCCTCGAACCGGCGCGCGTCGGTCCGGCATCTACGCTTGGCGCAACGTCGCGGGCTTCAGCGCCAGCGGCTGATGTCCGCGCGTCGCTTCGCCGTGCGCGACGGCGCGATTTGCGCTAGAGAGGCGGATCGGAGAGCGCTCAATGCCGAAATCCCCCGCCGAGCCGACGAACCTTGTCCTTGAACACTTGCGTTTGCTGCGCCAAGAGATGACCCAAGGGTTCGAGGCAATGAGTGCGCGGTTCGACACGGTCGAGACCGACATTGCCGGGCTCAAGCGCGAGGTGCGTGGCTTCAAGCTCAACACGATCGCCGAGATCTACAAGGCCAACCTCACCGTCGCGAGCTTGGTCGATCTCGAGCGCCGCGTCGCCGCGCCCGAAGAGAAGGCGCCATAGCCGCTCAGCCGCGCGCGCCGGCGCCTCAGGCGACCTTCAACAGCACTTTCCCTAAGGCCCGTCTCTCCGCAATCGCCGCGAAGGCGTCTTGGAAATTTTCTAATGGATAGATCGTCGGCCGATGGCGGGCGATGCGGCCTGCGGCCGCCCAGGCGATGAGCCGCCTCATGTCGGCTCGGTAGAGGTCCGGCTCGCGATTGACGAACTCGGTCCAGAAAACTCCGCGAATGTCGCAGCCTTTCAGCAGAGCCAAGTTCATCGGCAGCTTCGGGATCTCGCCGGACGCAAAGCCGATGACGAGGAGGCGTCCTTTCCAGGCAAGCGATCGCAGCGCAGGCTCGGTGAGCGTTCCGCCGACCGGATCATAGACCACGTCGACGCCGCGCCCGCCGCTTAAGCGTTTGAGTTCAGAGCGCAGGTCCTGCGTCGCATAATTGACGCCTTCCTGGGCGCCACAGCGTTTGGCCAGCGCCAGCTTTTCGTCGGACGAGGCGCAGGCGATCACCCGCGCGCCAAGCAGCGCTCCGATTTCGACCGCCGCGAGCCCGACCCCGCCCGACGCGCCGAGCACGACGAGCGTCTCGCCGCTCTTTAGCTCGCCACGTTGTGTAAGCGCATGGAGCGTCGTGCCATAGGCGATGGGCAGGCAGGCGGCGGTCTCGAGCGGCAGGGACGACGGCGACGCGATGACACGCTTCGCGGGACAGACGACGATCTCGCGCGCCGCGCTATGGCCCGAATAGCCGAGCACGGGTTCGCCGACCGCGACGCCATCGACTCCCTCCCCAAGCGCGTGGATCCGCCCGCCAAATTCGCCCGCCGGCGAGAACGGCAGCGCCGGTTTGAACTGGTACTTGCCCTGGATGATCAATGTGTCGAAGAAGTTCAGCGCCGCGAAGGCGACGCGGACGGCCACTTCTTCCTTGCCCGGCGCCGGCGCGGCGATCTCGGCGATTTTGAGCGCGCCTGCGCCGCCAAGCGTTTCGCACAGCAAGGCTTTCAAGGGAGCGCCCCGTCGATGCCTAAAGGTTCGTTAACCTTGATCATTCATGAAGCCTCGGACAATGTTTTGCCGCGTAAGTTGTCGGATTTTCGCCCGGATCGCCCGCCACAGAGGCGCAAGTTCACCCGATCGCCGCCAGGCCGGCGTCCCGCCGAAAGGACAGAGGTCCAAGGGTTGCTCTCGATGACGCCCAAATGCTCCTCCCGCTGCGTGATTGCGGTTCTCTCTTTGGCCTTTTCGGCGCTGGCCGGCGCATCCCTCGCCGCGCCGGCAAAGCCAGCGAAAAAGGATACGCAGGCGACGCCCGTGCTGGTCGCGAGCTACGGCGATTGGGGCGTCTACGACGGCACGGTCGGCAAGGGGAAGATTTGCTATCTGCTGGCCACCCCGAAAGATCGCACGCCGAACGATCCGAAGCGCGACAAGTCCTACGCCTTCATCTCCGATCGGCCGGCGGAGGGCGTGAAGAACGAGGTCTCATTCATCATGGGCGTCGACATCGCGCCGTTCGCGGCGAGCGCCGATAAGGGCGAGAAGGCCGACAAGAAGAAGCCGGCCCCGGCGGCGGCGGCGCCGCTCGCCGTCATCGCCGACGAGACGTTCGACCTTCTGCCTAAGGGCTCAGACCTCTGGATCAAGAACCCGGCCAACGAAGGCCAGATGATCGATCAGATGCGAAAAGGCATCACGCTCGTCGTCAAGGCGACGGCGAAGAAGGGCGGCGCCGTCGCCGACACCTACGCGCTCACCGGCTTCAGCCAGGCGATGGACCGCCTGCAGAAGGAATGCGCCGGGAAGTGACAACCCTTCTCCCTGCTTGAGCGGGGAGAAGGTGGCGCGCAGCGCCGGATAAGGGGCCGCTCTGGCTCTTCGCTCAATCGTCTGCGACGGTCGATCTCCGCGGCGACGGCGTCTCAGGCCTCATCGCGCTGACGAAATAGTTCACGGCCGTGTCGCGCGACAGCGCCCACGCTTTCTGCAACGGCCGGTAAACGAGGCCGGTCTCGCGGAGCGGCCTTAGGCCCGCGCGGCGCAGCGCGCCGGCGAATTCGCCGGGCGTAACGAATTGCTCCCAGCGATGCGTGCCGATGGGAAGCCACCGCAGCAAGTATTCCGCGCCGATGATGGCGAGGGCAAAACTTTTCAGCGTCCTGTTCAGCGTCGAGCCCAGGAACAGTCCGCCCGGCCGCACGAGCTTCGCGGCGGCGGCGACGAAAGCGTCGAGATCGTCGACATGCTCGA
>Ga0187782_10002859_pt1 | contig 12820 bp, 11 predicted proteins | sample 0715_SJ02_MP15_2_FD_132454 | JGI IMG/M metagenome (GOLD analysis project Ga0187782, IMG submission 132454) | Tropical peat soil microbial communities from peatlands in Department of Meta, Colombia - 0715_SJ02_MP15_20_MG | ecosystem: Environmental > Terrestrial > Soil > Wetlands > Peat | place...
CCAGCGGCGAGGTGACCTCAAATCTTCCCCTGAAGGTGACGGGAGAGATTTCACCCTCCCGGCTCCGCGCCACACTGGGGTCCGGTGGGGAGACGCTGCGCATCCATACGAACGGTGGAAGCGTTCGTATCAGCGCCTTGTGTAGCGTACGGGGGTTACACGGAATGTGCGGGGTGGGCGATGAGAGGCGATTGGGCGCCCTCAGGTTCGCTCGCCCCGGAGAGCGAGCCGGGCCATCCATGACTCCGCAATCTCTTCCAGGATGGCCGGAAGCGGTTTAGTGATACCCCAGCCCGGGAAATGCGACTTCAGCTTTCTGAGGTCGCTGTAGTAACAGATGTGGTCGCCCGCCCGGTTTTGGTCGAGGTAAGTGTATTTCTGTTGCTTGCCGGTGATCTGCTCGATCATCTGAAAACTCTCCAGGATCGAGCAGGAATTCTCCTTGCCGCCACCGATGTTGTAAACCTCGCCGCAGCGCGGGTGGCGGTAAAACTCGTGCATCATGCTCGCTACGTCTTGCGAGTGAATGTTGTCCCGGACCTGCTTCCCTTTGTAGCCGAAGACCTTGTACTCTTTCTGCTCCACGTTACAGCGCACCAGGTAACTGAGAAAGCCGTGCAGCTCAACCCCGGAATGATTGGGGCCGGTCAGGCATCCTCCCCGCAGGCAGCAGGTGGGCATCCCGAAATATCTTCCGTACTCCTGGGTCATCACATCGGCAGCGACCTTGGAAGCGCCGAATAGCGAGTGCTTCGATTGGTCGATGGAAAACGTCTCCGGGATGCCGTGGGCGTAAGCCGGGTCGTCGTAATCCCAGCGTATCTCCAGCTCGCGCAGGGCAATGGTGTTGGGCAGGTCGCCGTACACCTTGTTGGTGGACATGTGGATGAAAGGTGATTCCGGGCAGGCGCGCCGCGCCGCTTCCAGCAGGTTCAAGGTGCCCACCGCGTTTACATCAAAATCGTCGAAAGGGATGGCCGCCGCCCGGTCGTGAGAAGGCTGAGCTGCGGTATGGATGACGACGGCGGGTTTCAGTTCCGCCACCAGGCGCAGCATGGCTTCGCGGTCGCGGATGTCGAGGGAGTAATGGGTGTAGCCGGGAATCGAGGCTTGGAGCCGCTCCCGAGCCCAACTGGTGTCTCCCGCCGGACCGAAAAAGACCGCCCGCTGGTTGTTGTCCAAGCCGGCAATGCGGAAGCCCATGCGGCTGAAGTACACGCTCACCTCCGAGCCGATGAGCCCGCAGGAGCCGGTGATGAAAGCCAGGGGAGTTGCCATGCCCGTTCCCTCCGTGGTTCGTAAGTCCGCGCCGCCGAGCGCTAGTAGCTCATTTTGAGTTTCCGGAATCCGTGCATACACATGCGCAGCATGATCAGGCCGTTCTTGAACACCTTGGTCATCTTCGTGACGCCGTAGATTCTCTCCTGGTAGTGGATGGGCTGATCCAGGATGCGCAGATTCAACTTGGCGGCGCCGAAGAGGAGTTCGTAATCGCCCCAGCGGTCGGTAATGCCCCAGGTGTCGATCATGGGGCGAATTCTCTCGAAATCGGATCGCCAAAGGACTTTGGTGCCGCAAAGCGTGTCCTTGATTTTCTGCCCCAGCAAGTAGGAGAAGATGGCGCTGAATAACTTGTTCCCGAGCACGTTGGCGCTCTTCATCGCCGCTTTGGGAATGGGATACACCAGCCGCGACCCATTGACGAATTCAGCCCCGCCACGGGTCAGGGCAGCGATAAAGTACGGCAATTCCTCGGGCATGACGGTGAGATCAGCATCGAGGATTACCAGGATGTCGCCTGTGGCGGCCTCAAATCCTTTCCAGACGTTCTTCGATTTGCAGATGCCGGGCCCGTTTACCACCCGGATGTGGCGCTCCGGATATAAGCTTTGCATGCGACGAACCTCCTCCACCGTTCCATCGGTCGATCTATCGTCGCAGAAAATAACCTCGGTTGAGCGGGCCAGCTCCGGCATACGCGTTACGACGCTTTCGATGTTTCCGTGCTCATCCTTGCACGGCACGATCACCGAAACGGCAACCTCGGAAACATTCACCGGCTTCGGCACAGGCCTGGCGACAAGCACCTCAATCATACACACTCGATTGAGCAAAGGCAGCTTCGCTACGATCCGGTTCAGGAAGGCAGAGAGCAAAGGAACGTATTTGGGCACCAGCGCCGTGCGATAAGTCTTGAGCCACTCGAATCCGCTCAAGGTGAGCAGGCCGATCAGGTCGTGTTCGGAAAGCCAGTTCTGTTCGGTTTGGGGGATTTTCAAGTGCAGCCACTGAGCCAGACGGATCAAGGGCTCCCAAAGGTCGTTGTAGCTGTAAATCAGCAGGCGCGTGTGCCGCTCGCAGGCGGCTTGAAGTTGCAGCAGCGTCTTCTGAACGTCGGCTGTATCGCCGACGTCGCATAACAAAATGTAGTCGAACTTCTCCGAGGGGACAAAGTCTTCGGGAAACGCTTCATAGTACTTGAACTGGGGGTGCGCCGCGCGCGCGATTTCCACCATCTCCGGGCTGATTTCCACGCCCACGCCATAACTGGGTTGCAGAGCGTCAAGAAGGAACCCGGTCTGGCAGCGGATGTTCAGAACGCGCTTGCCCGGCTCAACCAGGTGCCGAAGCAGACGCTTGAGAGACTCGTAGTAATACTTGTTGCGCCGAATCCAGCCGGCCCTTGTCGCCGCCAAACCCGACTGCTGTTGCCGGTTGCGCTCGTTTCGCAGCCTGAGGGCCCGCGGTCCCCAGGCAAGATCGGCTTGCGAGTTCAACTCGACGGTTTTGGCCTCTTCCTTCATGACAGTCGCCCACGCTCGCCAGCTTGTAGGGGGACGGCTTGCCGTCCCCAATCGAACAGGGTAGGGCAAGCCCTACCCCTACACGTTTTCAAAGCAGGTGAGTAGATCATGGCTTCGGCAACGGCGGAGGCTCCTTTTTTTCCTGCTTCCAGAGTACGGTACACTCGCCAATTTCCTCGCTCTGGGCGTAAACCTGCCAATCTTCCACTTTGCTCACAAAGTCGTCGTCGCCGCAGATCACAGTGGTCGAAAAACCGCCTGACTTGATCCGCTCATCCAATTCCGATTTAGGCAGAACGTGCAGCTTGGCGTTCTCGGCTGGAGGCAATTTGAGCTTATGAGCATCCGCATGTTCCATGCCGGGAGGAATGGGCCAGTTTGCCAGAAAGTAAATTTGTTCGGGCGCCAGGAGCGCTCCGCCCTTGGGAGTCACCTGCTTAACTTTGTTGGCAATCTGCTCGAGTTGATGCCAAGTGGTCGAGTCGCGATTGTCGTAGAAAGTGTTGGCCGAGCACAGGGCCATGATGCTCATCAGCAGGATCACAGGAGCCCACCGGCGGTGGGGATTTTCCAGGCGGCAGCCACAGCGAACAATCCAACTACCCCCAGCACGCTGAGGAAAGGGATCGCAAAAACGAAATACTGCGAGAAGGTCGGATGCGCGAAGATATTCTGCGCGGTGACGGCCACAGCAAGCCAAAGGCACAAGCACAATTCCGCCCGCCGCGCCGGGCTGAATCCGCTCTCCTTCATAAAGGAGAGACCGGCCACTGCTAACATAACGAGCAGGAGGCTGGAGGAGCTGTTGATCCAATCGGTGACGACGCCGATGTCGTGCGCGGTGACGCCTGGCCAACTGAGCTGGCGGTAAAGCGTGTGATACTTGAGGATGTCAAAGGTCACTACGTGCGGCGAGCGGGCAAACAGAAAGAACACGGGGGTCCAAGCAACCAGCGCGCCAACCAGGAAAGCCACGGCTTTGGTCCAGCGGCTTCCCGCCCGATTGTAATACCACATCCAGATGAGCAGAACCGGGGAAACAAGCGCGGTGAGCAGGCTCGATGCTGCGGCCGCGCCGGCTGCGAGACCCGCTAGGGCACTCGTCCCAAACCGCGGCCGGGCAACCCCGTTAACCGCGGCACGAAACGCCGCCACCACCAGCAGCAAACAAAGCGGGTAAGCCTGTGCGAGCGTACCGGCCATCCAAGTCCAGGGGTGCAATCCGAAGAGCGCCAGCCCGGCGATGGCGGCGGGCAACTTCAGGCGGCGATCGGGGAATAGCCCGGCGATGAATTGCGTCATCAACAAGACTGAGCTCGTAGTGACCAGGACCGCTACCACATGGACCACGCGCCAGCGCGGGCCGAAAATGGCCATCCAGGCGGCATTCCAGTAAGCATTCAGAGGAGTCTGCGGAAAAAAGAAATCGAGGTAGGGCAGCTTGCCGGTATCAATCAGACGCGCGGTTAGAATGTGGAAGCCCTCGTCCCAGAAGAGCGAAAGGGTTTGGGAATAAGCCACCATCCCCGCCCCCAGGAGTACGAGCGCGATGTACAGCGGGCCCATCGTCTGTTCCGAGTCGCGCGCAAGGGGTGGGTCCAAGGAGGGCCGAGGGAATGTCGAGAGAAGCATCATCTTTCACTGCAAAGTGACCAACCTCGCGAGCATATTGAAATCCAAAAGCATTTTCAACCGGAAAATGGACTTTGGGTCGGGGTGACCAGTGCGAAGCTAGCGTGCTGAGTACGCACCGACCTGCGGACCACAGGAACGAAAGTCGAGCCGTCGCCCGCGAGCGTAGTGTCCTAAATGTGCGTTGCTACGTAGGCGCGCGCCGCCCCTACACTCCTTCCCTTTGCCCTTTTCCCTGCCCCGGGCGGCGAACCCCTCCTGCCCGGCGCCTGGCGCCCGCATTTTTCGCTTGACAAACACCGGGTCTTGTGGTAGCCTATTATTGTGGTCAAGTGGAAAGAGAATCCGCTGGGGGAGAAGGGGCTCCGCGACGCGCCGCACGGCGCGGAACATGCCCCGAGCGGATCTCAGACTGGTTGTCGCAGAACCTGGCAAGCAGATCTGGGAAGCAGAAAGAGGATGTTAATTTAGAGGGAACGAAGCTAAGGATTTATTGCAAATAAAGGGGTTAGTCGTTAAAAGACCCCAAAAACGAACTCCAAACGAACCTGTTTTTGGTGCAAACGAACCGAAGAAAAGGGCAACGAAGCTAAACTTTGGGCTTGAAAAAAGCGGAACTGGCAACGCAGATTTAGGACGGGACAGTACGTCCGCGCGTGAGCGAAGGTGTATTGTAGGGGCGAGGCGGCGCCTCGCCCCTACAGATTTGTGCCAGCCAGCGTTTGAAAATGGAGAGGGTTGAGGAGCCCGGGGTAGACATTGTGTGATAAGTTCTTAGGCGGCAAGGAGGCTACGAGCGTGAGGAAGACAGATATTGGCGCGGTGATTGCCCGGCGTCCCGCCGCAGGGTTGATGCTCGCGCTGTTCCTATTCGCCGGTCGCGCGAGCGGGCAGACGCCTTGGGCCGGCGATTGTTCCCCCGTCGCCAAGAGCAAGGTGGGGAGCGTGACATGGACGCCAGCCCTGTGCCAGGAATTCACCGGCCCCCTGGGGCCGCCCAGCACCTCGGCGTGGAGCTTTGACTTGGGCAACAGCGGTTGGGGGAACAACGAGGCGGAAACTTACTGCGGACCGCCCGGTTATCCAAATAATCCGCCGCAGTGTCCCGCATCCTTTAGCACTGAGACGGCCAATGCTTATCTCGACGGGAGCGGACACCTGGTGATTCAGGTCGTCGAGCGTGGCGGAAACTGGTATTCGGCGCGCCTGAAGACGGAAGGCATTCAGAACTTCCAATATGGGCGAATCGAGGCGAGCCTCGAGATTCCAAACACGACCAGCCAGGGCCTTTGGCCTGCATTCTGGTGGCTGGGAAGTAACGTCGCCACGGGGACGGCATGGCCGCTTTGCGGCGAGGCCGACATCATGGAGAACTGGTCGCCCGCCGTATTCAATGGGCCTGGCCCCACTCACAACCAGTCCTCGATCCACACCAAGCTCACCGGCGGCAACGGAATCCACGGCGTGTATTCCTTCCCGAGCGGCCAGCAAGCGAACACCGCGTTCTATGCCTACGGGGTGATTTGGTCGGCGAACATGCTGCAATTCTACGTGAATCCTGCGGCGCCACCGCCATCCTCGCTCTCGCCGTTCTTCATTGTTACGACCAGCGACCTTCCACCGGGTGACACCTGGCCGTTTAACGCCAGTGCCTTTCTTATCGCGAACGTAGCTGTAGGAGGCACCCTGGGCGGGTCGATCACTAACACGCCTAGCCCCGATATGATGGTGATCGACTATGTCCGTCAATATGTTCCCTCGACCGTGCCGGCCCCCCTCCTGGGTCAACCCCCGGGGATCACCGTAACGGCGGGCGCGACAACCGGCAACACCAGCACCTTTACGCCGAGCCTCGCCGCCGGTACCAGCTATGTTTACTTCTCCTGCGACACCACCGCGCCCAAGGCGAGCTGCTCCATCCAAACGGATGACCCGCTCAACCATTTTGTGGTTAACTCCGAAGCGAGCCCGCCGGAGAGCGTAACGGTAACAGTGACCACCACAAGCAACGCAGGGGCCCCGCCGCGCTACCTGAGTCCAAGAAAGGGGGCTCCATTCTGGCTAAGTACCATCCTCGCGCTTGTCCTTTTCACGCTGATGGTTTGGCTAAAGAGGAGGCGTCTCGAACGGAGTCTCAGGTACCGTATGGCGTTGGGCAGCCTGGTTCTCGTAGCAATCCTTTTCGCAGGCTGCGCAGCTGGCATCGTTAGAGAGAATGTGGGCGAGGGCGCCGGCAATCCCGGCACTACTCCCGGCAGCTACACGGTTACCGTGTATGCATTCACCGCGAGCAACTTGAGCAACGGAGCGAACAGCAACGCCGACGCTCGAGCCACCATGCCGTTAACAGTGAACTGAAAGCAGCGTGGACGCCTACCCTTCAGCTAATGTGGCGTCCCGTAGATAGCTGGACGGTCTAGCGCTCGAGACGAAGGCTGTCCTGTCGTCCCGCTCAAGACCGGCCCACGCTGGACGCTGACGCGACTGTCGAGCTTGATCCCCCCGCTGGCCCACTTATCAGACCACTGAAAGCCATGGCAATACGATTTTAACAAATTGAAAATAAAGGAAAAATAAATCTTGACAACGAGTAACTCAAGTTATATGATGTGCATCTACTAATGTTAGTGAAAAAGAACACCAAGGAGGGAATGGCAATGGCTATCGTGAAGTGGGAACCTTACAGGGATCTGATGACCGCCCAAAGGGATTTTGACCGTCTGTTTCGAGAGGCCTTTTCGCCTTTGTTGGGCGAGACGGAACTCTCCACTCGGGCTTGGGCTCCGCCGGTGGACATCTACGAAACCGACAACGACATCGTCTTGAAGGCGGAACTTCCCGGGGTGGATCCGAAGGACGTGGAAGTCCGGGTTGAGGACAACAACCTCTATCTGAAAGGTGAGCGCCAGTTCGAAAAAGAGGTCAAGGAGCAGAACTACCACCGCGTGGAGCGCTCCTATGGCTCCTTCGCCCGCAGCTTCTCACTCCCTAACTCGATCAGCACGGATAAGGTGAAGGCCGAGTTCAAGGACGGTTTGCTGACCTTGACGATGCCCAAGCGCGAAGAGGCAAAGCCGAAGACCATCAAGATCGATGTAACCAAGAACTAAGGGGCTCGGGTTCGGGTGGTCGAGGGTGTGCCCATAACCCCGGCGACTGCTTATCCGCCCAGAGCTTTGGAACCGCGCTAGGGCTGCCAAGGCGGCCCAGCGCGGTTTGTTTTTAAAAGACAGTCGAGAAGTCGAGAGTCAGGACTCGAGAGCCGAAAGTACAGAGGCACTCACTCCTCCGGTGGCTCGAGCGAGGGCTAAGAGGCTTTGGAATTGCTGGCTTCGAATCTCGATGGTACGATTTTCAAGTCTCGATACTCGGCTTTCTGATTTCGTTTTTCGAATTTCGGTTTTCCATTTTCGTTTCGCGAGTTAACAACATGACGACGCGTTTTGACAAATTCACGGTAAAGGCCCAGGAAGCCCTGCAAGGCACTCAGGACATTGCCAGCCGTTACGGCAATCAGCAGATGGAACCACTGCACTTGCTGCTGGCCTTGATCGAGCAGAAGGAGGGAATCGTCCCCAGCCTTCTGGTGCGGCTGGGGGTGCCGCCCGCTTCGCTGGCAAAGGAAGTCGAGCAGGCCATCGAGAATCTCCCCAAGGTGGGGGGAACGACGGACCATTATCTCTCCCCGGCGCTCAAAGAAGTCCTCGACCAAGCTGCCAAAGAAACGGAGCCGTTCAAGGATGAGTTCGTTTCCACCGAGCACCTGCTGCTTGCCCTGACGACGCAGGCGAAGGACTCTGCTGCGCGCATTCTGGCCCGGCTGGGAATCACCCACGGTGCCATCCTGCAGGCGCTGGTTTCGGTCCGGGGGACGCAGCGCGTGACCGACCAGAACCCCGAGGACAAATACCAGGCCTTGGAACGCTACGCGCGCGACCTTACGGAGCTGGCGCGGCGGGGCAAGCTCGACCCGGTCATCGGCCGCGATGACGAAGTGCGGCGTGTTATCCAGGTGCTTTCGCGGCGCACCAAGAACAATCCCGTGCTGATCGGCGAGCCGGGGGTGGGCAAAACGGCCATTGTGGAGGGCATCGCGCAGCGGATAGTGGCGGGTGACGTGCCCGAGTCGCTCAAATCCAAGCGCCTGGTGCAACTTGACCTGGGGGCGCTGGTGGCCGGCTCGAAGTACCGGGGGGAGTTTGAAGACCGCCTCAAGGCGGTGCTCAAGGAAATCGAGGAGTCGAGCGGCCAGGTCATTCTCTTCATCGACGAACTGCACACGCTGGTGGGGGCGGGAGCGGCGGAAGGCGCCATTGACGCCTCGAACATGCTCAAGCCGGCGCTGGCGCGGGGCGAATTGCGCTGCATCGGCGCCACCACGCTCAACGAGTACAAGAAGTACATCGAGAAGGACGCCGCGCTGGAGCGCCGTTTCCAGCCCGTTTACGTGGGCCAGCCGAGTGTGGAGGACACCATCGCCATTCTGCGCGGGCTGAAGGAGCGCTACGAGGTTCATCACGGCGTGCGCATCAAGGATTCCGCCATCGTGTCTGCCGCGGTCCTTTCGAACCGCTACATCTCCGACCGCTTCCTGCCTGACAAGGCCATCGACCTGATTGACGAGGCAGCCTCCAGCCTGCGGATTGAGATCGACTCCATGCCGGCGGAGATTGACCAGATCGAGCGCCGCATTACCCAACTGGAGATCGAGCGCCAGGCGCTGCGCAAGGAGGACGACCCGGCCTCACGCGAGCGCCTCCAGGCGCTCGAGAAGGAATTGGCCGAACTTAAAGAGGAGTCGTCCAAGCTCAAGCTGCGCTGGAAAGCGGAAAAGGAAGTCATCTCCCAAATCCGCCAGCTCAAGGGGGAAATCGAGCAGGCTAAGGTTGACGAACAGCGTGCCACGCGGGAAGGCGACCTGAACAAGGCGGCGGAAATCCGTTACGGCAAGTTGGTGTCGCTCGAGAAGCGGCTGGCCGCCGTGAACGCCAAACTCGAAGGCATGTAAAAAGCGGGCCGCATGCTGAAAGAGGAAGTGGACGAGGAGGACGTGGCCCGCGTGGTCTCGAAATGGACGGGCATCCCGGTATCGAAGATGCTCGAGGGTGAAGTCGCCAAGCTCGTTCAGATGGAAGACCGTTTGCGAGAGCGGGTGGTTGGCCAGGACGAGGCGCTCAGGCTGGTCTCGAACGCCGTGCGACGCAGCCGCGCGGGCCTTTCCGACCCCAACCGGCCTATCGGGTCGTTCCTCTTCCTCGGCCCCACCGGCGTGGGCAAGACCGAGCTGGCGCGCGCGCTGGCGGAATTCCTCTTCGACGACGAGCACGCCATGCTGCGCTTTGACATGTCGGAGTACATGGAGAAGCACGCAGTGGCGCGGCTGATTGGCGCGCCACCGGGCTATGTGGGCTACGAGGAAGGCGGGCAGCTCACCGAGCAGGTGCGCCGCCGCCCTTATGCTGTTCTGCTTTTCGACGAGATCGAAAAGGCGCACCCGGACGTCTTCAACATCTTCCTTCAAATCCTCGACGAAGGCCGCTTGACCGATGGCAAGGGGCGCACTGTGGACTTCAAGAACACGGTCATCATCATGACCTCCAACATCGCCAGCACTTACATTCACGAGGCCATGAACGGGCGCGGCAGCGATGAACCCCCGGCGATTTCCGAAGTCCTCAAGAAACGAATTCACGAGACGCTGCTCGAGCACTTCCGCCCGGAGTTCTTGAACCGTGTGGATGAGATTGTGATCTTCAACCCGCTGAGCAAGGAGAACATCAAGCAGATCATCGGGCTGCAACTCGGTCATCTGAAGAAGCTGCTGGCGGAGCGCAAGATTCAAATTGAATTGACGCCGCGGGCGCAGGAATTGCTATTCCGCGAAGGCTACGACCCGCAGTTCGGAGCGCGTCCCCTCAAGCGCGCCATTCAACGCCTCATCCAGGATTCCCTGGCCATGAAGCTTCTGGACGGCGATGTGCATCCCGGCGAAACCGTCGAGGTTGATGCGGACCTGAAGAAGGGAGTGATGAGCTTCGAGCGGGCCACGGCGAAGAAAAAGGCCTAGGCCTGGATCATCGCCCAACCACGCAAGGCCGCGCAAGCGGTCTGAGGCTGTAATGGCATGTTCATGGGAGCTATGATATCATTATGCTATCGGAGTGGTTATGGCTAACGTGGTAGTGCGAAACATCCCGGAGAGAGACTACGCCGAACTCCAACAGGACGCGAAGCAAAATCGGCGCAGTATTAACGGCGAGATCCTGAGCCTTCTCGCGGACAAGGCTGCCATGAACCGCCGGCGGCGGCATGCGGCCAAGGTGATGAAGAGGATCGGCAAGATACGAGCAGAGATCGCTGTGAAGTATCCTAACCAGCCAGATAGTGTCGACCTGATACGTGAAGACCGGGACACCCGATGAACATTGTGCTGGACGCCAGCGTGGCCGCCAAGTGGCTTCTGATCGAGGTAGACAGTGACAAGGCGGAAGCGTTGTTTCGGGCGTGGACAGCGAAGCGCATTGGGTTGCTTGCCCCCGAAATACTGCCGGCGGAAGTGGCCAGCACTTTGTGGAAGAGAGTGATGCGCGGGTTCCTGCCCTCGGCGGAAGCGCTCAGGCTGCACAGAGAATTCAGTGATCTTGCGATTCCATTGCACCCCGTGGGAGAACTGGTGGGCGCAGCTCTCCAACTGGCTTTGCAATTTCGACACTCGGTCTACGAGGGACTGTATCTGGCCCTGGCACGGGAGACCGGCGCGGACTTTGTGACGGCGGACGAGAGACTCTTCAACCTCGCCCGGCCGGGAAGCATGCGACTATTACGCGACTGGCAGTGAGGTGCCAGGCTCAATGAGCATCCAACACTGAGAAGAGGATAAGGATAGGTAGAGTATGTGGAATAATTTGAAAACAACCATACTCCTTGGCGCGATGACCGGCCTGCTGCTGGTCATTGGCGAGGCTTTTGGGGGCGAGCGAGGATTGATATTCGCCCTGGTGCTGGCGGCGGTGATGAACCTGGGCAGTTATTTCTTTTCCGACAAGATTGCGCTGGCGATGAGTGGTGCAAAGCCGATCGCGCGCCAGGAAAACCCGCGCCTGTACCAGATCGTGGAGCGCCTGGCCGCCAAGGCAAACATTCCGGTGCCCAAAATCTATTTCATCCCCACGGATTCGCCCAACGCTTTTGCCACCGGCCGGAATCCCAGCCACGCTTCGGTGGCCGTCACAGGGGGCATCCTGGACATTTGCGACGACGAGGAAATTGAAGGCGTACTGGCGCACGAACTCGGCCACGTAAAGAACCGCGACATCCTGATTAGCGCGGTGGTGGCCACGCTGGCCGGCGCCATCACCTTGATTGCGCGGATGGTTTATTGGGGTGAGGTGTTTGGGGGCTTTGGCGGCTCACGCAGCGATAATCGGCGCGGCGGAGGCGTGTTCTCCGCGCTCGCCATGATGATTGTGGCGCCGCTAGCGGCCATGCTCATTCAGCTTGCCATTTCCCGCTCGCGCGAGTACGAAGCTGACGCTACGGGCGCGCGTATCACCGGCAATCCGCAAGGTCTGGCGCGGGCGCTCGGCAAGATCGATCAGTGGTCGAAGCGCATCCCCATGCGGGCCTCGCCCTCCATGGCGCACATGTACATCTGCCAGCCGCTCACCACCGGTCAGATCTTCTCCAGCCTCTTTTCCACCCACCCGCCCATCCGCAAGCGCATCGAGCGGCTGATTGGACGCGACTTCGTGTAGTCGTCGGTAGTCAGTTGTCAGTGGTCAGTCGCCAGGCGCAAGAGGGGCTAGAGGCGGGCGACTGGACGCTAGGGAAAAACACTCGGGCGCCGACAGGAAGCGGCGCGCAATTCACCATTTACGATTCACTATTCACATTCCCCCTGGGACCTGACACCTGGCACCTGACACCCGACACCTCTTCCGCCTATAATGCTTAACCATGTCCTCCGATTCCAGCCGCGATTTGGAAAAGGCCGCCACGGGCTTGGGAGACATTATCATGCGCATCGTAAAAAGGATCGAAAACTTCTGGCAGCGAGTGACGGAAGGGATTGCAGTCCAAGTTTTGTGGTCGCAATTCATGGCGGAAGCGCGTGCGAGCTACAGCCTTTACACGCAAGAGATTGACTGGGAGGCGCTGCGCAAGGAAAGCCGAATCCGGCGATTCAGGAAGACCACGAGCGCGCTTTTTTGGGCCATGCTGATGAAGCTTTCGCCGGCCCGCCGCGTTTTCCTGCTCATTGCCCTGTTTTTTGCCGTTCTTGCACTGATCAACAGCCAGGTCCTGGTTTCAGTCTCTAAATCCGGACATAACGTGGAGGTGAGCCCGCCCAACAATTTCCTGGCCGTACTGCTGGCGGTCGCCGC
>Ga0187782_10002860_pt1 | contig 12816 bp, 13 predicted proteins | sample 0715_SJ02_MP15_2_FD_132454 | JGI IMG/M metagenome (GOLD analysis project Ga0187782, IMG submission 132454) | Tropical peat soil microbial communities from peatlands in Department of Meta, Colombia - 0715_SJ02_MP15_20_MG | ecosystem: Environmental > Terrestrial > Soil > Wetlands > Peat | place...
GCGGAGACGTCGCATCCGGCCCGCGCCGCCGGCTCAAGGGTCGGCTCTCACGGCTGGTGGGGTAGCAACCGGACCATCAGGCCGTCGGCTTGACTCAGCAGCGTGCCGTCGGCGGCCGTCATTGTCGCGGCGACGTAGACTTTCCTGCCGTCGATGTCGGTGATGCGGCCGTAGGCGGTCAACGGCTCGTCGATCGGGGTGATGTTGCGATAGTCGACATGCAGATACGCCGTGCGGCTGGGGGAAAGCCCCGCGGTCGAGACGATCATCCCGAAGTGCCAGTCGTAAAACAGCGGGATCATCCCGCCGTGCACCGCGTTGTTTCCGCCAACGTGGGTTTGGGTGAAGTGCCCTTCCATGGTGATGCCGTCAGGTCCGGAGTCCGTAACGGTCCACGGTGGCAGCAAAGGGTGGCCTAACCCGGGCAGGTCGATGACCCGGCCAGCCGGGGCCAAACCTTCGGGCACCTGATGGTCTGCCAGCAACGTGCACGCCTTGGCGACGTGCTGGGCCGCGATAGACCACGTCGAGCTATCCGGGTTGGCGGAAACCGTGAGATCCTGCAGGCGGCGCATCGCTGCCACGAACCGGCCCAGCCCAGGGGGTGGCTCGACCGGTTTGATCTCTGGAAATCCGCCCCGAACTTCGGGCGCCGTGTCGGTCATCGCCGCGTCCACACCCGGAGCAGCTCGTCGGTCGTGGTGATGGTGGCAAGCAGGGACAGCGTGTTGTCGATGATGGCCTCGCCGTACTCGGTGGGTATGCCGGCGACGGCATCGCGCGGAACGATGACACGATAGGCCGCGTTGACGGCGTCCATGACGACATTGGGGATCGCGATATTCAGCGAAACACCGACCACGACGATGGTGGACACGTCGAGGTTCCGCAGCACCGCGTCAAGGTCGGTGCCGCCCATCGGGCCGACCCCGTGCCACCGACTCAACACCAGATCGGTTGGCTCAGGACCTAACTCGGGCAACACGGCCGCTCCGGGTGTGCCGGGAGCGATGTCGATGTCGCCACGCCCGATGGCGAAGATCTTGGCATTGTGGTTGGAGCCGAGCCCATCGGGTCGCCGCTGTACCAAACAGTGCACGATGCGCACGCCTGCTGCCCGAGCCGCCGGCAGCAACCGGGTGATGTTCGGTAGCGCAACGCGGCGTGCTTCTTTCGCGAGCACCGCCAACCCGGCATTGGGGCCGATCACCGCGCCTTGGCACTCTTGAGCGACGATCGCGGTGTGCTCGGGCGCCGCGAGCTCAGCCAGAGCGGTCATGCCGGCACTTCGTAGAACTGGGTCGCCCACTTCCGCAGTGCCATATAGCCTCTCGCGTCGACCTTCGACAATGGCGGACGTTCCACGTACTTCTGGTAGCGCCAGATTTGCAGATCGTCGAACACAGTGGACAGGAACTGCTTTTCGATGACGTCGCGTAGCTTGCCCTGCGGCACATCGGAGTCGTCGCCGGGGAGTCGGGGCCACCAGATCGAGTAGAACAGGTCGGAGCACTCGTCATCGACCGGTGTGCAGGTGAAAATCAGCCGATGGTTCTGCGCGCCCTCGAAGACGCTGATCGCTCCGCCGAGACCGAACAGGTGGCTGTGGAACCGCAGCGCGAGATCGTCGGGGTTGTCGCTGCTGGCGTCCGGCCAGCCGGCCACGAATTGCCATTCATGGTCGACGATCTTCCAGTCCAGCACCCGCGGCGTCACCGTGGCGTGGTGCACGTACTCGAAATGGGCACTGTCGGGGGCGTTCTCGGCCACGATCTGCGGATGCACCGGTTCGCGCTCCGCGCGCCGGGAGAACTCCGGAAAAGCGCGGTAGTAGGCCGCGGGATCGGTCTCGAATTGCGGGAATTTGCGGAAAATGTCCGGCATTTCCCACTGCGGCTCCTTGCCCTCCGGCTGATGCCAGATGAACACGCAGTCGTACTGCTCCCGGACCGGAAACACTCGCAGCCGTAGCGCCCGGTTGGGGCGGTCCGGCTGATAGGGGATGTATCGATTGGTGCCGTCCGGCCCCCAGCGCCAGCCGTGGAACGGGCACTCGACACAGTCGCCGACCACCTTGCCGCCGTGGCCGATGTGGGCGCCGAGGTGTTTGCAGTGCGCCTCGAGCACATGCAGCTCACCGGACTCGTCGCGGTAGGCCACCAGATCCTCGCCGAAATAGTGCAGTGGCCGGACCTCGCCGACGGGAAACTCGGGAGACCAGCCGACCATGAACCATCCGGTGACTTTCCAGGTGAACGGGACCTTCACGGCGGCGCCTCCTGCCCTCTTCTCACAGATACTAAATACGTTACAGTATAGATTTCGGGCCGAGGAGGCGTAGCACGGTGGCTGACGATCTTGAAGCGATTCGGCAGTTGAAGGCGCGTTACTGCCGCTTTCTCGACGCCAAAGATATCGAGGGGTGGCGCAGCGTGTTCGCCACCGATGTAGTGGTCAAGCTGGATATGGCGGTTTCCACCGGCGGCGCCGACCCGATGACCGCCCCGCCGGTGGAGGGCGTCGAGAACTTCGTGCCAAGGGTGATGGCCAGCCTGGAGAACGCGGCCACTATGCACCATTGCCACACTCCAGAGATCACCCTCACCTCAGCCACCACCGCAACCGGCATCTGGGCGATGGAAGACTGGGTCATCTTCGGCACCGGCCAGGAGTTACACGGCGCCGGTCACTACCGCGAGACCTACGAGAAACAGGACGGCACCTGGCGGATCAAAACTCTGCACCTGACCCGGACCATCCTGAAGATAACCGGTAACAATGCCGACTGAAGCCAACGTGTCGTTCGATGTGCTGGTCATCGGCGCCGGGTTCTCCGGCCTGTATGCGCTGCATCGGCTGGGGCAGCTTGGAATCCAGACCCGCGTGCTGGAAATGGCCGAAAATGTCGGCGGCACTTGGTTATACAACCGCTACCCCGGCGCTCGCTGTGACATCGAGAGCATCGAATACTCCTACAGTTTCTCCGACGAGATCCAGCAGGAATGGGTCTGGACGGAGACGATGCCCGCCCAGGCCGAGGTCGAGGCCTATCTGAACTTCGTTGTCGACCGGCTCGACCTTCGCCGCGACATCCAGTTCGACACCAAGGTCGTCGCGATGACCTTCGACGAGCAGGCCGCGGTGTGGGTGGTATCGACCGAAGCCGGCGAGACTTTTCGAGCCCCGTTCGTCGTCGCCGCCACCGGCATCTTATCGGCGCCGCTGGAACCCGATATCCCCGGGATGGCCACCTTCAGCGGGACGTCGTTGTTCACCAGCCGCTGGCCGAGGGAGAGCGTCGACCTTGCCGGAAAGCGGGTCGGCGTAATCGGGACCGGCTCGACCGGTGTTCAGCTCATTCCGGTGGTGGCCCGAGAAGCGATGCAGCTCTACGTGTTTCAGCGTTCGCCAGCGTACACGCTGCCGTGGCAGGTGCGGCGGTTCGAGCCTGGCGAGCTAGACGAGATGAAAGCGCGGTACGACGAGATCCGAGCGGCCCAGCGCGCCCACCCGGTCGGCGCGGCGCGGCTTAGCGCCTTCTCTGTGCTACTGGAGATGCTCGGTAAGCCGCCATTGAAGTCGGCGTCACGAGAAGACCAATTACGGGCCATCGACGAGAACGGCGTAATGGGCGCACTGAATTGGGGCGACATCTTCTTCGACATCGAGGCCAACCGGACGGCGGCCAAGTTGTATGGCGAGGCGGTCGCGCGGATCGTCAAGGACCCCGAAACCGCGGCCTCCTTGGTGCCCGACTATCCGTTCGGGTGTAAGCGACCGATCATCGACCAGGGCTACTACCAGACCTTCAACCGGGATAACGTGACGCTCGTGGACCTCCGCAAGGGACCGATCCGCGACGTGACTCCGACCGGCATCCGCACCAAGCAAGGTTCCTACGATCTCGACGTGATCGTCTACGCCACCGGGTTCGACGCGATGACGGGCGCCCTGAGCCGCATCGACATGCGTGGGCGCGACGGGCTGTCGCTCAGCGAGTTCTGGGCCAGCGAAGGGCCGTTGTCCTATCTTGGGCTGGCGGTGGCGGGCTTTCCGAACCTGTTCACGATCCAGGGTCCGGGCAGCCCGAGTGCGGCCACCAACGTCGTCGCCGCGCTGGAACAGCATGTGGAGTGGATCAGCGACTGCATCGTATACTTGCGCGCCAACAAGATTCGCACCATCGAGGCGCTACCCACTGCGCAGCAGGAGTGGATCGACCATGCTGCCTCACTCGTGGCGGCGACGGTGCTGGTCCACCCGTCGTGCAACTCCTGGTACAACGGCGGCAATGTGCCGGGCAAGAAACGGATGTACATGAGCTATACCGGCGGAATCCCCGAATACCGACGCCGCTGCGACGAAATCGCGGCTGGCGGATACACCGGTTTTAAGCTGACGTAAATGAACGGCATGTCATTGGGAACGCGGATCCTGGGCCTGACCCGCGAGCTGGGCATGGTCTTACCGCGTACGGTGGCCGGTCTCAACGAATCGACCGGCTGGGTGCCGGCGTCGCCGCGCGGCATGCGTCAGTTCGGCGAGGTCATGCTGGATGAACTTGTGCTGTCGGGGTTTTCGTTGCTGAATGCGGGCCAGGCGGCGTTGCGGCCGTTGAGTGCTTGCGCAGCAGCGGCCGAGGAATTGTCGGCCCTGGGCATCGACCGGGCGCATGCCGACCCACAACCCCTGCGGGAACAGACAATACGACGGCAGCGGATCGGCGGCCTGGCGTACGAGCGGATGACGTTCGAACATGATCCGGCGCTACCGAAGACACTGGAGTCCGACGGCCTGGGCGGACCGGCGCGGGCGGTCGTGCACCTGTTGCGTCACCGCGACGGCCCGAGGCCGTGGCTGATCTGGGTGCACGGCGCCGGGCTGGGCGGCGCCGCCGACATGCTGTTGTCTCGAATCGACCGAGTACATCGGAGACTGGGGTTCAACGTCGCGATGCCAGTGCAGCCCGGCCACGGTTCCCGACGCGGTCACTGGCCGGCCTATCCGGACATGGATCCGCTGGGCAATGTTGCGGGCATGATGCGTGTTGTGTCAGAGGTGCGCGCCGTGGTGCGCTGGGCGCAACCACAGGCCAACGCGGTTGTAGTGTCCGGGATTTCGATGGGCAGCCCGGTCGCCGCGCTGGTCTCGCACCTGGAGAGGCAGGTCGCCGCGGTTGCGCTGTACGCCCCGATTCTGGGGCTGAACGCGATGATCGCGCGACACCTCGGCCGCTGGGGTTCTTCGCGCGACGGATACCGGGAGCTGCTGCAGTCCGCGGTGGTCTCGAAGCTGACCGCGGTGATCGATCCGCTGGCCGTCCACCCGGCACCGCCGCCGCAGCGACGGCTCATCGTCGGGGCATGGCATGACCGGATGGCGATGCGCGAACCGGCTGCCGCGTTACAGGAGCGCTGGCGCGGCCAGTTGTACTGGTATGACGGCGGCCATGTTGGCCACGTGTTCTCCCGGCGGGTGCAAAAGGTCACCGAGCGATTCCTGCAAGGAGTTGTCAATTGAGCGAGCGCACGCTTGACGAATTGGGCTACTACCTGTTGGCCGGCGCCGGTGGTGAGGGCCCGGCGACGTTGATGGACGAGGCGCGCCGTGGCGAGGAATTGGGCTTCGGGACCGCGTTCATCTCCGAGCGCTGGAACGTCAAAGAAGCGTCGTCTCTGGTCGGTGCCGCCTGCGCGGTGACCAGCCGGATGCAGATCGCCACCGCCGCAACCAATCACAACACCCGCCACCCGCTGATCACCGGATCGTGGGCGACCACCATGCATCGGCTTTCCGGCGGCCGGTTCACTTTGGGTATCGGCCGCGGGATCGCCGCGATCTACGGGGCGTTCGGCATACCCGCGGTCACGACTGCACAGATGGAGGATTGGGCCCAGGTCATGCGCCGGCTGTGGCACGGTGAGGTGATCTTCAACCACGACGGGCCGATGGGCAAGTACCCCGTTCTCTTTCTTGACCCCGACTTCAACGAAGACATTCGACTGGCGCTGGTGGCGTTCGGGCCCAACACGCTTGCGCTCGGGGGCCGTGCTTTCGACGACGTCATCCTGCACACCTACTTCACCCCGGAGACGTTGCGGCGCTGCGTCAAAACCGTCAAGTCAGCCGCCGAAAAAGCGGGTCGCGACCCGGGCACCGTGCGGGTTTGGTCGTGCTTCGCGACCGTCGGCGATCACCTCCCCGAACAGTTGCGGCTGAAGAAGACCGTCGCGCGTCTGGCCACCTATCTACAGGGTTACGGCGATCTGATGGTGCGGACCAACGATTGGGATCCCGTTGTACTGCAACGATTTCGGGAAGACTCCGTTGTGGCGTCTATTGCGGGCGGGATCGATCACAAGGCCACCCCCGAGCAGATCGAACACATCGCCACGTTGATTCCCGACGAATGGCTGGAACCGTCGGCCACCGGGTCGGCTGAGCAGTGCGTGCAGCGCATCCGCGAAGAATTCGACTACGGCGCCGACGCGGTGATCATGCACGGCGCGACGCCCGACGAGCTCGAGCCGGTCGTCGCGGCGTATCGAGCGGACAGGTGGGACCAGAAAGGACGGGCATGTCGCAGTACTTGAAGGACAAGGTCATTATCGTGACCGGCGCAGCTAGCGGGTTCGGCAAGCTGATTTCGGAAAAGTGTGCCGCCGGTGCCGCGAAGGTCGTCGGCGTGGACGTCAACGTCGAAGGCTTGAACGAGGTCTTCGAAGGCATCCGGGCCGCTGGCTTCGAAGGCGCCGGCCATGTCGCGGACGTCACCGACATGGCCCAGGTCCAGGCAGCCGGCCAATACGCCGTCGACACTTACGGTCGCATCGACGTGATCGTGAACAACGCTGGCGTGATGCCGCTGGCGTTCTTCGCCGATCACGAACGCGCGTGGGAGAAATGGCACAAGGCGATCGACATCAACATCAAAGGCGTCGTGAACGGCATCTCAGCCGTTTATGACACGATGATCAAGCAGGGCCGAGGCCAGGTCGTCAACATTTCGTCGATCTACGGCAACGCCGGGACCGAAGGCTCTGGCGTCTACAGCGCGACCAAGGCGGCAGTCGATGTGATCTCGGATTCGCTGCGGGTCGAGACCCAAGGCAAGATCAAGGTGACCACGGTCAAGCCGACCGGCGTCCTCGGAACCAATCTCGCCAGCGGCGTCGTCAACGAAGCGGCGGTCATCGGCATCACCGGACAGAAAGGCGCCCAGTTCTTCGAGAACGCCGGCAACTTGCTGAACGGAACCCTTCGACCCGAGCAGATGGACGTGGACTCGGTGGAGTACTGGCTGATCACTCCCGATGACCTGGCAGCCGCGGTAGTACATGTCATTGACCAGCCCTGGGGAATCAACATCAGCGACGTGACGGTACGGGCGACCGGCGAGAATTACATCTGCTGACCCTCAGGGCATGATGACGGTACGGCTCACCGGCTCGGCGCCTGATTGGCGGCTGGACAGGCCCCGAATCAACGAGGCCAGCAGCGCGTCACGGGTCTCGCGGGGATCGATGAGTTCGTCGAAACCCATGTGCTCGGCCGACCGGTAAGACGCCTGCAGCTCCGCGTCGCGCAGCTTGGTCGTGAGGTCCTCGCCGGCATGCGATGCCCGGCTCAACGCCGCAGCGCTCATCGCGCCCATCGTCGCGCCGGGATAGGCGAAGGTCGCTGATTGGTCGTCGAAGCTCAGCAGCGACATGACCATCGAGCCGAACCCATAGGCCTTGCGCAGGGTGAGGTGCAGCTTCAAGGTGGTGGCCGCGGTCTGGGCCGCGAACATCCGCGCGCCGGCCCGCAGCACGCCCGCGCGCTCGGACCGACTGCCGGGCAGCATGCCAGGGTTGTCGGCGAGGAAGACGATCGGCAGGTGGAACGAGTCGGCCACCATGATGAAGTGCGCTGCTTTGTCCGCGGCGTCGGCGTCGATGGAGCCGGCCAGCACCTTGGGCTGGTTGGCCACCACCGCGACCGGGTGGCCGCCGAGATGGGCCAGCGCACAGATGATCGCCTTGCCGAACTGCGGCTGGACTTCGAACCAGTCCGGCCGGTCGAAGACCACGTCCAGCACGGCACGCATGTCGTAAGCCCGGCGGTTGTCGCGCGAGACGATGTCGAGCAGCTCCGGTGTCTGCCGCGGTTCGGTGGTTTCGTCGGCCGGCAGCGGTGACGGGTAAGACCATGCGCTCGCCGGGAAATACGACAGGTAGCGGCGGATGTCGTCCAGCACGGCTTCGTCGTCCTCGGCAACGTTATGGATCACCCCGCTCGGCAACGCGACGTCCGGTCCGCCGAGGTCTTCCTTCGAAATGTCTTCTCCGGTGGACTCTTTGACGACAGGAGGCCCGGCGGTGAAGATGGCGCCCTGGGAGCTCATGATGCGGAAGTCGCACACCGGGGCCACCAGCGCGCCGTGTCCAGCCGAGGGGCCGAGTACGGCGGCGACAGTCGGAACCCGACCGGAGCACTGCACTTGGGCGAGTAGGTCGGTCGGGCTGCGCCCGTAGTGCCCACCGGTGGGACGATAGCCCGCGCCTTCCAGCAGCATCACCAGCGGAATTTTGTCGCGCAGAGCCAATTCCGCGATGCGGTAGCGCTTGGAGTTGCCGCCAGGCCCGATGCTGCCGGCCATCGTGGTGAAGTCCTCAGCGCCCAGCATCACCGGTGAGCCGTTGATCAAGCCGGAGCCGACGACGATTCCGTCGGCGGCGATCTCGCCGCCGACCAGGGTGCCGAGTTCGCGGAATGTCCCCGGGTCGACGAGGTGATCGATCCGCGCCCGCGCGTCGAGCTTGCCCTTGCCGCGGTGTTTGGCAAGCCGCTCCCGACCGCCCATCGCCCGCGTGTGCTGACGGCGACGGTCGAGGTCGTCGAGCGTCTCCTGCCAGTCGGGGGACTTCGTCATCGGGGTGTCCTCACTCGTCGCCCGTTTCGTACTGAAGTGCTTACTGTAGCGTCTGCGAGAGGTGGGCGGCCAATGGCCGCCGGACGACAGAGGGATGGAGCGGCGCGATGACGATCCGGTTGACGGTGGACGAGGCATGGGAAGCCGTCGAATCGGCGCATACCGGAATTCTGACCACTTTGCGCCGCGACGGTATGCCAATTGCGCTGCCGGTGTGGTTTGTGGTCGACGATCGCAGCATCGCGATGACGACCCCGGCCGGGACCAGGAAAATCGCGCGCATTCGGCACGATCCCCGGGCGTCGTTTCTGGTGGAGTCGGGGGAGCAGTACACCGAACTGCGCGGCGTCCATCTCACCGGACGTGTCGAGGTCGTCGAGGATGCCGCGGCCATGTCCCGAATCGAGGCTTCCGTCAACAAGAAGTACGCCGCCTTTCGCCCGCCGGTCGGCAGCCTGCCCGCGGCCGCTCAGGCCTACTACGCCGAGCAGGCGTTTCTTCGCTTCGTGCCGGATGGCCGAATCCTGACATGGAACAACGCCCGCATCCCGATGCGCAAGCCATAACGAAGTAGCTGTGTCGCATGGCTTTTCCTGCCAGACGGCAGCCGACATTGACCCTACCGAATACCTTACTGTAGCTTCTCAAGTATGAGGCCTGAGTGCTCCCAGCTGCGGCGAAGCGCGCGCGGATGACCGCCACGGTTGCGTCCGGCCTCAAGGTCGATGGGGGCATATTCATCGACCTGGCCCGCGTACCTGAGCTGGCTCGCGCCCTCGAGCAACAGGGCTACGACGCATGCTGGACCGGCGAAATCAACCACGATCCGTTTCTGCCGCTGCTGCTGGCCGCCGAACACACCACGCGACTCGAACTCGGCACCAGTATCGCGGTGGCGTTCGCGCGCAACCCCATGACGGTCGCCAACCTCGGTTGGGATCTGCAGGCCTACTCGCAGGGTCGGTTCATCCTTGGCCTGGGCACCCAGATCAAGCCGCACATCGAAAAGCGTTTCAGTATGCCCTGGAGTCATCCGGTGGCCCGGATGCGCGAATTCGTGCAGGCGCTGCATGCGATCTGGTCAGCCTGGAAGGACGGCACGAGGCTGCGGTTCGAGGGTGAGTTCTACACGCACAAGCTCATGACCCCGATGTTTATCCCTGAGCCGCAACCGTTTCCGGCGCCCAAGATTTTCATCGCCGCGGTCGGTGAAGCGATGACCGAGATGTGCGGCGAGGTCGCCGACGGCTTACTGGCCCATGCGTTTACCACACGGCGCTATTTGCATGAGGTGACTTTGCCGGCGGCGCAGCGTGGCCTGCAGCGCTCTGGACGTGATCGGCGCGCATTCCAGGTGGCCTGCCCGGTGTTCGTGGTGACCGGCAACGACGACACCGAACTGACGCTCGGTGCAGCCGGTGTCCGCAAGCAGATTGCCTTCTACGGATCAACGCCCGCCTATCGCAAGGTCCTCGAGCTGCACGGTTGGGGCGATATGGCGACGGAGTTGCATCGACTCTCGCGGCAGGGGGAATGGGATGCCATGGGCGCCTTGATCGACGACGAGATGCTGGACGCCTTCGCCGTCGTCGCGACCCACGACAAACTCGCAGCCGCGCTTCACAACCGCTGCGACGGCATCATCGACCGGGTGATGCCGGCGTTTCCCAGCACCGTTTCCTCGGCCACCGTCACGGCCGTACTGCAACAGTTGCGTCAGTGAGGAGCTGCCCATGAGCACGCCGACGATGGATGAAGCCGCCAAGGTCCTGGCCGATCCCTTGGCGTATGCCGACGAGCCGACGCTGCATGCGGCGCTGGCTCATTTGCGTGCCAACGCCCCGGTGTCCTGGGTCGAGGTGCCGAACTACCGGCCGTTCTGGGCGATTACCAAGCACGCGGACATCCTGGACATCGAGCGTGACAACGTGCTGTTCACCAACTGGCCGCGCCCGGTCCTGACGACGACGGAGGGTGACGAGCTGCAGGCCACCGCCGGGGTGCGCACGCTGATCCACTTGGACGATCCGCAACATCGGGTGGTGCGGGCGATCGGCGCGGACTGGTTTCGTCCAAAGGCAATGCGGGCGTTGAAGGTCCGCGTCGGCGAGTTGGCCAAGAGTTACGTCGACAAGATGATGGCGGTGGGACCTGAGTGCGATTTTGTCCAGGAGGTCGCGGTCAATTACCCGCTCTACGTGATCATGTCGCTGTTGGGGATTCCCGAGGCGGACTTCACGCGAATGCTCAAGCTGACCCAGGAGCTGTTCGGCAGCGACGACAGCGAGTTCAAACGCGGTAGCACCAACGAGGATCAGCTGCCCGCGTTGCTCGACATGTTCCAGTACTTCAACGGCGTGACCGCGTCGCGTCGGGAACACCCGACCGAGGATCTCGCGTCCGCCATTGCCAACGCCCGCATCGACGGTGAGCCGCTGTCCGACATCGACACGGTGTCCTATTACCTCATCGTTGCTACCGCCGGCCACGACACCACCAGCGCGACGATCTCGGGCGGCCTGCATGCGCTCACCGAGAACCCAGACCAGCTGGACCGGTTGCGCGACAACCTCGACCTGATGCCGCTGGCCACCGAAGAGATGATCCGATGGGTCACCCCGGTCAAGGAATTCATGCGCACCGCCACCGAAGACACCACCGTGCGCGGAGTCCCGATCGCGGCCGGGGAAGCGGTGCTGTTGTCGTACGTGTCGGGCAATCGGGACGAAGACGTTTTCGAAAATCCGTTCCGTTTCGACGTTGGCCGCGATCCCAACAAGCACTTGGCATTCGGCTATGGTGTGCACTTCTGCCTGGGGGCAGCGCTGGCCCGCATGGAGGTCAACAGCTTCTTCACCGAGCTGTTGCCGCGGGTGAAATCCATTGAATTGACCGGGCCTGCACAGTTCGTCGCCACCACGTTCGTCGGCGGACTCAAACACCTCCCGGTTCGCTACCAATTTCACTGAGTCGGCCGTGTCCACTGCCGCCGGATTTGCTGGTTAACAGCAGGCAAACGCAGACTCTAGGTTAGGAAACACCGATGGGCGGAAATGCCAAATACCTACCAACCTGAGGATCTGCCGTGATACACCGACCGGTAGTGGATATCCTTAACGACTCCGTAGGAGGAACAAGGTCATGGCAATCGCACGGTGCATCACCGCCACCGGCTTTCTCGCCGGTCTCGCTCTCGGACTAGCCGCCCCCGCGGGCGCGTGGGGACCGGCGGGGCCTGCACCGATTCCTTCTGATTTCCAGACGAACGGCCACTACATCTCGACTCAGATAAACCCAAAAACCGGTCAGCCGTTGACCGTCGAGGGTCATCCGGTCACCAACAATTGGTACTTCAGTCCCTGCGGTGACGGATGCGCCTCAGCAGCTCACACACCCGGTGGACCGCCTGTGGGGCAGGCTAATTTGGTGAACGGCCAATGGGTGTTAGACACCACCGATGTCGCAGAATGCCCGGACGGCACCATCGTTCCCGACGCCATCGCTGGCCACCGCACGTGGGACCCGAACACCCTCGCAGGCACCGTCCAAACCACCGGTATTCAGCCCGCCTGCGGCAACCCAGCCGGGATAACCAAGACTGTGGACGTCCAGTTCGCGCTGGCGTCCTGACCCAGAGACGCGAATCAGCGCCTGCGGGCCGGCTCCACTCCTAAACTCGCGTCATTGCGATGATGCTGTCTGAGGATGCGGGAGCAGGCTTGTGCTGGGTGTTCATCATGCGGCGATCTGCACCGCCGATGTCGAGCGGTCGATGAGGTTCTGGCGCGACGGGCTGGGGTTCGCCGAGCTGTTCGACCACACCTTCAGCGGTAACTGGCCGCAACTCTTCGGGGCCCGCTGCGATCAGCTGCGGTCGATATTCCTGGGTGATCCACAGGCCC
>Ga0187782_10002861_pt1 | contig 12815 bp, 14 predicted proteins | sample 0715_SJ02_MP15_2_FD_132454 | JGI IMG/M metagenome (GOLD analysis project Ga0187782, IMG submission 132454) | Tropical peat soil microbial communities from peatlands in Department of Meta, Colombia - 0715_SJ02_MP15_20_MG | ecosystem: Environmental > Terrestrial > Soil > Wetlands > Peat | place...
ACCGGTCGTGCCCGTGCCGGTCTGCATGGCCGAATAGATCTGGTGGATTTTGTCTTCGCGAACCAGGTTGCGGATGGCGGCGTTCGGAATCAGGATTTCCATCACCATCGCCCGGCCGCGGCCGTCGACGCGCGGCAGCAGCGCCTGGCACAGGATCCCTTCCAGCACCATCGAGAGCTGCGCTCGCACCTGCGGCTGCTGGTGCGCCGGGAAAACGTCCACGACGCGGTTGATCGTCGAAACCGCTGAGTTCGTGTGCAGCGTCGCGAACGTCAAGTGGCCGGTTTCGGCGATTCGCAGCGCGGACTCGATCGTCTCCAGGTCGCGCATTTCGCCGATCAGCACCACGTCGGGATCTTCTCGAAGCGCGGCGCGCAGCGAATTGGCGAATGAATGCGTGTCGGAATGGACCTCCCGCTGGTTCACCAGGCACTTTTTGTGGTTGTGCAGGAACTCGATCGGGTCCTCGATCGTGATCATGTGCTCTTCGCGCTCGTTGTTGATCTTGTCCAGCATCGCCGCGAGCGTGGTCGACTTGCCCGACCCCGTCGGCCCCGTGACGAGCACCAGTCCGCGCGGCTTGTCGCACAGCGAGCGCACCACCGCGGGCAGGCCCAACGCGTCGAACCCCTTGATTTCCCACGGAATCGTTCGGAACACGGCCGCGACCGCGCCCCGCTGGTGGAAGATGTTGCCTCGGAAACGCGCCAGGCTCTTCAAGCCGAACGAAAAGTCGAGTTCCAGATTTTCTTCCAGACGGTGCTTCTGCACGTCGGTCAGCACGCTGTACGCAAGAGCCTTCGTGTCCGCCGCCGTCAGCGGAGGCATATCGAGCGGGCGCAGCTTGCCGTGCACGCGCACGCGCGGAGGGCTGTTCGTCGAGAGGTGCAGGTCGCTGCCTCCCATTTCGATCATCTTCTTCAGCAGCTCGCTCAGTGTGATGCCAGCCATTCTTCTCCTCCGCTTAGAGCACCGTCTCGCGCAGGACCTCTTCCATGGTGGTGAGGCCGGCGGCCACCTTGATCAGGCCGCTGCGGCGCAATGTGATCATTCCGAACTCCAGCGCCTTCTTCTTCAGCTCGAGCGCCGAAGCGCCCACCAGAATCAGTTCGCGCAAGTCGTCGTGGATTTCCATCACTTCGTACAGACCGACGCGCCCCTTGTACCCCGTGTTGTTGCAGGTGGCGCATCCCTTCCCGTGATACACCGTGGTCTTGCCCGCCTCGTCCGGCGTGTAGCCCGCCTCGATGAGCGCGGGAGCCTGAATCTGGAGCGGCTCCTTGCAGCCCACGCAGATGCGGCGAACCAACCGCTGCGCGCAAATCAGGTTCACCGACGTCGCCACCAGGAACGGCTCGATGCCCATGTTCATCAACCGGCTGATCGTCGACGGCGCGTCGTTCGTGTGCAGCGTCGAAAGCACCAAGTGACCGGTCAGCGCGGCCTTCACGGCGATTTCCGCCGTCTCAAAGTCTCGAATCTCACCGACCAGGATGATGTTCGGGTCTTGCCGCAGGAAGGCGCGCAGCGCGGAGGCGAAGTTCAGTCCGATCTGTTCCTTCATCTGCACCTGGTTGATGCCCGGAAGCTGGAATTCCACCGGGTCTTCGGCCGTCATGATGTTGGTTTCCGGCGTGTTCAGCCGCGCGACTGAGGAATACAGCGTATTCGTCTTACCGGAACCGGTCGGCCCCGTGACCAGCACCATCCCGTACGGCTTCAAGATCTGCCGTTCGAACTTCTGCAGCGACTCGGACTCGAAGCCCAGTTTCGTCATGTCGAGCCGCAGGTTCTCTTTGTCCAGCAACCGCAGAACGATCTTTTCGCCGAAGAGCGTCGGCACCGTCGAAACGCGGAAGTCGAGCTCCTTCTTCTTCCCGTCCTTGAGGTACTTGATCATGATGCGGCCGTCTTGCGGCAGCCGCTTCTCGCTGATGTCGAGCTTGGACATGATCTTGATGCGGCTCGTCATCGCGTCTTTCAATTTCATCGGCGGCGCCATGACCGTTTGCAGGATGCCGTCAATCCGGAACCGGACCCGGTATTCCTTTTCGTACGGCTCAACGTGGATATCGCTCGCGCCGCGCTTCACGGCATCGGTCAGAATCAGGTTGCACAGCTTGATGATGGGAGCTTCTTCGGCGGCCTTCTCAAGGCTCGCCAGATCCATCTCGGCTTCTTCGCTGGCCAGTTCGAGGGCGTCCGCCTCTTCGCCCGTCAGGTCCTTCATCACCTTGTCGAGTTCTTCGACGCTCTCGACTTCGCCGTAGAACTTGTGGATCGCCTCGCTAATTGCCGTTTCCGAGGCGACGACCGGTTCGACGTTGAAGCCGGTCATAAACTTAATGTCGTCCATCGCGAAGACGTTTGTGGGATCGGTCATGGCGATGGTCAGCGTGGACCCCACGCGCGAAAGCGGGACGATCTGGTAGCGGATCGCCGTCTCCTGCGGTACCAGCTTGATTACCGCGGGATCGACTTCATAGAACTTGAGATTGATGGAGGGAACGCCGTACTGCCGGGAAAGGACTGCCGTGATGTCATCGTCGCTTACAAGACCAAGCTTGACCAAACAGGTCCCTAGCCGGCCACCATTCTTCTTCTGGTAGTCGAGCGCCTGCTTCAGCTGATCCGCGGAGATCAGGCTGTCTTTGACTAGGATTTCGCCCAGACGCGAAGACATGAGTGTGTTTTCGCGGTACTAGAACCTCGCGAGATTGCAGAGTAGCATGCGCCTGCCCCGAATTCCGGAGCCGGGTGCGCTCTTCGTAGTGAATCGGATAACATCCGGCCTGCCCAGCCAAGCACCTGCACCCTGGTACAGGACATTTTTTTGACCCGTCCTTCGGTACAGGCACCTCCAAAAAGTGCTCATCGGACTCTTGCGCGGAATTCTTGAGTCGAAGCGAATCAGCGCTCTTCTTGTTGTGCCGGTGCGGCGGCGCCTGTTCGCGCCTCAAATGCGCCTTCGGACGCGATTTACCGTCCCCAAGGCTTCTTTTTTCGGGGATGCAGGGACACACACGCGAGGAGTCAACGCATTGCCGCGAACTGCCATCATCCGCACTAGATTCGACCGACGGGGTTCTGCTACGATGGCCTGTAGGGCGGTTAGCTCAGCGGTTAGAGCATCCGGTTTACACCCGGAAGGTCCTCCGTTCGAATCGGAGATCGCCCACCATCCGGCACACTTGGCGCGGGGACGTAGTTCAGCTGGTTAGAACGCTGCCCTGTCACGGCAGAGGTCGCGAGTTCGAGTCTCGTCGTCCCCGCCATTCTTTTCAATCACCTGCGAGAGCGGCACCCGCTCTGGCTGTGGTTTTGTGACGTTCTTTGTGCCATAACCGCCCCTTGGTCCCCGACTAAGTGCGTCAAGCGCCTTACGCTTCGCGTCGAGTCGGACGTGCGAGTAGTGCGCCAGCATCCGCGGCGACACGTGTCCAGCGATTGCCATGATCGTCTGGTCGCTCGCCTGGGACTCGGCCAGCTCTGTGACCGCATGGTGCCGCAGGTCGTGGAATCGTAGCCCGTGGAGCGGACTCCGAAGCTTACTTATGTCGGCCTTGCACTCGGCACCGACGCAAGTCTTAGCCGGAGTCTGTAACTGGCCGCATTGGGGGCACTCGACAGCACGTGTGAGACTGCGCCATGCTGAGCGCCAATCGTGCATCGGTCGCGTCGGGTCAGGCTTGCCGAAGCCTTCCGCGTGTGGCAGGACGTACCAATCCGGCGAGAGCGAGTCACCAAACTGAACCTTCGCGCGTTCGCGCAGGCGACGTATCGCGGATAGTGCGTCTACGTTCAGAGGAATCACGCGGTCTCCAGCGGCTGTCTTAGAGCGCCGCACCGTGAGTTTGAGCGCCATGAGGTCCACATCACCCCATCGCAATCCCTTTAGCTCGCACCCGCGCATCGTGGTATTGAGCGCCAACACGGAGGCGAGATAGGCGGTTCCCCATTCAGGCCGACTCGCCGCGATGCGTAGCAGGCGCAGCTTCTCGTCCGGCGCCAGGGCGCGTCCTATGTCACGGCGCTCTGGCAAGCGCGGAATCTCGTCCGCAATCAGGCTCCATCGCTTCGCGCGCTTGAGCACGCGCCGTAAAATCCCGATTTCCATGTTGATGGTAACGTTCGAGATTGCCTTCCCCTTCCGTTCGCGGATGTACGCAAGAATGGATTCAGCCGAGATGCGCGCTACTGAGGTTGCGGCGAAGGCTTCGCGCAGCGGCTTCGCATGGTCTGACTCACTGCGATGGCTGCTAGGAACAACGTGCGCGGCGCGATCCTCCAGGTAGCGTTCTAGCGCCTCAGTGAAAGCGAGCCGCGCAAAGGATTGCCCTGCTGCGGACAGCTTCCCCGCCTGCGCCTGGGCGATCAGTTCCTTTTCGCGCTTGCGGGCCTCGCGCCAATCCTTCGTATCGAGCGACTGTCGGAATCGCTGACCGTTCACACTAAAGTCTGTATGCCACCATGAACCACGTCGGAACAAAGCCATACGTCATTTCTCCCTGTGCGACTTACGCTTCTTGCGTGCCCGCATGCGCGCCATCCCGGCTGCTGCCTGACAGCGATAGGAGCAGTATCGTTGTTTCGTTCCTTGGCGCGCTCGGATGAACGGCCGGTTGCAGCCTGCTCGCTGACACACACCCAAACCACCCGGCTGCCCAAGACGTGAAAGTACAAGTGCTGAGAGCGCCCCCGCAGCATCCTGAGCCAGCAGGCCCGGTGCGAATCGCTTCTCTGATTCCGCCCACCAAACGACGAATCGACAACGGCGGATGCCCTGGTTCAAATTTTTTTGCAGCTCGTAGAGCGGACTTCTGGCGATCTCCCGAAGGACCACGTTTTCCCAATCAGGATTCGAGACGTAGTTTCTGACCGCTCGCTTGAGCGCAGACGCATCTTTTCGCGTTGCGGCGTCGGCCAACGCAAGCAGGTAAAGCAGGAAACCTCGGTCGCGCTCTGATACCTGGCCGTACTCACGTTCAAACGCCATTCGATGTTGAGGTTCAATGAACGCTTTGAGCGCATCCTTCAGCACGACCCGCACACTCACTGGCATCACGTCGCTAAGCGCGGCGAAGCCGTCGCGTTTCGCCTTTTCGCACACCATGAGGATAGGGATCGTGCGATCCGTCATCACGATGCGCGTTATGCCTTCATTATGGTTATGGGATCGTACCATTGACGTAACAGAGAAATCTTTTAGCATGAGACGTAGTTGTTCGCAAGAGGCTTTTGCAATGGGAGGCATGAAGCAATGCGCAACGAACTGACCGTGATTGCCACAGCCCGCGAGTTGGGGCTGACCCTGGACGCTGTGTACCGCAGCATCTATTCAGGTCGGCTGCCTGCCCGAAAGCAGGCTGGTCGGTGGCTGATTCCATCTTCCGCAGTCACGGCGCGCCTAAAGGCGAGAGAAAAGACCGATGGAACCGCTGGCCGTTGATCTGCGCGAAGCGGCGCGCCTCACCTCGCTGAGCGTGCGCACGCTGTCGCGGTACGTCCATTCAGGACGCCTACGCGCCGTTCGCGTCGGCCGGAGGATAGTCGTGCCAATCGCTGCGCTAAACGCACTCCTTGGAGAAGACAAGCATGGGAACGCCCGAAATGAATCCACTAAACCAATCGGCTGAAGATAGCGGCCAACGCCTTGCCAACCTACGGCGAGAAATCACCGAGCACAACGCCCGCTACTCAGAAGTGCTTGCTTCGACACCCGGGGCGAACGGCGAAGCGCCCAAGCTGGTTGTTCCAGATGCGCCTTTGGTCGCTTCTGTCGCGCCCCCAGCAGCGGCTAACACCAACTCGATAGCGGCTCCGGAAGGAGTTGAACCTACCAACGTCGCCGCGCATTCTCCAAAGGTGCGGATCGGTGAAGGGGCACCCTGGCCTGCCCCGTTGGCACCGGAAGCCCTCTATGGTTTGGCGGGAGAAATCGTTCGTACTCTCGACCCGCACACCGAGGCCGACCAGGCGGCCATCTTGGTGCAAATGCTGGTCGCGTTCGGAAACGTTGTTGGCCGCTTCCCACACTACCGCGTGGAAGGAGACATCCACCACACAAACCTGTTCGCAGTGTTAGTGGGGGATACCTCAAAGGCGCGCAAAGGAACGTCCTGGGGCCAAGTCCGCCGCCTGATGACCGCCGCTGTCGATCCGATCTCCGGCGAGAATGTCTGGCACCGGGATTCCATCAAGAGCGGCCTGTCAACAGGGGAGGGACTGATTCACGAGCTTCGTGACCCGAAGGACGACAAGGATGAAGCTGCCATTTTCAAGGACAAGCGCCTACTGGTCGTCGAGGCGGAGTTTGCGCGACCCCTCGTGGTAATGGCACGGGATGGCAATGTGTTGTCGGAGATCGTGCGTCTTGCCTGGGATTCTGGCGACTTGCGCGTTATGACCAAGGTCGATCCGGTAAGCGCCACCGATACGCATATTTCGCTCATAGGGCACATCACCCGTGATGACCTGCGTCGGCATCTAACCGCCACTGAGCAAGGAAACGGATTTGCCAACCGCATCTTGTGGATTTGCGCCCGGCGGTCCAAATGCCTGCCGGACGGCGGCAATCTGACCGACGAGGAGCTTGCGCCCCTGGCGACTAGGCTTCGGCAGGCGATCACACCCACAAACAAGGTGCGCGAGATGCACCGAGACGACGCAGCGGGGAAGCTGTGGCATCAAGTCTACCCTCAGCTCAGTGATGGCAAACCAGGGCTGCTCGGTGCGGTGGTCTCGCGCGCCGAAGCACAGGTGCTCAGGCTGTCCATGATCTACGCGCTCCTGGACTCGTCGAGCGTGATTCGCGTCGAGCACCTCCGTGCCGCCCTGGCGGTGTGGGAATATTGCGAGGCTTCTGCTGCGCATATTTTTGGCGGGTCGTTCGGCGATCCTGTAGCCGATACCATCCTTGCGAAGCTCCGAAGCCTGCCTCCAGGTCAGGGGCTGACCCGCACGCACATCCGGGACGTCCTCGCCCGGCACTGCCCGGAACGCCGGATTAACGTAGCGCTCGACTTACTGGAGGCACGGGGATTGGCAGTCCGCATAAACGAAGTGACAGGCGGACGCCCAGTGGAGCGATGGATTGCTCTCCGCAACGACGCGACCAAAGCGATCTAAGCGACAAAAGGTCTCGCTCGGCGTGGCTTTGGTCGCTTTTGTCGCTTATGTCGCAGGGCCGTAAGTAACGTTGAGCCAGCGGCAACACTCCGACCCGAACGGCGCGTGTCTACGAAATGCGTATCGCCCGACAGGCATTCGAGGTCGAACAGGGCGGGCAAACTTCCAGCCATCTACGATTGTCGTGAACGTAGTCGGCTTGGCCATTCGCAGCGACTGGCGCGAGTGGGCTGTCACGCTCGGACTGTCCTCCGTCGAGGGTTTGTCGGGCCAAGGGGTCGGAATTCCAGCGGTATCGTAATTTGGGCGCTGCGAGTTCTGGATCGCATGCCTGCCTGCTAGGCGGAATCGTTGTATTTCGGCAGAAATCCGAATCCTTGCTTTTGGACATAGTAGCCAAAGTTCGAATGCCTTTTGCCAAAGGCATCTCTGTAGGTCACGTGGATTCGGATACACACGTACAACCTACGAGTGACGACTGCCTTAACTTCGTCATCCGCAACGTCCCGCATTATCGGAATATTGATGACCATCGGTTGTGAACCACCATACAAGGTCATGGGACTGGAAGATTTGAAATAGGTGGCCGCTGACGTGAAATCTATGAACGGAAACTTCAGAATCTCCATCCAGCTCTCGTAAATAAGGTCATGGGCCGGAAGAATCCCCTTGTTTTCTAAATTGATCTCTACTCTGCGGGCAGAACGATCCGAAAGGGTCTCAGTTGGGTCGCCGTGACCACTAGCAATAAGTCTGGGCCTTTGAGCCTCGACGAGGGCTTGGGTTTGCCGTTCAAGCGCTCGGAGTGTGCGAAGGGCAAGGCAAGTACCAAGAAAACCGATCAGGACGAGCAATCCAGCAAAAATGACATTGACATGATCCCACCGCGAGGTCCTTGTCACCACGGTCGGCAATTCGCTGATTCGTATGGCTTTTTCTGTATCCGTGCCAGATGGAATATTGCTGGCGTGCGTTTCCTTTGCGATACCAGTTGTACGCTCGGCGGGAATGGGCGCGGCGGCCGAGGGCTTACTATTTTCGGTGCCCTGTTCGACACCTTGGCGACCGGTAAGGGCTTTGTCGGCTCCCTGCCTTGGCATTGTTAGCGCTGCCTGCGTGATGATCAAGAACATGGCAAGAAACGCTATTCTCATGATGCGAATACTGTAGCAGGTTGCATCGCGGGCGTAACGCTCAGCGCGTGATGTACGCGGCAGCGACACGCGCTGAAGGTCACGGGGATCATGATCGCCACGATCATGACCACGGGCAGCAGGCGGGGTATGACCCAGGTTACGGCGTGTCTCGGAAGGTGAACAACTCGGCGACAGGCACTTTCAGCCGCTTGGAAATCCGTTCGATGGTCTCGAAGGATGGCGCGCTGATACCCCGCTCTACTAGGCTGAGGAAGTCTACGGAGATATCCAGCACCTCGGCGAACCGTTCCTGAGTCATCCTGCGTTGCGCGCGAATCTCACGCAACCGGTGCCCGAATCTCTTCCGCAAGGTAGCCACTTGAAGGGTCTATCCGTGCGGGAGTGTCCCGTAGTATCGTTACGGGGACCACCGAATGGGACTACGGGTCATTTTGGAGCACCGATGGGGATATCTGCAAAGGTTTCGCGTGATAGCACCGCCGAGACTGCTGAAACTGGCTCACCTCGCGCGGCCCGCACGACTTCTCGCGGGGATAGAATCCTCTTCCGACTCCTCGGGATCATTGTGCTCGCCTGGCTGGCGTACACGCTGTACGCTCCGCACCGGCAGTTGGGAATTGATGAGATGAATTCGCTGAACCACGCCTCCCTGGCCGTGACGGACACGCTTGCGAAGGGACTGGCGCTAGACACGAAGACGATTCTGGTAGGTCCGCCCAAGGAATTGGCACCCGCCGATGGCGACTATGTAACAGACCAGCCCTTGGTTCGGATCGAGCCTCGTGGCGGAAACAATTTGGAGGTCTATCTGCCGAGGGCTACCTTCGAGTCAGTGCCTTTCCCCGACCGCGACCAGTTCGTGAAGACCGTCGGAGAAGCGTGGTGCAACAACACCGGACCGCACTCGCACTACTTCCTTCCGGCTGTCGAACTTCGGGACGTGCGAACCGCCGATGAGTTGGGGAGTTATAGTTGTTTCGGAATGAAGGACATGAAGGAACTGCTTGTGCGTCGCTGACAGACGTAGCCGAAATTGCGTTTCGCTAGCTCAGAGCGCCCAGGCTAACGCGTGCGCAAGTCCAGAGCAGCACCGGGTTGCGCGTGCTAGCGCCGCGGCTAGCGTAGCGCTTCCAGCAGTACGCTCACGCTGGGCCTCGGCTGGATGCGGTGGGTGCCTTGCCTAGGTTCGCGAGCACCTTGACCATTCGAACTTGCGCGGTAGCGCGAAGCGGCCGCAGCGGCTCAGGCGATGCGTCACGTTTTTCGTATTGACTCCGCGACCGTCACAGTTCACCATTTCGGCCAGTCCAGGAGCAGGCGAGTCTCTGACTCCTGGCCCCGCCTTTCCCAGCTCGGGCATCACCGGGTGGAACTACGCATCGTCCCAGAAGCCATTACCTTCGGTGAATCGGCGCAGCGCGAAGAGCCGTTAGCGCACAGGTGAGGTGGAGGTGTCGCTGTGCTTGTGAGGCGATCCATCCTAGACGTCGAACTTCTCGTCGTGGGCCTGTTTGCGGTGCTTCTTCTTAGCGCAATAGGCGCACCGATGGCAGCAGCCCTTGCGGCGATACTTGCCATCTGTGCAATCGTGATTGTGTGGAATCGGTGCGAAAGCGTTCGTACCGCAGTCGGCGTGCTGGCATCGGCGCTTGCTGACCAGTGCAAATACGTGCTGGAGCCAAGGAGCCGGAAGTTGGATGAGATCGCCGAGCGGATGCAGCGCGATGCGGGCGCAGACTCCGAGATTGCCGAACTACGTGTCTCCGTCGAAAAAGCCCTCGATGACCTTCGAGACATCCGGCTCGCGGTTCAAGCGCTGGCGACGACTGTCAACTTGGTGCAGCCACCGGCGCACAAGATCGACACTCACCAGCCCCCTGACCAGCAACGTAATGGGACAAATGCGGTCCATTAGCGGACTGCCCTGCCAGACCCTAGCGTCCCTCTTGGCCACCGGAACCATGATCATCACGACCATGACAGTCTAGCGTAGCGATAGCGTGCGTGAGGATGTTCCGCTAGGGCTCGCCACTCGATCCGCGCATGACATTTGCATAGTGAGGCGGAGAGGTGCAACTGTGTAGCGGCAACGTGTCCAGCTAGGCGAGCGACCGGATGCGGGCAATGTCCAACTCGCCCTTGGCGCCCCACCCCCTTACTCCTTCGGGGATCGCTGGCCGGAATCTCTCATAGAGGCCAAAAGCGACCTCTCGTAGCTCGTCGGGCAGGAATCGCTTAGCGAGGTCGCGCATGGCAGTCCGTGCCGTTTCGAGAGAGCTACCGAACTTGGACACCAGATACCGCTCGACGCCTCCCGGCTCGACGGCTCGGCCTCTCGTCACGGCTCGCACTCCATCGTCAGTGTTGATCGCTGGCACGGCTCGCCCGCAAAGATCGACGAAGAACTCCTCGCCTCGCTCTCGTGTCCGTGCCTTCTTGATTTCCTCGGACACCGGGTGGTAGATGCCCAACCTCCGACCCTTGGATTGAGCCGTCAGACCAGCCACAGCCTTGCCGAGCGACAGGGCCTCGTCGTGGTCAAACCCGAATCGCTCGGCGACCGTCGTCGCCCACAGCGTCAGGACCGGAGCGCGGTTGATCAAAATGCCGCGCCCTTTCACGGTTCACGCTCTCGGTCGAACGCTTCCTTCGCCTCCCGCCTGAATCGCTTCGCGGCAGGCCCCCTCCCAAATCCCTTCGGCAGAACTTTGCGCACGACTTCATCGAAGCACTTGTCGAAGTAGTCGAACGCGTAGTCGGCAAACTGGTCGATGATCTCGACTTGCGCGGGTGTGAGTTCGCGTGATCTCCGATTCGGCATCGCTGCTAAGTCCGTCTTGCCATCCTTAGCTTAGTTGGCAGAAGCAGCCCGCGCGGCGGCCTTGACCCGATAAACAAGTATGAAAGCCTGTCCGTCGTCACCGTTATTCAGTTTGATCGGTTTTGCTCGTCTGACATCGCTGATGACAATGTTGCAGGAATCCCGCACGGTCGGCAACAGCTTAGCATCTAGCCACGCGGCGACTGCTCGCTCCGAGCCGTACGGGATTAGCACCACGTAGTGCTCGACCGCTGGATCGGCCAAATCTGCGTCGCGTTGCTTTTCAAAGTCGCGGCATATTTTCCCGAAAGTTGCGGGAGGCACTGGAAAGAACGGCTTGAACTCAAAGGTCGCCACCGTGTTTCCGTCACGAATGAATTGGAGATCGACATGATCCTCCTCCCAGCCGAGTTCCGGGCAGACTGCACCGCGAGCTAAGGCCTCCTTCAGAATTGGTACGTAGAGCCAACTTTCGCCGTATTTCGTGACGCTATTCACAGACTGCGGAGTTCCGGCGGCCGTCAGCACTTTTAGCTCGGCCTCCTCTTTTTCGATGGCTTTCTCCAGAAGGTCGGAAATCAACGCCGCGCAATCCATCACCACTTCCTAAGTCGTCGCCTCTAGTTGAGCTTTGGCGCGAAGGACCCGGATGGGAATACGTTAACTTCTACGCCCACCACTCAGCATGTTGCACAGCGATAACGCCATTGAGATCATCGCTCCAATGCAGAATCGACATGCGCCGGTCTTGAGAAATCACGATGGACACGGCGTCCCGGTTCACCGCGACAAACCTCGCTGCGGATTGATGACGCATTCCCCCTAAGTCTTCAAGCGGACACGGATCAAGGCGCTGGGGGCCCGGGAGGGGGTTGAGCCGATACAACATCAATGTCTGTGGAATTCCCTCGCGCACGGTGATCTTGGCACCAAATCCGAGCACCGCCAGATCCCTTGTCATTACGAGCGCCCCGTCGCAGTTTGCCATTGGAGCGAAATACTGAACGGCGTCGCGCGGTTGCCAGGGGTTACTCGAAGCAGCCACAGTCAACATTGTCTTATCTTCCTGACTCAGGCTCGAAGAAGATATGTGCGCCAAGGCTTCGCCATAAGTTTGATTGTTTTTGAGGCGCTGACGAATCCACTCCTGAGCAGTAGTAATCGGCGTAGCGAACCTAAATGCGAACGGATTAATTGAATCGCGCCAATTCCCATCGACCTCCCGGACGACCAGAATTGTACCTCCGTGGCCTTGTTCGAGAATCATCATTGCCAACATTCCCAAAACGATACATTCGTGCCAGGCTTGGTGTAGAGCAATGATGTCATCGTCGGGCAGGTGCTTTCGCATTGCCTTTCGAAGATAATCGGGAAGCCCCACCGGGGCAGCTCCCTCCAAGAAAAACGCGGTCCCTTCCCTGAACACGACATAGGGGCGCAACATGTGTATGTTCAGGCGAACTATGCCCGGTGCTGCGATTTCCACCGCGACGCCGCTAATTCCCCCGCCAACGGATGCGTCCGTAAGGCCCCAGATCTGCAATCTGCCGTTTTCAGGGCAAACGAGCAACGTTCCATGTGCAGGTATGACCGGACCGACCTTTTGTACCACGGTGAATGAGAGAGTTTACATCACAGCCTCGGGCTGTGAACTCGTGTGGGGTGGAAGAGTGCTATAGGCCGCCGGCGCCGGCGGCCTATAGCCGAGC
>Ga0187782_10002863_pt1 | contig 12813 bp, 8 predicted proteins | sample 0715_SJ02_MP15_2_FD_132454 | JGI IMG/M metagenome (GOLD analysis project Ga0187782, IMG submission 132454) | Tropical peat soil microbial communities from peatlands in Department of Meta, Colombia - 0715_SJ02_MP15_20_MG | ecosystem: Environmental > Terrestrial > Soil > Wetlands > Peat | place...
AACGCATGCTGGCGAGAAGAAGCGGCGGAACCTCCCGCACCCCCACGCGAATGGCCAGGAAGGTTGAGCCCCATACGAAGTAAATGATGGCAAACGCCAGCAAGGTCTTCCATGCGGGAGGACGAACCGTAGCTTCCATAGCGTTAACCTTGAGCGAACACAGATGGATTCGTTACCAAAGTAGATCGTCGGCGGGGCCGCGAGGACGCAGAGTTTTTCGACCGGTTTCAACAGGTTGACAGGCGGGCTTACTAGCTGCTGTCATCACAGCCTTGGTTCCAGGATAGCTTCGGACACGCTGGCAGCCCGGCAACTCTTGCCTAGCCAAGCCCGGCATGCTTTGCCCACCCACCGCCGCACCGCGCCCTCTCGCCCAGCGCCATTCTCCGCAACCACCGCAAAACGCTCCGCCATTTCTCCCGCACCCTGTCCTGCGCCAAATGGAATCGTGCGTGCTCCAACACCACCAGGTTCACCCGGAGCGCCGGCTACAAGCGGCAATCTTTACGCCAGCGAAACTCCGCCGAACGCTTGCAAACTTTACATCGAGGTACATCAATGTCCATCTCCGCGATTTTGAACAGCAGCTCCAATCCATACCAAATCGGCGCCGCCAGCAATCCTTATCAACAGGAATTGCAACAGCTCGGCCAGGCTCTCCAGTCCGGCAACCTGTCGGCCGCGCAGTCTGATTTCGCCACTTTGCAGGCAAACTTTTCGCAGCCCGCCACCACTACTGGCCCCACCCCTACCGGCTCCACTGCCAGCCCCATTGCGCAAGCTTTCAACCAGCTCGGCACCGATCTCCAGTCCGGCAACCTTGCCGCCGCGCAAAAGGATTTCTCCACCGTTCAACAGGACCTTCAGAGCAATTCCTCAATCGGCCACTTCCACCATCACCACCACCTCAGCAGCGGAGGCGGAAGCGGAGATTCAAGCAGCCAGAATTCCCTGCTCCAGGATCTCAACCTGATAGGCCAGAGCCTCAGCTCCAGCAACCTCGCTGGCGCTCAACAGGCCTACGCTACGCTGCAGCAACAACTGCAACAGTTCGCCCTCGGCAGCGAAGGCTCCTACCAGTTGGGCAACATGCCCCTGTCGCTAGTCGCCTGATCGGCTCGTGTGGCGCGGGCACTCCTGCCCGCGCGGCTCCCGACCGGCTCTCGCGAATACAACCCGCCCACAACGCACCCTCCGCATTCCCCGGCGGAGGGTGCCCCTCCTCGCACTCCCGTGTCAACAAGAGGCGGTGCACAATAAAAAAGCGCGGGAACAGGCCCGCGCCCATTTCTTGCGACCGCAAAACAGCCGTCAGGCAAGCTCCACCTGATAGCTGATAGTTGACAGCTCCTAGCGTGCCCTTATCGCCTCGATCGCTTCATGCAGCTCGTGGTCTGCCGCATGCAGATGCTCTTCCGCCTTCGCGCCATGGCCAGCCATATCGTAATGGTTGGCTGCGCGAGCCCTGTCCATCTCACGCTCTGCCTCTTGCACGTGTTTTTGGACCGCCTCCAGGTCGTGCCAGTCATGAACCTTATCGGCAACCGCGACCCCGGCAGCAAACGACAGACACACAGAAAGAATCGCAACTACAATCGTTCTCGTCATAGTTTTCCTCTCAAAGTTGTGGATTGAGTTTTCCCGACACTCACAGATGCCCGTTATTCTGACCGACCATAGGGCTCCTGTCAAAAGGAAACCAGCGCATCTCGGTATAACAACAGGTTCGTGCAGCTAGCGATGCCGTAGCTTCTTCGAAATCAGTCGCCCCTTTAGGGGCTGAGCATCGAAATCGACTTTCACCACAAACTCTTGGATAACAGTTGGAAAGTTTCGGGAAAGCTATTCATCCAATTGAAGTTCAGCCTCCAACGCCTTCAGATCGCAGATGATCACGCTGCGTCCGTCGATCTTTACCAAGCCTTCGGATTGGAAGCGCGAAAGGTTCCGGGAAATCAGCTCGCGCACCGTCCCGATCTGCGACGCCAATTCCTGGTTGCTGACCGGCAAGGTGACTTCCACACCGTCCGACGTGCGCTTGCCTTTGGTTTGGGCAAGGCGCACGAGGAAGGAAGCCAGCCGGTGCCGCACCGTGGTAAATGAGAGTTCCTCGATGATTCCCACCAGCCGTCGCAGCCGAGCGCCGACCACGCGCAGCACTTTGAGCGCAACTTGCGGATGAGCCACGCACAGTGCGTGAAAGTCCTGCTTGCTGACAAACAACAGCGTAGCGTCATCGACCGCGGTCACCGAGGCCGGGTAGTTCCCACCATCGAAGACTGGCACTTCGGCAACGGAACTGCCTGGCCCATCGATGCTGAGTACCTGCTCGCGTCCGCTGGCCGAACTCTTGAAGATGCGGATGTGTCCGGACTCTACCACGTAGAGTCCGGCGCAAGGCTCGCCTTCGCTGAAAACGGTTTCGCCAGGAGAAAAGCGCCGAGGCACAGCCCCCTGCGCCAGGAAAGCGAGCTCAGATGCGGTGAGCCCAGAGAACATGGCGACTTTCGCCAGCGTCTGAGCACGGTCAACCTTAATTTCCGGCACAGCGGTTATTGTACCGAACCGGGCCGGCTGATAAGCACGGGAGCCGACAGCCGCGAGTCCCACGCCTCACTCATTCTCGAGTTGCTTGCGCGCTTGCGCCAGAGCAGCCCGCTCGGCGCCGCTCACCTTCGGATACTTCAAGTCCATACCCTTCAATGCATCTACCACAGCCTGCGAGACCACCAATCTTGTGAACCACTTGTTATCTGCCGGCACAACGTACCAGGGCGCGTGCTTAGTCGCCGTGTGCCGGATCATGTCCTCATACGCCTCCTGGTATGCGTCCCAGAATTGGCGTTCCCTCACATCAGCGGAAGAAAACTTCCAGTTCTTGTCCGGCGTGTCGAGCCGTTCCATGAAGCGGCGCTTCTGCTCTTTCTTGGAAAGATGCAGAAAGAACTTAACCACCGCAATGCCGTTCCGGGTAGCGTAGAGTTCATAGTTATTAATATCTTCAAAGCGCTCCTCCCAGATACGCTTCGTGACCAGTGGCTTCGGCAGTTTCTCGTTATCCAGAATCTCGGGATGGACGCGGACGACCAGCAGCTCCTCGTAATACGAACGGTTGAAAATACCGATTTGACCTCTCCCCGGCATGCACTTCGAGGTTCGCCACAGATAGCCGTGGTGCAATTCTTCCGTTGACGGAGCCTTGAACCCCCACACGTCCACTCCCTGTGGATTCACGCCCGACATGACGTGCTTGATCGTCCCGTCTTTCCCGGCCGCGTCCATGGCCTGAAAAATCAGCAGCAAGCCCCAACGATCCTGTGCCGCAAGAATGTCCTGCAACCGGCTCATTTCTTTGACGCCGTTCGCCAGCAGTTCCTTCGACTGCGGCTTCAGTGCGGAGCCCAGCCCATGCGTGTCCGCGGGGTCGTGATCCTTGAGGCTGAAGTGTTTCCCGTGTTCGATGCGGTAGCGCTTGAGTAGTTTGTCGATTTTCATAGCGTCGCTTTCGGGTAGTGGTGCCGTTCGAGTCGGTTTTGAAAGGGCACGGCTTCAACCGCTGCGGGACGGCAATTTTCAAACTGCCTCACCACCCACTTTCTGTAACTCTGGTGTAGTGTCCCGCAAGTGCGTGGAGCAAGTCCACACCACATGGGGTTTAGCAGATGGTTCCCGCCTCGTGTGATCCAAGTCACTGCTTCATGTCCGCTACCTCCGGTACCGTATGTTAGATATGGGCGGATTTTCCATTCTTACCAACCGCAAACGCGCCATTATCGCATTGGTGCATTCCGTAGGGTTCCTCCTGATTGCGGTCAGGCAGATGGTTGCCGCCCAACCCTCCGCCGGCATCTGGGTAGCGTCCACGGTCTCTCGCGGCACCTGGATTCTCTGCGGAATCTTTGCCATCGTCTCCGCCATTCTTTTGTGGCTCCTGGTCATTTCGCGCGGATGGATGGAAAAATTCTATTTCGGATTCTGCACCATCAGCGCCAGCTCGGGACTCGTCCGAACCGCGGCCGGCGACCAGACCTTTCACGCCGGCCTCTACATCCGGGTCGTCATGCTGGTCAGCGCAGTTTTGGTCGGGTTGCTGATCGTTAGAATGCACTCCCGCCCGCTTTCCCGCACAGAGTCGGAGTGCATGGAAGAAAGTTCGTAACCGCCCCCTCACCCGCACTGACGCCGCTATCAAAGTATTGTGGACTAATGACTTAGCTTGACTTTTCCCACTTTTGGCGCGGCTTGTTTACTCATCCGGCGTCACGATTTTTTACATCGCGACCCTTTAGAATCACAGATTTGGAGGGGGATAAGGAGTTAGCCTGCCTGACTTCCTCGTTGGATTTGACAGGGGGCTTGACGGCTGACTGCCTCAAATTCGCCCTGTCAAGGAACGCCGATTAGTGGAGCTGGGGCCGCGCACCCAGCGGTGGGCCGTTCTATACCACAAAATACTTCGCTCCCGGATGATGCACTACGATCGCCGACGTGCTCTGTTCCGGCTCCAGCAGGAAGCCGGAAGTCAGCCGCACGCCTACGTTCTCCTCTGGCTTTAGCAGCGCGAACAGCTTGGTTTGATCCTCCAGATTGGGGCACGCGGGATAGCCGAAGGAATAGCGGGAGCCGCGATACTTCTGATGGAAGAGATCGCGGATGTGGGGCGAGTCCTCGGCCGCTATGCCTAACTCTTCCCGCATCTTCTTATGGTGGAATTCGGCGAGCGCCTCCGCCGTCTCCACGCTCAGGCCGTGGAGATAGAGATAGCGGGTATATTCTCCGCCTTCGAAGAGGCGCTGCGTTTCGAGCGACGCTTTCGGGCCGATGGTCACGAGCGTCAGGCCAATCACATCCATCTTTCCCGAGGACGGCGCAGCGAAGAAATCGGAGATGCAGAGGCGGCGGCCTTCCTTCTGGCGGGGGAAGGTGAAGCGGAGGAGCTCGCGGGGACTGGCCTCAGGGGCTAAAGCCCCGCCATTTTTGGGAGTGCCATCGGCGCGGCTGAAGCCGCGCCCCTTCAAACCCGGGTCGTAGACAATCACGTCATTGCCTTCGCCTTGCGCTGGGAAGTATCCGTAGACTACATTCGGCTCGAACCAGCCTGCGGCTGTCACTTCTTCTTCCAGCTTCTTTTTGATGGGACGGTACTTCTCCTCCACGAGGCGCGCGTAATCCTCCTGCGATGCAGTCTTCAACTGCCACTGATTCTTGAACAGGGCCGTGTCGTTGATGTAATTGAAAATCTCGCGCAGGTCGTAATCCCTGACCACTCGCACGCCCCAGAATGGAGGCTCCGGAATATTCGGCGCATCGGTCACGACGGCGCTGCGCTCGGAGAACAGCGGGCCGGCTTCTTCGTCCACCGCAGCGGCTTTCGCGTAATCCTTGACCGTCCGGCCATCCTGCAGCCGGGCCTCGCGTTTGCCGTCCTCGGCCGCCAGATCCTCCATCACGTGCAGGCCGGCGAAGGCATCTTCTCCGTAGAACACGGCGTTCGAATACTCGCGGCGCAGGTCGTCTTCTACATACTTGCGGGTCAGGGCCGCGCCTCCGCAGATCACGGGAAACTCCAGCTTCTGGCGTTCCAGTTCCTGGATTACGTATTTCATCTCGAGCGTCGACTTCACGAGCAGGCCGCTGAGGCCGATGGCATCGGCCTTGTGCTGCTGCGCGGAGTGGATGATGGTGTCGCCGGCCTGCTTGATTCCGAGGTTCACAACTTTGAATCCGTTGTTCGAGAGGATGATGTCGACAAGATTCTTTCCGATGTCGTGCACATCGCCCTTGACGGTGGCGAGGACGATCGTACCCTTCTGCTGGGAGCCGGTTTTTTTCTCCATCTTCGGTTCGAGATAGGCTACGGCTGCCTTCATGACTCCCGCGGAATCGAGCACCGAGGGCAACTGCATCTTGCGCGCTCCGAACAAGTCGCCTACCGTCTTCATGCCGTCGAGCAGCACGGTGTTGATCAGATCGAGCGGTTGGTATTCGGCAAGCGCCTCTTCCAGCAACTCTTCCAGGCTGCGTTTGGATTGACCCTCGCCCACAGATTTTTCGCCGTTGATGATCGCGAACTTCAGCTTATCTTCGATGGAGAGCGTGGCCACGTGCGCGGTGGTCTGCGCCTGCGCCTTGCCTTTCACGCCGGCGAAGTGCTGCATGTAAGTTTGCAGCGGATCGCCATTGGAGCGGTCCTGGTAAATGAGCTTGCGGGCCAGTTCCACTTCTTCCGCCGGAATCTTGTAGAGCGGATAAATCTTGGTGTAATTGACGATGGCAACATCGAGCCCGTTTCCGACCGCCTCATGCAGAAAGACCGAGTTGAGAACGCGGCGCGGATAAGGGTCGAGCCCGAAGCTGATGTTGCTGACGCCGAGCACGGTTTTCACTTCCGGCAATTCGTCGTGGATGCGCTTCACGGCCTTCAGGGTTTCGACCCCCGCCGAGCGGTATTCTTCCTGCCCGGTGGAAATCGGGAGCGTCAGTGCGTCGAAGAGCAGGTCCACCGGACGGATGCCATACTTTTGCGTAGCCAACTCGAAGATGCGATGCGCAATGGCAACTTTTTTGTCGGCGGTGAGCGCCATGCCTGCTTCATCGATGGTCAGCGCGATCACGCCCGCGCCGTAGCGCTTCGCCATGGGCAGGACTTTACTGGTGCGCTTTTCGCCGTCTTCCAGATTGATGGAATTGACGATGGCTTTGCCGGGGATACGCTTCAGCGCTTCTTCCACTACGTCGGCTTCGGTGCTGTCGATGAGGATGGGTGCGGGGACGCGGGTCGCGATTTTTTCCAGGATGGCGGAGATGTATCCCTTCTCGTCTTCGCCCACGATGGCGCAGCACAGGTCGAGCATGTGCGAGCCTTCGTTGGCCAGCTTTTTCGCGAGGGTCAGGATGTCGTCGTACTTCCTGGCCTGCACCAGCTTGCGGAAATGATCGACGCGCGTGGTGGTGTTCATCTCTTCGGCAACGATCAGAGGTTTTGGTTCGAGATCGAGCGGGACCGATGTGTAGGCGCTCGAGGCCGCGGCTACGGGCTTCACATCGCGCTTGGCTGGTTCGACGCCGGCGACCGCATCGACTACGGCTTTGAGGTGGTCGGGAGTTGTGCCGCAACATCCGCCGACGATGCGTACTCCGTAATCTCGCACAAAATGCTTGTGATACTCCGCCAAGTCTTTGGGCAAGAGATTGTAGACGGCATGGCCGCCAACGTTCTGCGGCAGTCCGGCGTTCGGCAAAACCGAAACGAGCTTGGTGGAATTCAGGCCTAGATAGCGGACCGCTTCATTCATTTCGGCTGGTCCGGTGGCGCAGTTCAGGCCGATGATGTCGACGTCGTAGGGCTCGAGCGCGGTGAGGGCCGCGCCAATTTCGGTGCCGAGGAGCATGGTTCCGGATTCTTGCAGCGTGACTTGAACTTGTACCGGCAAACGCTTGCCGGCCTTGCGCATTGCCTCCAGCACCGCGACCGTGGCGATCTTTGCCTGCAGCAGATCCTGGCAGGTCTCGACGAGCAGCACATCGACTCCGCCCTCGATCAGCGCCGAGGCCTGCTCTTCGTAGGAAGCTGCCATCGCGTCCCAACCGATGTGTCCGAGCGAGGGCAATTTTGTGGTTGGGCCTATCGATCCGGCTACGAACCTTGGTTTGTCGTTGGTTGAGAATTGCTGCGCCACTTCGCGGGCGAGTTGCACCGCCTGCAGGTTGATCTCACGAACTTTGTCGCGCAGTTCAAACTCGGCTAGAACGAGGCTCGTCCCGCCGAATGTATTGGTCTCTACGATGTCGCAGCCTACGCGCAAAAAGTCCGCGTGAATTTCGCGAATAATGTCGGGACGGCTCAGCACCAGAACTTCGCTGCAATTCTCCTTGCCCCAGTAATCGTCCAGGGTAGGATTGCGCTTCTGGATATTGGTGCCCATGGCGCCGTCATAGACGACGACGCGGTCTTTCACGAGTTGGAGAAAGTTGGACATTAGTAGTCGGCCGTTGGTCGTTAGTCGTTGGCCATCCGCGATTCATGTCCGCTCTTCGTAGATGCGCGAACGACCGACGACTAACGACTGCCTTCCATACAACAACGCCGGCCCCTGGGGGCCGGCGTTGAAAAAGTAGAAATAACGACGCCGGCTAACACCCCGGTGTCATCTGCATGGGTGCGCCGCCGGCATTTTCCGCACCGTTAAAGACGGCATTAGCACCTTGATGCGCTGGCGCAATCGCCAGCAATTGTTCCTTGCGATAAATCAAATTGCTCGCACTGAACGCCGCCAGCTCGAATCCATGCCCATGCGTAATCGCATCGGTCGGGCAAGCCTCCACACAATAGCCACAAAATATACAGCGATTGTAGTCGATGTTGTAGACGCGGGCGTAGCGCTCGGCGCCCGAGACCCGGTTCTCAGCGGTGTTTTCCGCGGCCTCTATATAGATGCAATTGGCGGGACACGCGGCGGCGCAGAGGAAACAGGCTACACATTTTTCCAGTCCGTTTTCGTCGCGCTGCAGGACGTGCATGCCGCGATAGCGTTCCTGGAACTTTGCGCCTCTTAGGGGGCCGGGACCGTCGGGATAATTTTCGACGATGGTCGGCTGAAACATCTCCTTCAGGGTGATGCTCATTCCCGTGGCTATGGCTTCGATGTTCTTGATCACGGACATACGTCAGTAGTATAGCGAATGTTGAGAGGATTGGCAGCTGTCGGCGGTTGGCTTTTCGCTTTTCGCTTTGGCTCTTCAAAGGATTGACTACCAAGGACGGGGAGACTTTCGTGGACGTGGAAATCTTTTTTTAATGGTCGAGAATATCCTTGGGCGCTGCATTGCGCCAGCGCAAAAGTGGTATTTCAATCTATGGCCAGCCGTGGTTTGCGTTCTCCTCGTTTTATTTTCTTCGTTATCTTCTTCGCGGCCTTCGTTCTTCTCTTCGGCGAAATTTTCGGCGGCGGGTTCTTGGGCAGCGCCTTCGGACAGGAGTCTGGCGAGACAACTCCGTCTTCGTCGCCTTCTGCAAAGGGCGAGCAAAAGAGCGCCAAAACGAGCGGCGAAGAGCGCGAGCGCCCTTATCTGCGCGATCATTTGCACTGGAATTGGAACCAGCGGGGGCGGACTGTACCTCGGGGGGAGTCGGCGGCGGGGCTGCGACTTCGGGCTTATCAGCAGAAGATGGCAATGCGGGCGGCGCGCGCGGCTGCGAATGCCCATGCAACACTGCCACCCGGGTCGTCGTCCACAGACCCGCTCATCGCAAAGGGCGCGATGGGTGGGGCGCCCGCTTCCGCTGGTGTTTCGACGGCGTGGAGTTCGCTGGGACCGGCACCGCTGGCTTCCGATGCTACGGGAGATGGAGGGCAGGATTACAACTGGGTCTCGGGGCGGGCTACGTCGGTGCTGATCGATCCCGCGGACGCTAGCGGAAACACAGTGCTATTGGGCGGCGCTTATGGCGGTCTTTGGAAATCGACTAATGCGGGAAGCCTGAGTTCCAATCCCGCTGCAGTTGTGTGGCAACCGCTGATTGACGATCAGCCCACGTTGGCGGTGGGCGCGATTGCTTTGCAGCCGGGAAACAGCAACGTGATTCTGGTTGGAACCGGGGAGACGAACAATTCAGCCGATTCTTATTATGGGCTGGGGATTCTGCGATCGACGAATGGAGGTTCGACGTGGACGACGCCGCCGATCGAGAGCGCGGCCAGTGGGCAATCGTTTTTGGGGATTGGTTTCAGCAAGATCGCGTTCAGCACTGCGAATTCCAACCTGGTCGTGGCTGCGACCGCGGGAGACAACGGCTTGTGCCTTGGCGAGGAAGCAGCGGCGGCCGGAGACAACAGCCCATGCCTTGGCCCGGAAGAAGATGGGACTTCGACAGTGGTCGGACTTTACTACTCGCTCGATGGTGGAGCGACGTGGAACCGCGCAACGCTGACAGACGGCTCCGTTCCCGCATCGGCCACAGCGGTGATTTACAACCCGAGCCAGGGAGCGAACGGGACTTTCTACGCTTTCATCCGGCGTCACGGGCTGTACTCATCGACGGATGGCCAGAACTTCACGCCGCTGACTACGCAACCGACCGCGGGGCTCGGATCGGCGAATTGCCCGGCGAGTTCTAACGCAACGACTTGTCCGATTTATCGCGGCGAGCTCGCGGTGGTGCCGGGGCGCAACGAGATGTATGTGTGGGTGGTTGACGTGCAGCCGGACGAATATGGGAATCCGGTGCCGGCTGATGAGGGCATCTGGCAATCGACGACGGGCGGAGCGAGTTGGACGCAGATTCCGGATAACGGCATTACCAACTGCGGCGACGATGCGTTCGGGCTGAACAGCGGCTGCGGGGTGGAGCAGGGTTGGTACAACCTGGAGTTGTCCGCGATGCCCGATGGAGCAGGGGAAACGGATGTTTACGCAGGTGCAGTCAATCTTTACAAGTGCACCTTAGTGTTAGGTCAGCAGCCGCCAGTCTGCAATCTGAGTGATTGGTTCAATCTAACGCACGTCTATGGCTGCAGCCCGCTCGGGGCGCCGGCGCATGTGCATCCGGACCAGCACGGAATCGCGTTCATGGTTGTGGGTAACACAGCGCCCGGCTACTTCGCGCACGACGGGGGAATCAGCCGGACGCTGGATGGGTATTCCGGGCTAACCTCCGGGAGTTGCACGGGGACGAATCAGTTTGACAGCCTGAGCCAGACTCTGGGCTCGATGACAGAATTTGTTTCTGTCTCGGTGCACCCTACGAGCGCGGACATTCTGCTTGGGGGAACGCAGGGTAATGGCTCCCCCAAGACCAGCACTGCAACCAGCAGCAGCACCTGGCAGAATGCGCTGGGCGGGGATGGCGGATTCAATGCCATTAATCCCAGCAATCCGGACGAATGGTTTGCGGCGAACCCCTACGTCACGATTATGAAGTGTGAGTCGGGAACCGAGTGTAACGACGCTGGATTTGTTCAGGTCGTCGGTTCCAGCGATCTGGGCGGAGATCAGGGAGCTTACGATACTCCCTACATTTTGGACCCGCAGAATAGCGGTGAAATGCTGGTGGGAACGTGCCGGGTGTGGCAGATCGGCACCAGCGGAACGGCTCCGCTGCAACTGAGCAACGACTTCGACACCTTAGGAACGGGTTTGTGTACGGGCGATGAAATCAACCTGGTGAATGCGCTGGCCGCGGGCGGTCCGGCACCAAACGGCTATTCGACGGTGGTGTATGCGGTGACCAACGGATACGGGCCGCTAAGCGGGTCGCCTGGGGGCGAAGTATGGGTCACGACCAACGCGGGCGTCAGTTTGATGACCAATGTGACCGCGAACGCAACCCAAAATGTGAATCCGAACGGGTACGCAATTTCGTCAGTCGCGATGGATTCGTCCGATGGAACGGGCAATACGGCATATGTGGGGATCATGGGATTCAGCACGCCGGGATTCCCGACGTCACACGTGTGGAAGACAGCGAATGCGGGCGCGAGTTGGACGGACTGGACGGGGACGGGGTTGGCGGAGTTGCCGGATGCTCCGGTGAACGCGTTGCTGGTGGATGGGCAAGCGGGACTGGTGTACGCGGGAACCGACGCCGGCGTTTTTGTGAGTGCGACGAGCGCTGTGAGTGGTCCGAGTTGGACGGAGGTTGGTCCGGAGCCGGGGCCGGGAGTTGCGGGATTTCTGCCGAACGCTCCGGTGACGGCGCTGCAACTTTTTAATCCTGACGCGGGCACGAAAACATTAGTGGCTTCGACCTATGGGCGGGGCATTTGGAACTACGTACTGGTAGCGCCGCCGAATTTCAACATTGCGGTGGCCGCCACTCCCAATGCGACGCCGGTCAATCAGAGCGTGACGTGGAACGGAACGGTGACAGCGTTGTACGGATACAGCGGGAGCGTGACGTTAACGTGTACGGTGGGAGCTCCGGCGACTTGCAATATCTGCACAACGGGAGCGCCGGAGCCCTGCGAAAGTGTGTCATCGACCGTGACGCCGACGGCGAGCGGAACCGGATTCACGGTGACGCTCGGCAACTCGACGGCAGGGACATTCAATTTCACGATTCAGGGAACAGACGGGACTCTGACCCAGGCCACGCCGACGGAGACGCTGACAGTGGGCACAGCGACGCCGACGATCACGTGGGCGACGCCGGCAGCGATCACCTACGGGACGGCGCTATCGTCGACGCAGTTGAATGCGACGGCGAGCGTGCCGGGGACGTTTGTGTACTCGCCAGTATCGGGGACGGTGCTCGGAGCGGGATCGCAAACGCTGAGCGTGACATTCACTCCGACCGACACGACCGACTACACCACGGCGACGGCGACGGTGACGCTGGTGGTGAACCAGGCGACGCCGACGATCACGTGGGCAACGCCGTCACCGATCACCTACGGGACTGCGCTATCGTCGACGCAGTTGAATGCGACGGCGAGCGTGCCGGGGACGTTTGTGTACTCGCCAGTAGCGGGGACGGTGCTGGGAGTGGGATCGCAAACGCTGAGCGTGACGTTCACTCCGACCGACACGACCGACTACACCGCGGCGACGGCGACGGTGACGCTGGTGGTGACGGCGGCTGCGGGCTTTACGTGGACGAACACAGGCAGCACAACCGTGGCCGTGTTGGCGGGACAGAGCGCCAGCTATACGTTTGCGGCGGCGCCGGTGGGGGGGGACGTTCAGTTCGGCGGTGAGTTTTGCGTGCTCGGGCTTGCCGACGTTGACTACCGGAGGTCCCGGCGCTAGTTGCGGGTTTAGTCCGGCGACGATTGCGGCGGGGGCGGGGACGACTGCGGTGACGCTTACAATTTC
>Ga0187782_10002864_pt1 | contig 12811 bp, 12 predicted proteins | sample 0715_SJ02_MP15_2_FD_132454 | JGI IMG/M metagenome (GOLD analysis project Ga0187782, IMG submission 132454) | Tropical peat soil microbial communities from peatlands in Department of Meta, Colombia - 0715_SJ02_MP15_20_MG | ecosystem: Environmental > Terrestrial > Soil > Wetlands > Peat | place...
CCGACTGCCGACTGCCCACTGCCGACTGCCTTAGCGTCGTGGTGATTTTTAACCACGAAGACGAAAAGCGCGCAAAGCTTCGCCACGCGTTCGCACGGCGGCAAAACATGTTCCGGTCGGGACAATCTTTAGCGCGCGATTTGCTTCATTCTGTCTTGCGACGAAACGCGCCCCTCGGCGGGACTCTAAGAAGACGGAACGCCTTCATGATCGCCTCCTCCGCCACAACCTCGAGCGCGCGGGCGCCCTTCGGCCGGCGCGCCGCAGAGGCGCCCAGCGCGCGGCCTTCAAGCGAGGGCGAGCTGCGGCGCGTGCGGCTGCGCGCGGCCGGCGCCGAGATCGCGCTCTACTATCAGGCGGATTATGGATTATGGGGAAACCTCTTAGCTACCGCAGGAAAACGGCAGCGCCGGTACACGGGGCAGAACCTTCCCAGCGCTGCCGCGCCCCCGTCGAGGCGCGAGAGGCATGACGCCGCTCGCCGTCTACAATCCTGAGAATCCCGCTTAGCGTCACCCCGGTAGAATCGACACTAGTTTTGCAACTTACATATTTTGCAGGGCGGGCTCTATCCCTGTGGATATCGCGGCCTGCTAGAGCACGGTCCACCGCGCCGGCCTGCCGTCGCTGACCGCTCGGACGCTCTTGCCCTTGTTGTTCTTGAGCGAGGCCATGATGCCGCTGAACATATTGTCGAAGACCTCGCGCGGGGGGTCATGGACGCCTTTGGAGGCTAACAGGCGCGTCGTCAGTTCTGAGGCGGTGAGAGCCTCGCCCTTCTCGCGCAGCGTCTCTAGAACGCTGCGGAAGATCGTCCCGCGCTTGAAGTAGGGGGTGGGCTTCTTACGCCGGATGGCGATCGAGTTGATGCGAAAGTCTGGATTGAGCAGTTTGATGACCGCTTCGACGTGACGCATGGATTCCGCCCGGCGCTCGCCTTCCTCCTTGTTCTCGAGGATTTTGCCGGCCAGCTCGGCGTGAAGCTGGTTCAGCGTCAGGCACGCCTGCTTCGTGCATATCTCGGCTCGCATGAAGCCAAAATAGGGGATGGCGTGCTAGAAAACTTGTGGCGTCTGCGCCATAATACCGCCGGAAAGCAATTTTCGGAACGGATAATCGAGAGACGGCTCCTTTACGCATACGCTGAAATAGCCTCCGGCCTGAACTCGTCGCGTGCGATTGGGGAAATCGCCTTTGACGCCGGTTTTCCGAACCAATCCTATTTCAATCGGAGCTTCAGAAAACGTTTTGGCGTCTCGCCTCGCGAAGTTCGCGATAATGGTTCGGCGCCGCAGGAACAAAAACTCAAGCTTGGCGCGAACAGCGAACAAGTTTACGAGGTTTACAAATGATCGATATTGTTCGCGTTCCGGTGATGATGACTTTCCACGCTCGGGTTCAAAGCGACCCACGACCGCGCGCCGCCATTTGGATTTTTCGGACCGATTTCGCCGCAGGACCTCGAGCGTGAGCGGATGAAGGACCGAGGCCCAAAACTCGGCTCGGCGCGAAAAGCCTGCGACATTGCGACGCGCAAATCTAGCCGGCCGGCGCGCGAGTTGGCGCCTTTAGTGTGTGAATTCAACGGCCTCGCGTGACAGCCTGGACGAGGCCGCGCCGCGCTGCGGCGCCATGTCGCGATCCTTCCTTTCGGCGTTGCATTAAAGCATGAGCTTCAAGAGATCGCGCGATCTCAAGCTCACCCGCGGGGGCCTCATGTCGTTTGGATCGGACAAGCTCGCTTCGCCCGGGGCGTTCAGGTTAACGTTGGCCTTCGCGGTCTTTCTGCACCACACGACCAATTTCAACCTCGGGTTGCCCGCCGTGCTGATCTTCTTCGTGCTGAGCGGCTATTGGGTGGCGACCATGTGGTCGAACACCTATTCCAAGACGGCTTGGGCCTATCTCACCTATCTCGTCTCGCGCGTCTGGCGGCTGACCCCCGTTTTTGCTCTCTGCTCCGCGATCTCCTGGGCCCTGCTCTATTGGCGCGGCGACGCGCCCGACGCCGTTGGCGGCGTGGCGCATCAGTTGCTGTCGAACGTCATGATCCTCGGCTACAATTCGCTGTCCTATCAGGCGAACGTGCCGGCCTGGTCGCTCGACATGGAGATGCAGTTCTACCTCATCGCGCCGGTCATCATTTTCCTGCTGTCGCGCAACATCTTCTTCTTAGGCCTCTGCGCTCTCGTCACGATCGCCGCGCAGAAGCTCGGCGGCGCTGTCACGGTCGCGCCCTTCGTGCTGTTCTTCGGCATCGGCGTTGCCTCGGCCTGCGGCGGCCTGCAGCCTTCGCGCAAGCTGGCCTACGGCTCGCTGTTCGCGACGCTGGCCGTGCTGATCTTCGGCGCCGCGACGCTCGCCAAGAGCGTCCTGCTCGATCCCTCGCATCCGGCGCCGCTCGCCTTCGGCAGCACCACCAACCTGCTGATCGCCATGCTGATGGTTCCCTGGGCGCTCTACACCACGCGCCAGAGGGGCGGCGCGCACGACCGCATGTTCGGCGACCTCTCCTATATTTTCTATCTCCTGCACTGGTCCGTCATCGGCGCGCTCAAGACCGGCGAGGGCTCCTATGTCGAACGGCTCGTGCTGTGCTCCGAGGCGCTCGTGCTCATCTTCGCCGTGTCCTATCTCATCTGGCGCCTGTTCGATCATCCGATCAACAAGCTCAGAGCCGCTTGGGTTTCGGGCCGCCGCGCGCTTTACGAAAAGGCGCGGGCTCTGGCCGCGGCCGAGCCGGCGCAGATAGCCTTCGGCGCCTGAACCTGTTCCCCGCCCCCCGCGACGCCGCCTGAGACCCGAGAGCCCTCAGCCGAGTTGACAGCCTTGAACCTGTTGTGGCTTCAAGGCCCCATGCGGGGCGTTGAGACGCGGCAGGCAGAGGCGAAGGTTGACGATGCTGCAAGGGCTGCTTCGGTTGGGGCTGTTGCTGGCGGTCGCCGCTGGCGCGCTGACCTTCGGCCTGAAGCGCGCGGACGAGCCGACCGTCGAATGCACACGGACTGAGGGAACGGGGCGCGACTACCGCCTGCTCGTGGTCGGCGAGTCCTGGGCGTCGGGCGGAAAATTCTTCCCCGAGCTGCCGCAGGCGATCTCCGACAGGCTTCACGGAAGAGCGGTCGAAGCCTGCGCCATCGCCTTCCCGGGCCGCAACTCGAAGCTCCTCTATCTCGAGCTGCGCGAGAAGTTCCCGACCGACCGGCTCTACGGCTATTACGACGAGAAGAAGCCCGACAAGGTCATATTGATGACCGGCGTCAACGACGAGATCCAGCATGTCGGCGCCGCGAGCTACGTCGAATACACCAAGAAGCTCGTGGAGTATTTTTCCGAGGTCGACGACGTGGAGCTCGTCTCCTTGCCGCGCGTGGCCGAGCGGCAGTTCAGGGCTCCCAATCCATACAGCGCTATAAAGCGAACCCTGCTCAGGTGCCTTTACGACGGCTGCGACCGGCAGGTGAACGATCTCTATCGAATCGCGCTCTGGCGGGACCATCCGGAGCTGCATGTCATCGAATACGACGATTTCATCAGCAGCTACGACGGCCATGAGGAGTGCTACACATTCGATGGCATACATCTGACCGAAGAATGCCTCCACAAATATGGCGCCTTCCTCGGCAAGGCCGCTTCGCTCGAAAAGAGCGACGCGCTGGAGCGGAGCTCGAAGGCGAACCGTTTCTGAAGTGGCCCGGCGAGCGGCTGCGGCTCGATCAAGGCGGCCTCGGGCAAAGAACCGTCTCGCGCCTGCCGCTGCCGCTTTGCGGCGGCGCATTCACGCGGCCCTCGTGGGTTTCGCCAAATTCGAAACGTGGCAGGAAATCATCAGCTATCGACATCTGAAGCTCTCCAGGCGAGCGTTTAAACGAACGTCCCCTGCATTCTCCTCCCAAAATTCGAGACTCTCCGCCAATGAAAGGGGCGTTGCATCGATTCCGACTGGCGCATCGTTGGGGAGGTGCTATAACTGGCGCACCTGCACGCAGGTTCTGCTGAGGCCGCCAGCATAGCGGTTTGCGAAATATGCACGAGGAGACGTGAATGAAGGCGAAGGTTCTTTCCGGTTCTGCGATCGCGATTTCAGCGGTGGCTCTGGTTCTGGCTGGCGCCACGCCGGCGCTCGCCAAACGCCATCATCACCATCATCACAAGGCGGAGAAGGGCAAGGCGAGCTGCAAGCAGGAAAGCGGCGCCCCTCCGGCAGAAGCGGCTCCGGCGGCTCCCAAGTAACCGCCGACGTTGGAACGCTCAGTCTCGGCGCATCTTGCGCCGAGGCTTGAATCCGCAGAACAGGGCGTCGCCGAGCCGCTGCCGACTGCGATCCGCCAGGCCACTCTTTCGCAGGATCACCCCATGAAGACCACGACTCGTTCCGGCGCCGCCCTCGCCATAGCCGCTGTCTCGCTCGCTCTCGCCGGCTCGGTCGCCCCCGTTGCGGCCGCCGAAGGTAAGGTCCATTGCTTCGGCGTCAACAGCTGCAAGGGCAAATCCGATTGCATGACGCCGAAGAACAGCTGCGCCGGCGCCAACTCCTGCAAGGGCCAGGGTTGGAACTTCAAGGAGTCTGCGAAGGCCTGCGCCGACGCCGGCGGCAAGGTCATCGACTGATCCCGCCGCGGAAGTGCGGCGGCGCGCCGCCGCAGTCGCGCCCGAAAGGGGCGCTGGAGTAATCCCATGGAGCCGCTGCCGCGTCTCGGCTATGGCCTCGGTCTCAGACCGATCTACTATGAGGAAATCCTCTCGACCCGGCCAGCGGTCGATTGGTTCGAGATCATTTCCGAGAATTACATGATCCCGGGCGGGCGTCCGCTCGCCATGCTCGAGCGCGTGCGGCGCGACTACCCCATCGTCATGCACGGCGTCTCCATGTCGCTCGCCTCCACCGATCCACTCGATTTCGATTATTTGGCCGAGCTCAAAGCGCTGGCCGAGCGGATGGAGCCCGCCTGGATATCGGACCACGTGGCCTGGACCGGCGTTCATGGGCTCAATCTGCATGATCTGCTGCCCATCCCCTACACGCGCGAGGCGCTCGCCCATGTGGTCGAGCGCATCAAACGCGTCCAGGATTTCCTGAAGCGCCGGCTCGTCGTCGAAAACGCCTCGACCTATATCGCGTTCAAGGGCGCCGAGATGACCGAATGGGAGTTCGTCGCGGAAATGGCCGAGCGCGCCGACTGTCTGCTGCTGCTCGACGTGAACAATGTCTTCGTGGCGAGCTTCAACCACGGATTCGACGCGAACGTTTACATCGACGCCGTGCCGGCCGGGCGCGTCGCGCAATTTCACATGGCCGGACACACGAACAAGGGAACCCATCGCATAGACACGCACGACCAGCCCATCTGCGAAGAGGTCTGGAAGCTTTATGGACGCGCGCGCCGTCACTGTGGCGACGTCTCGGCGATGATCGAGCGCGACGACAATTTCCCGCCCTTCGCCGAGCTTCTCGCGGAGCTGCAGCGCATGCGCGACATCGACGCATCGCTGTCGGCGCAAGCGTCGTTGGGCGAACCGCCGCGGAGCGCCGCGTGAAGCTCGCCGAGCTGCAAGCGCTTTTCCAATCCGCTATACTGGCCGGCGACGAAACCGACGCGCAACTTATCGAGGAGATCCTGCCTAAGGCGGACGAGAGCCGGGAGACCTTGCTCGGCGTCTATGTGAACGCCTACAGCCTGCGGCTGACCGAATATCTCGACGAGGATTATCCGGCTTTGCGCGCCTATCTCGGCGAGAAGGAGTTTCGCGCGCTCGTCAAGGCCTATATTGCGGCCAACCCGTCGAAGTTCCGCAACGCCCGCTGGTTTTCGAACCCCATGCCCGAATTCATGCAGGAGAGCGCGAAATGGCGCGCGAAGCGGCGGGCGATCGGAATCGCGCAATTCGAGCGCGCCTTGACCGACGCTTTCGACGCCGCCGACGCGTCTGCGGCAAGTCTGGAGGCGCTGGCGTCGTTTCCGCCCGAAGAATGGCCTGAGCTCGCCTTTTCGTTTCATCCGAGCCTCCATCTGTTGCAGGTCGCCAAGGGAACTCTCGACGCCTATGTGGCGGCGACCGCCGAAGACGAGGAGACCCGCAAGCGGCTGGCGCAAATTCGGGCGACCGCTTGCGAAGGGACGGAAGCGGCGGCCGTCTGGCGCGCAGAGGGCGACTTGTCCTACCGGGGGCTTGAGGACGACGAGCGTCTGGCGTTGAACGAGGCCATCGCCGGCAAGTCGTTCGGCGAAATTTGCCAGCTCGTGGCGTTTCAGGACGAGTCGCAGCCGGCGGTGGAACGACTGGCGCAATTTCTCGTGAACTGGTTTTCGGAAGGGCTGGTCGCCGGCGTCGCCAAGGCGACATGCGACTAACGGCTCAGCCCAGCAGCTCCGCGGCGAGCCGCAAGGCGCGCCACGCATGCGCCTTCAGCGTGGGGCTCTTCAGCATCGTCGGAAGCCCGGGCGCAGCGACGGCGGCGACTTCCACGCCGCCGAAGCGCAGATTCAATCTTTGCGCGTAAGGATTCGCCGACGTCCCGTTTTGCGGCAGAACGCTTCTGGCGGTCTCGCCGAGCAGCAAGAGGGTTCTGGGCTTCGCCAGCTCGATGTGGCGTCTGGCGAAGGGCGCGAGCGCCGCGCTCGCATGCGGCGTGAGCTTTTGTCCGCCCGGCGGCCGCCAGGGGCAGAAATAGGCGCAATAGGCGCTTTCAAAATCCCGCCCGATCGCGGCGAGCATGGCGGAAAGCAGCCGCGCCTCGGCGCCGCTGAACGGCGCGCCGCCGCTTTCTTCCGTTTCGCCCGGCGCATAGTCGAGCACCATGAGGTCGCGAGGCGCTCCGGCGGAGAACAGAAAATGCCGCGCGCGCGCGATGGCGCCGCCGCCGTCGAAGCTCGCGAGCGCCTCGCGCAGCTCATCGAGCGTCGCGGCGCCGGCGGCGAGCGCTTGTGCGGCGCGCTCGGCCTCTTGCGGCGCGAGCGGCGGCGCCGGCGCGCGCTCCCGCGCCTGCTCCCGGCGCGGGAGCGGCGAAGGCGCGGACGCCGCGACCTCAATGCGGGCCTCGGCGTAGCGGTCGTGCGGCGCCGCATCCAGGGCGCAATCGACACCAAGGACGCGATAATAGTCGAGGAGCGCGATGAGCTTTCGCGTCTCGTCGTCGTTCCGCGCGTCGTCGTTCATGCGTCGCCTCTAGCAGCAGCGAAGGGCGCGCGAGCCGCCTTCGCCGAAGCGGCTCGCCTGGCGCTCGAAGAAATATTCTTCGCGCGTCATGACTGGCTCGCCGGGGTGGCGCGCCTGCCGATGCGCGGCGTAGGCCTCATAGTCGCCCTGTCCAACCATCAGCCGGGCGCCCGCGCGCAGCTTGAAGGCCAAGCGCGAAAGATCAAGCTTCAGCGACGTGCAGTTCGCGCAGCTCAAGGGGCGTCTCCCTGGTGGTGGCTTTGGGGCTCGCCAGCGCCTGCCGAATGGCCGAGGCGGCGAAGGCCGCCATCGACAGCACGAGAGCGACGAAGAGCGCCGCCATGCCGGCGTCGATGTAATCGTTGAGGATCACGCGCCTCATCTCCAACGCGGACTTCGCCGGGGCGAGCAGCTCGTCGCGATTAAGCGCCTCGGCGAATTTCTGCGCATGCGAGAGGAAGCCGATGCGGATGTCTCCGTGAAGAACCTTCTCCGCTGCCGCCGTCAGTGTGCATACATAGAGCCACGCCGCGGGCGCCCCGGCGACGAAGGCGTACGACTCGCGCTTCATGCGGAACAGCACCACTGTGCAAAGCGTCAGAGCGATCGCGGCCAGCATCTGATTGGCGATGCCGAACAGCGGCCACAGCGAGTTGATGCCGCCGAGAGGATCGACGACGCCCTGATAGAGGAACCAGCCCCAGCCGGAGACGGCGAGCGTCGTCGCGGCGAGATTGGGCAAAAGGCCGCCGGCGTTGAAGGCCGGAATGAGGCCGCCGACGAGATCCTTGATCATGAAGCGCGCGACGCGCGTGCCGGCGTCGATCGTCGTCAGGATGAACAGCGCCTCGAACAGAATGGCGAAGTGGTACCAAAACGAGGTCGCGCCTTCGAAGCGAGCGACAGAGGCGAGAATTTGCGCCATGCCGACGGCGAGCGTTGGCGCGCCGCCGCTGCGGGACAGTATCGTCTGCTCCCCGACGTTCGCCGCGACCTCGCGCAGCATTTGCGGCGTGATCGAGAAGCCCCAGGAGGAGACGATGGAGGCCGCCTGCTCCGGCGTCGCGCCGATCGCGGCCGGCGCGCTATTCATGGCGAAATAGACTCCGGGCTCCAAAGCGCTTGCGGCGACGAGCGCCATGATCGCCACGAAGGACTCCATGAGCATCGCGCCATAGCCGATGAAGCGCGCCTGCGTCTCGTCGGCGATCATTTTAGGCGTCGTGCCGGACGAAACCAGCGCGTGGAAGCCCGACACCGCGCCGCAGGCGATGGTGATGAACAGGAACGGGAACAGGCTGCCGGCGAAGACGGGCCCCGTGCCGTCGACGAAGCGGCTAATTGCGGGCATCTTCAGCGCCGGCCCGACGACGAGCACGCCAAGCGCGAGCGCCACGATCGTGCCGATCTTGAGGAAGGTCGCGAGATAGTCGCGCGGCGCGAGCAACAGCCAAACGGGCAGCATAGACGAGGTGAAGCCGTAGCCGATGAGCATGAAGGCGAGCGTCTCGCCCCTGAAGGTGAACAACGGCGCGAGCGTCTCGCTCTCGGCAATGAGGCGGCCCATGGCGATGCTCGCGAAGAGGGCGAGGATGCCGATCGCCGCCATCTCGCCGATTTGGCCCGGGCGGATGAAGCGGCCATAGACGCCCATGACGAGCGCAATGGGGAGCGTCGAGATTACCGTGAAGGCGCCCCAGGGGCTTTGCGCCAGCGCCTTGACGACGACGAGGCCGAGCACCGCGGTAAGGATGACGAGGATCGCGAGAATGCCAACCATGGCGACGCCGCCTGCGGTCTCGCCGATCTCGGACTTGACGAGATCGCCGAGCGAGCGCCCGTCGCGCCGGGTCGAGATCGTGAGCACCAAGAAGTCCTGCGCCGCGCCGGCGAAGACGACGCCGGCGAGCAACCATAGGGCGCCAGGCAGATAGCCCATCTGCGCCGCGAGCACCGGCCCGACCAGTGGCCCCGCCCCCGCGATCGCCGCAAAATGATGGCCGAAGAGCACGTACCTGTCGGTCGGCACGAAGTCCAGCCCGTCGGCGAGCCGCTGCGCCGGGGTAGGGCGGCGCGCGTCGAGCCGCAGCACGCGCTCGGCGATGTAAAGGGCATAGAAGCGATAGCCGATGAGATAGACGCAGACCGCGGCGGTGACGAGCCAGAGGGCGTTGACGGTCTCACCACGCGTTAGCGCCAGGGTCGCGAGCGCGAACACGGCAACGCCGCCGACGGCGGCCCAGAGCAGAAGGGAAAGGGCGCGATAGGTCGCGGCGGAAGAAATTTGCATGACCATGTCTCTTGAGGCGCCCGTCCGGGCGGTTGGCGGACACGAGATAGGATGAAACCGGCCGTCCAGTCTACCTTCCGCGGCGGCAAGAGTGAGGCGTTTCCTGCAAAAATGGGTTCGTTCTGTCAAAATCCGACGCGATGCGAAACGCCAAGACTGCGCCTTGGCCGCGAGCCGGAGCAGGGCGAAACCCTTGATCGCCCGAGCATGGCGCCCTGCTGCGTTTGGGAAAGCCTCCCCCGCCGCCTTCGCAGAAACGGCTGTCAAACCGACGCGGGGATTTGGCGAGCATGCCGACGGCTTCGGCGCCGATCAAAGGCTTCGAGGTCACGAGCAATATCCGCAAGGGTCAACTTCGGATGCTGGAATCTCGCCCCTCAAACAAGATCGCCGCCCCAGGCCGACCGACGGCCCGAGACGGCGCATTGCATATGCGTCGCGATCCTGTGCGCTTACGGCACGGTGATGAAGCTCACGACCGTGCTCGGCAAGGTTCCCGAGGTGCAGGCATGTCCGCCAGAGGGGCCCGATGTTCGCGCCACGACGGAGGACTCGAGCATCAAGGTCAAATCGACTACCGCCACCTGATTGGCGGTCCCGTTGGCGATGACCGCGAAGGCGTGCTGAGAACCGTTGGGGCTCTGATAGGCCGTCACCGTATGCGGATCGAAACCCATCTGGAAACCATCCGGCAGCCCGCAGCTGACCCAATCCACGATCGTGGGCGTGCCGCTCCCCGAAGTGGTCGGCAGGCTGATCGCCGTGAGCTCGTTGCCGCCGAACTCCCCGGTGACGACGCCGGTGTGCGTGCCCTGCGCGACCGCGAGACCGCAGGCGCCAGCGGCGAGAGACGATTCGGTCAGCGTGAAGGTTTGCCCCGGCGCCGACCAAGATCCCGGCGAGCCCGAGGTGTACTTCGCCTGGGACAGGTCGGCGACATACACCTGCGAGGGGTCCGAAAACTCCCCCGAGGCCAGGGCGATTCCCGTCGAGCAGTCCTCGGCCGCGGAATCGGCCTCCCCGGTGAAAGAGCTCGGGAGCTTGAACTCGAAGAATGATGGCGACATCGTGTTCGAGACGTTGATGACTTCATAGTTGTCGGCCTCGGACGGCGACAAGATCAGATTTCGGTTCGGATCGATGAGAATGTTCTCCGAAATCTCCTTCGGCGAGGACTGGGAGGCAAAGGGCGATTCAAAGGTCGTCGTTCCCAGGTCGAGGTATTGGAAGCCGGCGCCGTTGCTCGTGCTCATGCCGATAAGCGCCTTGTTGTGAACGGCGTCCATGGCGACGCTGCAATTCGTGCACTCTCCCCCGGAAAAGCCGATTGTGCCCGAGCCGCCGCTCGTCAACGTCTTGCTGAGGGAGGTGCCGGCAAGCAGATAGACGTCGGTGTTGTTCGCTGTGCAGACCGTCTGGCCGGTCGCGGCGTTCGCGGCGCAGGAGTTCACGATGTTTGGCGTGGAAATGCTCGCCGGCGTAACGCTCGACCCTTCGATGTTGATGACGCCAACGCCCGTGCGGCCGCCGTTCCAGTAGCCATGCGGCACATAACCGGTCACGTTGCTCCCCCGGACCAGGACAGTCAGGGCGTTGGACGCCTGACAGGAACCTTGCGGCACCGTCCCGCCGCCCTGGTTGGGGCAGGGCCTGAAGCCGCAATACTGGACAGCTGCATGAGCTTGACTGATGGTCAGGCTCGCGAGCGCGCCGGCCGCGAGCGAAAATCTCAGCGCACGTTCGATCTTCATTGTCTTTCCCCCAAATTTGGCGATGGATCGCTAGGACAGCGAGCGTGCCCCCGCCCGCCTCTGAGACTTCGAGTTCAAGGACCTGGCTTAGAACTTAGCGACGATCGGCGCTTGCGCGCCGAAGTCGAACCTGTAGTTGAGGGCGCCCCTGACGATATTGCCGTTATACCGCGTGGTGGCGGTCAGAGTTGAACCGGCGTCCAGAGCCGGCAGCGGCAAATTGCCGGAAGGATAGGCATAGTACACGCTAGCGTTGGTGACGCCGAGGTCGTAGTGCAGATATTCGACCCTGGCGGTGATCTTGTTGGTGATGGCGTATTCGACGCCGCCGCCAACCGCCCAGCCCGTGTTCGAGCTGGCCGATGCGGAAGCGTAAAATGGCGGAAACGACGGCGGCGGCGACCAGACCGTGAAGGAGGTCGACGCGTTGCCGAAGGCGAAGCCGCCCGCGCCGTAGACGAGCAAACGATCGAGCGGCGTGAAGCCCACGCGTCCGAGCAGGGCTCCGAACCAATTCAGCTCCTGCGTGGCGGTTTCTCCGAACAGAACCACCAGCCCGAGGTTTTGAGCGTTGAGCGAGTTGATCGTGGTGCGTCCGGTTGCGCCGTCGAATTGCGCCTCGACGCCGACGACGAAATCGCCCCACTGATAGTTGTAGCCGAACTGGGCGCCGCCCAGGAACCCGCTCGGCGCCGACGGACCGGTTCCCACGAAGCCGCCCGAATAGAGCGCCCAGCCGAGGCCGGCTTGAAAGGGGTCGACCGCGCTCCACTGCACCGACGACCCGCCGAAGTTGCCGCCCAGATTCACGCCCGCATAGAAGCCGCTCCAGTTGAAAGCCGGCGGCGGTGGCGGCGGCGGCGCGGCCTTGAAGGACGGCAGGTCCGCCGCCGAGGCGGCTGTCACGACGGTCATAACTGCCGCAGAAATCCCTATCAGACGAATTCTCATAAGCTTGCCCCCCCAACAGGTAACGAACGCGTCGCAACCTGTCCTTTGGCTGCACTCAGCTTGACCGTGAACTGGCGGTAAAAACTTGTCAAGGAACGCCTAACGCATTAGTAGAGTTCGACTTCGTGTTCGCGCGAAGCGTGCTTTTGTCGCAAAAGCAATTGAAAGAATTGTGGAAACCGGATTCGAATCCGGACTCCTGTAGCCTGACCATAAAAACAGGAATCAGTCTTTGTTTACATTGCGTTAAGGGGTTCGTTTTTATGGCCGGGTCGAGAGGCTGCTTCGGAAATTCAAGCCAGCGCCCATGTTGATTTTTTTCTTGTGTTGCGCCGAAGCAACACCTTTTTAATAGATATAGATGCGACTTTAGGATCTAAATCCGCGACTCGTGCGAACCGACGGCCTCTTCGCCGCTTGAGGAGGCGTTAGCCGCGCGCAGCTCCCCAGGCGCAGCGCCGCGACCCGCTTGGAATGGCCGTCGCCGGCGTGAGGCAGGCCCCGACCTAACGCGTGCGTCGGTTCTCCATAAACGCATGACCGCTAGGGCCTGTCGTCAGTTGAGCCAGAAGAGGGCGCAGACGAGTTGGACGGCGGCGAGAAACGTATTCGCGAGCTTGTCGTAGCGTGTGGCGATTGCGCGAAATCCCTTGAGCTTGCA
>Ga0187782_10002866_pt1 | contig 12807 bp, 9 predicted proteins | sample 0715_SJ02_MP15_2_FD_132454 | JGI IMG/M metagenome (GOLD analysis project Ga0187782, IMG submission 132454) | Tropical peat soil microbial communities from peatlands in Department of Meta, Colombia - 0715_SJ02_MP15_20_MG | ecosystem: Environmental > Terrestrial > Soil > Wetlands > Peat | place...
AACTCGACGGCGAGCCCACAATATCAGCGAAAGATGCCCGCGGGGTATTGTTCCGCGAAGCGGACAAGTTCGAGTAATCTGCACCTCTGTCCCAACCAATGAGTTCTGGAGCTCTGCCCCAGTACGACTATTCTGTCGCCAATTGCAACCAGCACTCCAGCCGGAGGCGCGCTGGAGCTGGTGGTCTTTAGCTACGCCTTGTGCAAGCTCCAAACAAACTCCCTAGTCCATCGCCACCCGCCTCGAATACTTCGAACTTGCGGAGTTCACGCTGGACCGCCAATTGAAAGGACGGAATAATTTATTGCACGACCAACGTGAGCTTGGTGTTGTGAGTTAAGGTAGTAGACCCCGATGTGAAGGTGCCCGTCACCGTCAGATTGTACGTACCGGCGGGCGTTCCACCGCCGCCACCCCCACTTCCGCTACTACTCCCGCCGCCACAGGCGGACCATGAAATTCCGAAAGACAGCACGCACAGAAGCACCAATACGTAAAGCCTCCTAACAACCCGCTTGCTGGACCGATCACAGGACGTGCCCAACAGGGCTAGCCCCGACAACCCTGGGACCGCCAACCACAAGGCAAGCCTGCTGCTGGCGGGCGGAAGAACAGCCGGGTGCGCAAGACTCGCCGAGGTTCCTGTGGTCGTCACCGTGACGTTAACCGATGCGGGCGTGGAGCCATTGAGCGCAACTGAACCGGATGAGAGAGCGCACGTGGAGAGTGGGGGCGCACCGCTGCAACTGAGCGTCACAATCTGCTTGAACCCGCCCACAGGAGCGGCAGTGACCGTGTAGTTTGCCGTCTGGCCTGGCGTCACCGTCGCACTCGATGAAGAGGACGCAGCCACGGAGAAGTCTTCGCCCACCCCGCTGAGCGGGACCGTCTGCGGGCTGCCGGTCGCGCTGTCGACGACAGTCAGAACTCCGTTTCTTGTGCCGCTGGTGGTTGGATCGAAAAACACTCCAATGGAGCAACCGCTTCCGGATGTGACGGTGCTACCGCAGGCATTGAGCACACCAAAATCTTTTGGGCTGGCGGTCACCCTAGTAATCGTGAGCACAGCGTTGCCTGTATTCGTCAGCATCACAGACTGGGGCAGTCCGGATGTTCCCACATCCTGGCTCGGGAAGCTGACGCTCGACGGCGACAAACCGACGGCTCCTCCCATGCCGGTGCCGGTCAAAGGCACGCTCTGCGGGCTGCCGGGAGCATTGTCCGTCACGGTAACTGACGCATTCGCGTTCCCCACCGCCATCGGCGTAAAGGTTACGCTGATTTTGCAGTCATTGCTGGGCGCAAGCGATGAGGGGCAATCGTTGGTCTGGGCAAAATCGCCGCTGTTCGCCCCGGTGATTTGGATTGAGGTGATTGTCAGCGGGAGGCCTCCGCTGTTGGTTAGTGTCACCACTTGCGGACTGCTCGCCGTAGCCACGTTCTGGTTCCCGAGGTTAAGACTGGTAGGGGAGGGCGTCGCGAATGGTTCCTTAGTCACTTCGAACACCGTGCCGCAGCCGCCATCGGCGACGCAGTCAGCCCCGCCTTCCTTGGTTGTGCCGTACAGATGTCCGAGCTGATCTAAAATCACCGCAGAGGACGGGCTCGATCCATCGCTGTTGGCGTTGCCTTGGAAGCTGTAGAGAACGGTCTCCGTCCAGCCCCCGGCGCCGCTGGGACCCAGCCCAAAGACAGTACCAGAGTTCACACCTCCCCCCTGCCCAGTTGTGCCATCCAGATTTCCGGCCTGATCAAAAATTAGCGCGCCTGACGGGTACGCGCCGTCGGGGGAATCCTGGTACTTGTACAGGATGGCCTCTGTCCACCCACCGCTCCCGGTGGGACTGAGCTCGAAGATCGTGCCACAGCCCCCGGGAGGGCCACTGGTGCACTGGCCGGTGAATACTCCACCGTAGATGGTTGTGCCGTACAGATTTCCCGATTTATCAAAGACCAGCCCCCCGTTCGGGCTTGACCCATCACCGCTAACCCCCTGGAAGTTATAGATGAGCTTCTCCGCCCAACCCCCGCTGCCATTGGGACCGAGCTCAAAGACTGTGCCGCATCCGTCGGCAAGGTCGGGATATGCGCACTGGCTCTGGCTGTTCCCACCCAGCGAGGTTGTACCGTACAGATTTCCGGCCTGGTCAAAAATCAGCGGAGAGTTTGGCCCGTCGCCATCAAGGACACCGCCTTGAAAACTATAGAGCATTGTTTCCGTCCAACCCCCGCTGCCGTTAGGACTAAGCTCAAAGACTGTGCCGCAGGTGCCAAACTTACCGCACGTGTACGTCCCACCGCTAGCCGTGCCATACAAATTTCCCGATTTGTCAAAGATCAGCCCTCCGGACGGGTTTGCCGCGTCGCCAATGTAGGCTCCGAAGCTGTAAAGAATAGTCTCGGTCCATTCTCCTTTCCCGTCGGGACTAAGTTCAAAGGCTGTGCCTTGGTTGTAGGCCCCGCCTAGCGACGTCGTGCCGTACAAGTTTCCAGCGTGATCAAAGATCAGCCCTCCTCCCCCTCCGGAACCATCGCTGCTGCCGCCTTTAAAGCTATAGAGAACGGTCTCGGTCCATCCCCCACTCCCGTTGGGGTGGAGCCCAAACACTGTGCCGCAGCCGGCGCCACCATTGCAAGCGGTTCCGCCGCCAGAGACTGTCGAGCCATAAAGGTTTCCTGAGGAATCGAAGATCAGGGGCCCGGACGGCGAAGACCCGTCCTTTCCGCCTTGAAACGAGTACAGCACCTGCTCGGGTCCGGTCTGCACCTGTGGTTTCGCTATTCGGGACGAGTTCACGCGCATCCCGTTCACTTGATGGATAAGCGGTGCGGATACAGACTGGGCTAGCACGACTATGCTAGCAAGTACCAGAGAAGAGCAGACGACGAGGACGGGCTTCATAGGCCCTCCCTGATGAGGGGGCTCGCTCCGAGGCCCGGAGGAAGCAGGGTCGACGGCGAAAATCCGCCTCTTTAATTCTTCGCTTTTAGGTGAACCCGCGTCAACAAGAAAAGTTTCGCGTGGCACTCACTTTCAAGCGGCATTTTGGACATGGTTTCCAGGCGGTCCTCAGAGTCGTTATCACCGATAGCTAGCGCACCGGTCCGAAAACCGCATGCGCAGGACATCTGTAATGACGGGCATTGCAACTCGCAGTCGTGTTCGCTCTCAGGACAGAGGCTGATGCTCCAGCTTGAGAACTTGGCTTCTCAATCACATCACATCGAACCGTGATAGCGTGCTTGCAGGGTGATGGAAACGGCAGGCCGCAACGCCTTCAAAACACCTCGCTCGCTACTTCTTCTGCTGACTCGCTTTTGCGGCGTTGGCTGCCTCAGCGGCAAGCTTCAGTTCGTTGTTTACCTGAGTCAGAAGGTATCTCGCCTTCTCGGCGTGCCCCTTCATATCGTACGTGTTGTCTTTCTGCGCGTTCGCGATGGCGTTGTTGGCATAAACCACATGCAATTGTGCTTCGGCCAGATTGGGGTGCACCTTCTTGTCGATGTCCTGCACCGGCGTCTGAGCTGAAATCACGCAGCAAAACAGCAGCACCACACTGAGAATTGTGCTGATCAACAAGCTTCGTTTCGTCATACCTCTGTCCTCCTCTTAGGGCAGAATTGTTGGAGGCTAGTCTAACATTGTCATCTAGTCGGGGCTATGCCTCGGCGGTCTTTGGCGTACCCAAGTACGCAACTCCCATGTTACACTTTCACCATTGATCAACCGCAAGCCGTTCCTTAGGCGCCGCGACGGTGTGCACCGTCACTCGTTTTTGCGGTGAGTTTTGCCGCAACTTGAGTTTCCATGCATCTGATAGCTCACAAAGCACGAGAAGACAACGCAGTCGTTGTCCCGGATCAAGTCGAGCTATTTCCTTTGCTCGGGTTCATGAGCGTTGCAGCTTTCTTATGCGCAGGTATGTACTTCTCCGTGCTGGAGTACATCGACAGTCTTTTATTGTACATGACCATTTGGGAGGTTATGTTGGAAGCCGGGGTCGCGCTGCTTTTGCTACTGGGACTGAGCGCAGCCTGGTGGTTGTGTGGCCTGCTGATGGCGGGGATTCTTCGGATTTTCCCTTGGACTAAACGACATTCCACATGGCTGTGCTGGTGGTTGTGGTTGTCCTTTCCGTTTGCCTACTTCAGTTTGGAATTACTCACGGCTATCCGGCTGCGGATATTTCCCAACTGGCTCCCTGGGACTCTGGCCTCATTCACGTCGGCCCTCGGCTTGATGCTCATTTGCGCCGGCGCGCTTTTCATCTTCGGATTCTCCAAAGTCCAGGAATTTTGCCGCACGCGATTAGCGCCAATCGGATTCGTCCAGGTGATTCTCGGCATTATCATGGCGATCGCGCTGTGGGCACACGGTGTACACCCTTTCCGCGACTTCATTGGCCCGAACAGAGCGTTTGCCGGCGTACGGCCACCCGACATCTATTTGATTACGTTTGATGCGCTTCGGGCGGAGGATATGTCAGTTTACGGGTATGGACGTCCTACGACCCCTGATCTGGAGCGATTTGCCCAGCGCAGCTTTATTTTCGAGAATTTTATTGCCAACTCGAACTTAACTACTCCCACGACTACCTCGATCGAGACTGGGAAGCTTCCCTGGTCACACCGCTTGTTCCAACTCGGGGGCTTTTTGCGTGATTCCCGCCAAGAAACCCTTGCAGGGTTGTTGCGGCAGCGCGGATATTACACCGCAATGATCAGTGCCAACCTATACGCGAGCCCGTTCTGTCACGCCACGCAGGAGGACTACGACGCGGTGGAGTTTGCTGCACCATTGGGTGTAGGCGGGCTATGGAATCTCAACCCGGCTGGTATGGATGGTCAAGGCACAATCTTCCTTACCTTTCTCCGCCGCTTAGGAAGTTTGGGGGGCTTTCTGGACAGATTGTTCGGGCACCGCTATCCGCTCCAGGCGGAAGGAGTGTTTGCTCGAGCTCAAAGCTTACTTCAATCCCGTGGCAACGCGCAGCCGATGTTCATCTGGACGCACATTTTCCCGCCCCACGACCCTTATTGGCCACCGGCACCGTACCGCATGAAATTCGCGCAGCGGCAAGGATTTGTGCAAATCCGTGGTAACCGATTGCCCTCAGGATGGACTGCTCCAGAACTTCGCGCTCAATATGACGAAATGATTCTGTACGCGGATCACGTCGTCGGCGACTATCTTGACTGGCTGGATCGAACTGGGCGTCTCAATCAAGCCATAGTGGTAGTCACGGCGGATCATGGTGAATCGTTCGAGCACGGCTGGTTTCTCCACGGCGGGCCTAGTCTCCATAGCGGTCTCATCCACATTCCATTGTTTATTCACCTGCCCGATCAGCGGCGGAGTGAGTCCATTTCCCAGCCAGCACAGCAAGTGGACCTGCTGCCAACGCTGCTTGACCTGATTGGAGCGCCCTTGCCCAATTGGACCGACGGCACATCACTGAGGCCAGTTCTCGAGGGGAGAACACTTTCGCAGCGGTATGTTTTTAGCATGGTGCTGGAATCTGATAGCGTCTTCCACCCCATTTCAAGGGCCAGTTTGTCAATCATGGATGATGAATTCAAATACTTGATGCACCTCGATAATCAGAAACAGATGCTCTATCGGTATAAGACCGATCCCTCCGAACTACATGACCTTAGCCAATCTGATCCGGAAGTGGCAAGGCGCATGCATGACCTTTTGCTTGCCAAAGTCGGAAAGGCCAACGAACGATTCAGCCCCGGGAGATGAGTATGGCGGAGGCCGGGACGCCGGACAAAGCGAAGTTGCGCCTGTCCCTAGGTGCTTGGCGACAACTGGCCCGAAAGATTGACCCTCGCCGGGCCCGGGTGAGCCGGCAGCTTCGTTGTTCGTACCTGCTGAGTAGCATGGTCTACTCTGCGCTCGCGCGAATCCAGCGCACCAGCCATGCAGATGCACTCCAAACCTGTTGTCCCTCACCGCCGATCTTCATCCTTGGTTTCTGGCGATCGGGTACCACGTTCCTCCATGAGTTGCTTTGCTGCGACGCCCGCCTCGGCTTCGCCAGCACTTATGCGTGCCTGAACCCTTCTCACTTTCTACTTAGCGAGCAGTGGGTACGTAATCGACCAATCCAGAAGTTGACCCAGCGGCCAATGGATAATCTGGAGTATTCCTGGGCCTCGCCTCAAGAGGACGAGTTTGCGTTGCTGGCGCTTGGGGCACCTTCTCCTTACCAGGCAATACTGGTTCCCTCCCTGATGCGCGACCCCCAGTCGCTGCTCGACCTTGGTCAATTGCCGGCTGAAGATCAAGAGCGCTGGTCCTCTTCGCTGCAATATTTCCTGCGCCTGCTCACTGTCCAACAGGCCAAGACCATTGTGCTCAAATCGCCGTCGCACGGGTTTAGGATGCCCAGGCTGCGGACCCTGTTTCCTGGAGCGCGTTACATAATTATCGAGCGCAACCCGTACGAGGTATTTCCCTCAAACGTGAAGCTTTGGCGCACGTTGCTTGAATCGCATAGCTTAGAGAATTTCTCGGCCGAGGAGATCGAGGAGTTCATACTTGCTGCCTATGTTCTGCACGAACGGGCGCTGTCGGAAGGAACCCGCGATATTGATGGGCGCTTTGTGGCGCGTGTCCGCTTCGAAGACTTAGAGGCAGAACCAGTCGCAGAAGTATCCCGGCTTTACAGGGAATTGGAACTGGGAGATTTCGAGTGCGCCCGGGCAGGAGTAGAGCAGCACCTAGCTAGCGTGGCAGGTTACAGACGCAATCGTTTTTGTCTGCGGGCAGACCAGAAAGCCCGTGTGGAGCGCACGTGGGGTGCACTGATAGGTGGGAAAGGTTACGACTGGCCTGAGGACCGACTCAGCATTGCCTGACCGGGGCGAGAGAAACAAGGAGTCTCAGCACCCAGTTCTGGCTGACACAAAAGACCATTCTTAGATCAAACGCATTCGAGCGTGCCACAGGACCCAACCGCGGGGACCGGCAAACGAAGCTAGAATTCTTGGACGACCGTCGAGGGTCATTTGAGTGAGCCGTTCGTTTACAACGACAAAGTTGGTGTTTGCAGTGAGTAACGCATTTTATTTATGAAACACCTGTGGCTTCCTTTGAAGCTGACGTTCCTATGGATGGTGCTGCTTTGCATCGCCGCGTTCCTGGATTTTGACGGCTGTGGAGCTAAATCTTCGAACGCGCCACCTACGCCATCCTTATCAGAAAAGATCAAACATGTCGTGATAATTTTTCAGGAAAATCGAACTCCCGACAACCTGTTTCAGGATCCTGTGCTGATCTCACGCGGTGCTGAAATTCAGAGTTTCGGTATTAGCTCCAAGGGTCAAACAATTGTGTTGACTCCGGCACCCATGAAGATCGACTACGATCAGGATCATTCTCACATTGCATTTCAACGGATGTATGACAATGGCAGAATGGACGGCGCTGATCTCATTGATACCTTCTGTAATACGGACGCTCCTCCGCCGTGCCCACCGCCCAATCCGGCCTTCCAGTACATCCAGGCCAGCGACGCCGCGCCCTACTACGAGCTTGCCGAAACCTACACCTTTGGGGACCGGATGTTTCAGACCAACCAGGGACCAAGTTTTCCCGCGCATCAGTTCATTATTTCAGGCACCTCCGCCCCCAGTACGGGCAGCAACCTATTTGCGGCCGAGAATCCATTTAAAATTGCTGACCCGTTTGATGTTAGCGGATGCATCGCTCCCGCTGAAGAGCGCGTAGCTTTAATTACTCCCACTGGCGACGAATCGCAGCTGGTTTACCCATGCTTTGATCACCCGACACTGACAGACCTTCTGGACGTCGCAAACATCGACTGGCGGTACTATGCGCCGCTGCCGGGCATAATATGGAACGCTCCCAATGCCATCCAGCACATGTGCGTTCCCAACGTGGCCCCGCCCAACGCCAACGCGTGTACCGGCCCAGACTGGACCAACCATGTGGTCCTGAAGAGCAGCCAGATTTTGACCGACATCGCGAACGGCCAGCTCGCGGCCATGAGCTGGGTAATTCCCACTGGCGCATCTTCCGATCACGCTGCGATCACTGACGGGTCGGGTCCGGCGTGGGTGGCATCGATTGTGAACGCGATCGGCAACAGCCGGTACTGGGCCAGCATTGCCATTATTATCACTTGGGACGATTGGGGAGGATGGTACGATCATGTTCCCCCGCCTGCCGTCATTAACTCGTATGAGTACGGTTTCCGGGTGCCCTTGATCGTAGTTTCGCCTTATGCCAAAGCGGGTTATATTTCACACCAAGTAAATGATTTCGGCAGCATCCTGAAATTCGTTGAACAGACATTCGAGTTGCCTAACGTCGCCCCCGGTTCCTCGCCCGCCTACGCAGACGCCACCAGCCATACTGGCGACCTCTCCGACTGCTTCGATTTCACCCAAACTCCACTAACATTTCAAACCATCCCGACACCCATCGATGCCAACCACTTTCTGGAAGACAAGGCCCCGCCGGTGGCCCCCGATAACGATTGAACACAATCGCGGCGTGTGGAAGTTGGCGGGGTTGGTTTAATCGCAACTCTGGAATGAGGAAAGGTAAATTACCCCTTAGTCCGCCGAGTTGTGGGGCTCGTCGGCCTTCCCACGGCCGAACTTGCTGATCAAATTTGCTACGTACTTGCGAAGGTTGTTTGCAACAATCAGCCACACGCCCCACAGCACCGCCAACATCGGAGTCAGGGTGCGAAACAGCATTCCACCCGTCGGATCTCCGTAGGCAAATGCCGGTGGTACGACGAAGATACACAGTATCAAGAGAAATACCAGGGTACGGGAAGTCACGCATCTCCTCACATTGTTCTTGCGCCAAGGTGTCAGCACGTCGGCGCGGGTTAATTTGATAGTCATCAAGGTCATGAGTTGGATACCAGTCTCACGAGAATGCGACCGTAGATTTGTTCTTCATGTTTCTGAACGATGACTACAAGTCATTCAACGCTCGCTCATCACCATCGTACGGGATGTAAGACGGCCATGACGACGCGGTAACAACCCTTGCAGTTTCGCAAGAGACAGATCGAGAAGATTTTCCACTACGTGAGCAGCCCCAGCTTTCCGTAGTTGGTCGCGTGATTGGTGAACAGCCACTCCGATGCAGGTGAGTCCGGCAGCCCTGGCAGCTTGAATTCCCGAGACAGCATCCTCTATGGCCACCGAGCTGCCCGGTGCAACATTGAGTCGTCGACACGTGAGACCATAGATCGAAGGATCGGGCTTGCTGCGAGCCACATCGTCCCCTGTCACCACGACGTCAAATCTCTCCGCGAGCTGCAATTGATCGAGCGTGTGCCGGGCGCGGCTCTCGCTGGCAGATGTGGCAATGGCCATCGCAATACCCGCATTCTGCAATTCTGCGAGCAGATCGATGACGCCCGGAATCAGCCTTGTTTGTAGCGACTGCTGCTTGAAGATTTCATCTTTTCGCTCCCCGTATTGTCGTACTTCAACTTCGGAAAGCTCGCCCAAGAAATGCCGCAGAATCTCTTCCCGCTTTCTGCCGTCCAGAATAAAATCCAGCTCGGCATCAGATACCGCTTTGCCGACGGTTCGAAGAAACATCCTCCACGCGTCCCGGTGGGCTGGATGACTGTCAATAATGACACCATCCATGTCGAAAATCACGGCTTTCAACACTACTGGTCTCGACATTCTCATTCCAAATGACAGGCGCTGCTCTGCTGCGGAGTCAAACCAGGCCATGCATCCTGGGCAGCGTGAAAGTTCTCCATGGTCCCGATGTCAGTCACGAAATCACTGATTGGATAAGCCAAAATGCGTCCAACAAGCTGCGGTAAAACGTCAAACCCCAAATCCACCGGGCAACGAGGTGGAATGCTGTGCAGCAATTCGGGTGTGGCAATCATCAAGCCTGTAAATGCCCAATTGCTCTTGGGCTGTGACGGTTTCTCCACGAATTCTCGAACCACGAAGTCGGCGTCAAACGAGACCACACCGCACCGGCTGGGATCCCTGACCTGGTACAAACCGATGGTGGCAACCGGGTGACGACCGGAATGGAAAGCGAGCATTTTGGTCAAGTCGGCAGACGTCAGAACATCCCCATACAAGACCCAAAAGCTCGATTCTCCAGCGATCCAGTCTCGATTCGCAACTAGCGTGCCGGCGGAACCTAATAACACCGGCTCTTCTGAAACGCGTATTTCGAGCCCATGCTTCTTACCGTCCAAGACCCTCCTAACAGCGTCAGCATGTGCGTGCAGGTTCACGAGCACTTCCTCAATGCCCGCCCGGCGACACACTTCCAGCCAAATTTCAAGCATCGGAATGCCGCGAATGGGAACCAAGCATTTGGGGATAGTGTCGGTGAGCGGCTTTAAGCGAGTACCATGGCCAGCTGCCAGCAAGAAAGCTTTCACGCCTAGGTCTCCCCGACCGCGGATGCGCGCAAGAAAGTCCACTGGGTACCGCCTCGTTCATCGCTGTCGATGAATGGGTCGTTGACGATTACTTGGGCGCCTTGAAAATCGAAGGAAAAAGCCATCTCCTGAATGCCCTCGGCCGCCATCGCCTTGCGTAGCGCTTCCTGCTGTTCCGATTCGCAATACAGCAATAGAAAACCACCTCCGCCAGCGCCGGTAATCTTTCCGCCCAAGGCGCCATGCGCACGAGCCACTTGGTAAAGCTGGTCGATTGTAGATGTAGAGATCCTGCTTGAGACCCTCTTTTTTGCCTGCCAAGCCTGGTCCAGCATGGACCCGAAGGTACCGAGTTCTCCTTTTTGCAAGGCTTCCCGCATGTTATAGGCAAGCGAACGCACTTCATGGAGGGCTTCCACCGCCGGACCGGTGTGCCCCCGCGTAGACTTCTCCTGCTCTTCCAAGATGGTCCATGAATGGTGCGCTGAGCCAGTGAAATACAACAAAAGATTGGACTGCAGGTCACGCTGGATTTCGCCATCCAACTCCAAAGGCTCAACCTGTACATTACCGTCGGCATGGAAGATGATGAAATTCAACCCGCCGAAAGCGGCGGCGTATTCATCTTGCTTACCAACATGTCGGTCCAGCACATTGCGCGCTATATGGAATGCTTGTTCGGCCAGCTCGTGCTTTGAAAGGGGGCGGTGGGTGTAACTGGCAAGCGCCTTGACGATGTTTACACAGACACTGGCAGAGGATCCTAGACCCGTTCCAGGAGGAATCTCGGAGGCGAGGAACATATCGACGGAAACGTCTCGTCCGAGATCCTTTAGCACGGCCAACGGAATCTCCAGCTCGCTCCCTTTGATGCTCATTGTCGCGATATCACGCCAGGTTTCAAACATGCGCAGGTCCGACGAAATAACCTGAATACGACCGTCGTTGCGCTTTCCCAGAATCGTGTAGAAATACTTGTTGACCGCCGTGCTCAAGACTGCACCACCGAACTGTTCGTAATAAGCGGGCAGATCCGTACCCCCTCCCGCGAAGCTAATCCGCACTGGGCTGCGAACGATGAGCACTCTGAAGGTTCTCCTCTAAGAAGTGAGCTGTGACCTCGCTGAATAACGACGCCCCCTTGGTGCTTCGCTGGGGTGGAGTGCGGCGGGAGTATTCCAAAAGCCTCGTTGTCAAAGTCCACAAAGTTTGCAGGAGGATCGAAGCGTCTGTAACCGCGGAGGGGTTCAAGATATATTGGAGATCAAAACGCGTTTTCTCTTCTGAAGAATTTTGGTCTCGTAGACCATGCACCTGGGCAAGCCCGGTCATTCCGGGTTTTATGCCAAGGCGCTGTTGTTCCCATTCCGAATAGCGTTTCACACGGGTTGGGGAGTCAGGGCGTGGTCCCACCAGGCTCATCTCACCGCGTAACACATTCCAAAGCTGAGGCAGCTCGGTCACGCTCATGTTTACGAGCATGCGCTCGAACTGGGTCCCGTTGCTAATCTCTCGATCCACGTTCAGCCTGAGCATCAAGAAACTCTTGCCACCTTTTCCGCAACGTTTTTCCCGTCGAAAAGCACGCGACTTCGTCCAGCGCAAGGCAATAGCCACAGGCAACAGGACGGGTACTGCGATAATCGACAGCAGCGATCCAAGCACGACATCTACAATCCGTTTCCACAGGGAGAAAAAACCAGGCGCGGAGGCTTCCCGCAATTCCAAAATGGGTATCCCATCGAGATCAATGAGAGCCGGTTTGGAAAGATACAGTTCGTAGGGTTGGGGAATAAAGCTAACCCTGATTCCGCGCTCTCGACATCGCCCCGCCAAGTTCAAGATCTCCGGCAAAGCAGGCCTGGAAAGCGCCAACACCAGGTCTGTAACCCGTTCAGAAGTCAACAGCTCGGTCACTCCCATGGTCGGGACCCGGACTGCATCACCCGGTTCTCGCGGGGTGAGATTGCCGTTATCCTCGGGGCACAAGAATCCAATGATTTCACAGACCATTTCGGGATGTCGCTTGATCTTGAGCGCGAGCTCCCGCGCAATCCGGTCTGCACCGACAATCACCATCCTGCGGACGTCGCCGGCGCGATGCCTTGCGAGGAGTAGCAGCTGCGCCGTATAGCGGATGCCAATGAAGCCCACAAATAGCAGTACCCCGAAGTAACTTAAAGCAAGACGGGAAACATACTCCCGCCACAAATAACCCGCAGAGAGAAGCACACACATCAAGCACAGTACAGCTAGAAAGACCTGGGAAACCACCGCCGGAAAGCGCCAACCTCCACCAAAGCAGTCCAGTTTCATCCAGGCTGAGAGAAAAAACCACAGGACTGCGGTTCCCGCCAGAAACGGCAGCAATGCCTCGGTTGTAGTCCGA